>Ga0265780_10004670_pt1 | contig 17562 bp, 14 predicted proteins | sample P1T30metagenome_FD_192432 | JGI IMG/M metagenome (GOLD analysis project Ga0265780, IMG submission 192432) | Plant litter microbial communities from East Loma Ridge, Irvine, California - P1 T30 | ecosystem: Environmental > Terrestrial > Plant litter > Unclassified | place: USA: California...
GGCACCAACGGATTATGAGTCCGCTGCTCTAACCAGGCATGAGCTAGAGGCCCGGAAATCGGGACAGTGGCAAAAAGAACGCTCGCCACCCGCTTCAGCGGCGCGGAACCGTAAAGCAGAGTGGCGAGAGGATATTGCTTTTAGTATAGAGCCGTCAAGCCTACACTGATGTTGGCCGCCAAAATGCGCAGCTGGCGGCTACACCGAATCAGCTACTGCCCTCCAGGAAGCTCTTCAGCTTGTCCGAGCGCGACGGATGCCGCAGCTTGCGCAGCGCCTTCGCCTCGATCTGGCGAATCCGCTCACGCGTCACGTCGAACTGCTTACCCACCTCTTCCAGCGTGTGATCGGTCGACATCTCGATCCCGAAGCGCATGCGCAGCACCTTGGCTTCGCGCGGGGTCAGCGAGTCCAGCACGTCCTTCACCACACCGCGCATCGAGGCGTGTAGGGCCGCATCCGACGGCGCCAGCGTGTTGTTGTCCTCGATGAAGTCGCCCAGATGCGAATCGTCGTCGTCGCCGATCGGCGTTTCCATCGAGATCGGTTCTTTCGCGATCTTCATGATCTTCCGGATTTTGTCTTCCGGCATTTCCATCTTGATCGCGAGCGTTGCCGGGTCTGGCTCGGCGCCGGTTTCCTGCAGAATCTGGCGCGAGATGCGGTTCATCTTGTTGATGGTCTCGATCATGTGCACCGGAATACGGATGGTGCGTGCCTGGTCGGCGATCGAGCGGGTGATGGCCTGGCGGATCCACCACGTCGCATACGTCGAGAACTTGTAGCCGCGGCGGTATTCGAACTTGTCCACCGCCTTCATCAGGCCGATGTTGCCTTCCTGGATCAGGTCGAGGAATTGCAGGCCGCGGTTCGTGTACTTCTTGGCAATCGAAATCACCAGGCGCAAGTTCGCCTCGGTCATTTCGCGCTTGGCCTTGCGGGCCTTCATTTCACCGGCCGCCATCTGGCGGTTGATGTTGCGCAGGTCCGGCAACGGCAGCACGACGCGCGCTTGCAGGTCGATCAGCCGTTGCTGCAACTCCTTGATCGTCGGGATATTGCGGCCAAGGATGGCGCTGTAGGCGTGGCCGGCGTTCACTTCGCCGTCGACCCATTCCAGGTTCGTCTCGTTGCCCGGGAACACTTTAATAAAGTGCGCGCGCGGCATGCCGCAGCGGTTCACGGCCACGTCCAGGATCTGCTTCTCGATGTGGCGCACTTCGTCGACCTGGCCGCGCAGGGTGTCGCACAGCTTTTCGACGACTTTCGCCGTGAAGCGGATGCCCAGCAGTTCGTTCGAGATGGACTCCTGCGCCTTGACGTAGGCCTTGGAGTTGTAGCCATCCTTTTCGTAGGCCTTGCGCATCTTGTCGAACTGCTGCTCGATGGTGCCGAATTTTTCCAGGGCCGAAGCCTTCAGGGCTTCGAGCTGCTCAGCGGAATAGCCGGCCGCACCGGTGCTGGCGGCAGCTTCTTCTTCCTCGCCCTCTTCCTCGTCCTCGGCGTCTTCTTCCTCGTCCTCGTCGCTGTCGCCAGCGCCCGGGCCAATGGCGCTCGGCGAAGTTTCTTCCGGCGCTTCTTCGTCGACCATGCCGTCGACGATTTCGTCGATCTTGATCTCGTCGGCTTCGATGCGGTTGGCGGCGGAGATGATTTCGGCGATCGTCACCGGGCAGGCGGAAATCGCCTGGATCATGTCGCGCAGGCCGTCTTCGATGCGCTTGGCGATTTCGATTTCGCCTTCGCGCGTCAGCAGCTCGACCGAACCCATTTCGCGCATGTACATGCGTACCGGGTCGGTAGTGCGGCCGAAGTCGGAGTCGACGGTCGACAGTGCTGCTTCGGCGGCGGCCTCGGCTTCGTCATCGCTGGTGACGGTGGCAACGTTATCGGACAGCAGCAGCGTTTCGGCATCGGGCGCGTGTTCGTACACGGCAATGCCCATGTCGTTGAACGTGCCGATGATGCCTTCGATCGCTTCCGGGTCGACGATGTTGTCGGGCAGGTGATCGTTGATTTCCGAGTAGGTCAGGAAGCCGCGTTCCTTGCCGGACTTGATCAGCGCCTTGAGCTTCTGGCGGCGGATCTCGAGCTCTTCTTCGCTCGCTTCGGTGTCGGACGAGAACGCGTCTTTCAGCAAGGCTTTTTCTTTCGCCTTACGGTCCTTGGCCTTGGCCTTGTCGACGGCTTTCAGTTCGGCACGTTCGACGGCATTCAGCGCGGCGACCTCATCGTTCTCGGGCGTGAATTCCTTCGGCTTGCGTCCGCGCCGCCCGGGGACCTTGACGGTCGGCAGCACGTAGCCCGACGTGTCGATGGCGGCCAGGGTGGCGGCATCGGTGGTCTGGCTGACGACAGGCGCGGCACTCGTGCGAACTTCCGCCTTGTCTTGCGCGTTGTCCGCCTTGGCGGACGCTCTGGTGGTTTTGGCAGCCACTTGGGGTTCGGGTTTCTTGGTTGGCACAGGCGCTTTCGATGTCACGACGACGAACTTTACGATGGTTAAAGATAAAGTTTTATTACCTTACAACACCCTGCAAACAGCGTACAACACTGCTTCGCTAACGGAAACTCCACGCGCCTTTTGACACGAAAATCGTTTCAAAGGTTGCAATAGTTAGCGTTTTATTATAGCACGCACCCCTTATTTTTCCAGATACAAACCGTGCCATCCAGGCAACAGTCTGGCGCAGGCTTGATGAGGTCAGCGCGGCGACATGGCTGCTTCTGCCTCCTTGGCCAAGAGGTGCTGCTGGGCTGTGATTTCGCGATAGCGAGTACTCACCTGATCTGGGGTCAAGCCAGAAGAAAACAACTGGTTCAACTCCTGTTTCAGGGCATCCATTTTGATTTGCCTCACAGCACTTACTAGCCAGACACGGTCCGCTTCGCTGTCCGTTTCGGGTTCCGACGCGATTTCCGCGATGATACGGTCGTACTCGCCGGTCAATTCTTTCAGCTGCTGGGACAAGGCCGCGAAGGTGCCGTATTCGCCCAGCGCCTGGGCCATTTCTACCAGGTGACGCAAGGCGTCGGCGCTTTCCGGGCCAAAATAGTCGAAGGCCTGCAAGGCACTGTCGTCCAGGTGCAGCGACAGCGACGGGTGCGCGACCAGAATACGCAGCATCTGCAATTCCAGGCCCACCGGCTCCGGACGCCCCTGGCGCGGCGGCGCCTTGCGCACCACCGATACCGGCTTGGACAATTCGAACAGCGCCTCGATCTCGGCCGGTGTCGATTCCGTCAGGCTGGCCAGCATGCGCACGATCTGCAGGCGCAGGCTCGAGGGCGTCATCGCTTGCAGCATCGGTTTCGCGTCGAACTGGGTCTTGGCGCGGCCCTCCGGCGTGGACAAGTCGTGCTCGCCCGTCACTTCGCGGATCAGGAACTGCGACAGCGGCATCGCTTCATTGATTTCCTGGGCAAAGGCGTCGGCGCCGAATTCACGCACGTAGCTGTCCGGGTCGTGTTCTTGTGGCAGGAACAGGAACTGGATGGTCTTGTTGTCGCTCACTTGCGGCAAGCAGGCTTCCAGCGCGCGGCGGGCGGCGCGGCGGCCGGCCTTATCGCCGTCGAAACTGAAGATGACGTTGTCGGTCTGGCGCAGCAGCTTTTGCACGTGGGTACTGGTGCAGGCGGTGCCGAGCGTGGCCACGGCTTGCGGGAAGCCGAGCTGGGCCAGGGCGACGACGTCCATGTAGCCTTCCGTCACCAGCACGTAGCCGGCATCGCGAATGGCTTGCCTCGCCTCGAACAGGCCGTACAGTTCCAGGCCTTTCTGGAACAGTGGGGTTTCCGGCGAGTTCAGGTATTTCGGTTCGCCGCCGTCGAGCACGCGGCCGCCGAAGCCGATCACCTGCCCTTTGGTGTTCCGGATCGGGAACATGATGCGCTCGCGGAAGCGGTCGTAGCGTTTCTTGTTGCTGCCGTCTTCGTCGACCTTGTCGATGACCAGTCCCGATTCGACCAGGGCCAGCGCATCGTAATCCTGGAACACGCTGCGCAGGCTGTCCCAGCCCGACGGGGCGTAACCCATGCCGAAGCGGGCGGCAACTTCGCCGGTCAGGCCGCGGTTCTTCAGGTAAGCGATCGCGTTCGGCGCGTTGCGCAATTGTGTACGGTAATAGTCGCAAGCTTGCGTCAGGGCGTCGGTCATCGCCAGCGACTGCGCCTGCTGCGCGGCGCGCTGCATCGGCGGGATCTTGTCGTCGGCGTCGGGCACAACCATGCCGACGTTCTGGGCCAGGTCTTTGACGGCATCGACGAAGCCCATGCCCGAGTATTCGATCAGGAAGCCGATGGCGGTGCCGTGGGCGCCGCAGCCGAAGCAGTGGTAGAACTGCTTGGTGGGGCTGACGGTGAAGCTGGGGGATTTTTCGCTATGGAAAGGACACAGCCCCATGAAATTGGCGCCGCCCTTTTTCAGCTGGACGTAGCGCCCAACCACATCGACGATGTCGACACGGTTGAGCAGATCGGTAATGAATGATTGCGGGATCACTTGGTGGTCACAGTGTTTGTCTCAGGTCAGACTATACCGCAGGGCTCGCTACAAATTGATTTGCAACAAGCAGGGGCCGCACAAGACCCCTTTGTGGTACATCAGGCGCCGGACAGCGCTTTTTTGACGAGGTTCGATACAACAGTCATGTCGGCGCGACCGGCCAGCTTTGGCTTGACGATGCCCATGACCTTGCCCATGTCTTGTGGACCAGCGGCGCCCGAGGCGGCCACGGCAGCGGCGACTTCGGCGGCGATTTCATCGTCCGACAGGCCTGCAGGCATGTAGGTGGCCAGCACTTCGAGCTCGGCCTTTTCGATATCGGCCAGGTCGGGGCGGTTGCCGGCTTCGAACTGGGTGATCGAATCCTTGCGCTGCTTGATCATCTTTTCGATGATGGCGACGGTTTGCTGCTCGTTCACTTCGATCTGCTCGTCGACTTCCTTGCGCTTGATTTCAGCCAGGATCAGGCGAATGGTTGCCAGCTTGCTGGCTTCCTTGGCGCGCATCGCGGCTTTCATGTCGTTCGTGATTTGTTCTTTCAGGCTCATGGCATCTCCGATGTAATGATTACAAACAACAAAACCCGCCGCGGTCACAACCAGGGCGGGCTCCAGAGACTTTCGCGGCTACCGGGACGGGCATTGCCCACGTCGCCGGATCATGGCCAGCGGGACAGTCTTAGTACAGTTTCTTAGGCAGTTGCTGGCTGCGGATGCGCTTGTAGTGGCGCTTCACGGCAGCGGCGAGCTTGCGCTTGCGCTCTGCAGTTGGCTTTTCGTAGAACTCGCGTGCGCGCAGTTCCGTCAGCAGACCGGTTTTTTCGATAGTGCGCTTGAAGCGACGCATAGCGACTTCGAACGGCTCGTTTTCTTTAAGGCGGATAGTGGTCATGTAAAAATCAAACCGTTGGATTTAGGGAAGAACGAAAGTCTAGCAGGTTTTGACAAGTAGGGGAAGAGTTTACCTGCTTGTGCTGAATTTGCTACATCGCGTTGGTGGGCATGCGTTATCGGGGCTGTTGCCTGCTCTGTTATCGGTATGTTTGATCCGCGTGGGCACAAGTGCCCACCCTACGGAATATGTTCCGGGCCGTTGTCAAATGAGACCCGAAGAGTTCCGGGCCGTTATCAAGGGCGCCCCGGGGCTGCACTGAAAAACAGCAGAGCAGTCGTCTTTCAAACGCTCTGGCCGGCGACGAAGCCGGAGGCCCAGGCCCACTGGAAGTTGTAGCCGCCGAGCCAGCCGGTGACGTCGACGGATTCGCCGATGAAATACAGGCCGGGAACTTTATTCGCCATCATGGTTTGCTGGGACAGTTCGCGGGTGTCGATGCCGCCCAGGGTCACTTCGGCCTTGCGGTAACCTTCCGAGCCGGTCGGGACGATGGCCCAGCGGTTGATGGCGTCACCGAGCTTGCGCAGCTTGGCGTCGGCCATGTCGGCCAGGCGGGCGTCCGGGGCGAAGCCGTTGGCGAGCAGCAGGCCTTCGACCAGGCGTGCGGGCAGCCATTGCGACAGCACGTTGCCGAGCTGTTTCTTGACCGTGGTTTTCGAGCCGATCAGTTCCTCGGCGACGTCCATTTCGGGCAGCAGGTTCAGCACGATCGGGGTGCCGGGTTGCCAGTAGCTGGAGATTTGCAGGATCGCCGGGCCGGACAGGCCGCGGTGGGTGAACAGCAGGTCTTCGCGGAAGTGGCCTTTCTTGGCGCCCTTCCCTTTGCCGGAACCGGTCGACACTTCCACTTCCAGCGCGATGCCGGCCAGCGGCGCGAACGCTTCCCAGCTCGGGCCGTCGAAGGTCAGCGGCACCAGGCCCGGACGCGGCTCGACCAGTTTCAAATCGAATTGGCTGGCGATGCGGTAGCCGAAATCGGTAGCGCCGATTTTCGGGATCGACAGGCCGCCGGTGGCAATCACCACGCTGGCCGCTTCGATATCGCCGTGGTCGGTGGCGATGAAGAAACCGTCATCCAGTTTTTCCACCGATTCGATCTTGCACGGCATGCGCCAGGCGACTTCGCCTTTCAGGCATTCCGATTTCAGCATGTCGATGATCTGCTCGGCCGATTCGGTGCAGAACAGCTGGCCGCGGTGCTTTTCGTGGTGGGCGATGCGGTATTTTTTGACCAGCGCGACGAAATCCTGTGCCGTATAACGGGACAGCGCGCTTTTGCAGAAGTGCGGGTTGTCGGACAGGTAGTGCTGGTGCGAGGCATTCACGTTGGTGAAATTGCAGCGTCCGCCGCCGGAAATGCGGATCTTTTCCGCGAGTTTCTCGGCGTGGTCGATCAGCACCACGCGCTTGCCGCGCTGCCCCGCCACGGCCGCAGCCATCATCCCGGCCGCGCCCGCGCCGATTACCGCTACATCGAATTGTTTTGCCATGCTGCTGCCGTGTCCTTCAAAGCGAATCGCCAAACCGGCCATTTTAACGCTTCGCGACAGTAAATCCGAGGGCTGGCGGCAAAAACGCCGCGTCGATGCGACGTTCTTGCCAAGGCATTATCAACACTTCATCCGCGTAATGCCCTAGAGGCGCGCACGCATTCGGCCACCTGGTTCAGGATGGAACGCGGCACCGGCACCTCGCCGCGCAAGGCGGCGCCGATCCAGCTGGCGGTGGCGGCGGTATCGCGCGCTTCTGGCACCTGCGACAAATCGTCGGTCGGCGCATCGCGTTCGACCAGCAGGGTGCGCGTGCCGGCGTGGAACCAGTCGATCTGCTGGGCGCGGTGCGGGTTGGCCACGGTTTCGCCTTCGGTGCCACGCATCAGGAAGGCGTCGCCGCGTTCGTGGGGAGCCGCGGTGGTGAAGTATTGCGCCAGGGTTTCCAGGTACTCGGGGTGGGTGTAGGACACCAGGCGCAGCGCCGGGCCTTCGAAAGGCTGCAATATCTTGACGATGGTGTGCGTCGAATTGCGCACGCCGAGGATACGGCGCAGCGACAATTGATGGGCCAGCGCCGGCGCCAGGGTTTCGATCGCCATGAAGGCGGGACGATGCGCGGCAAAGGCGTCCTGCAGCTCGGCGCTGGAGCCGGCTTCGGCCAGGCCCATCTCGCCCAGGATCTCGGCGGTGGTCACGCGGCCCGGGTCGCTGCGCACGCCGTGCACCAGCGTCGGCACGCCTTCGCGCGCCAGCAGCAGCGCCAGCAGGGGCGTGAGGTTGGCCAGCTTGCGCGCGCCGTTGTAGCTGGGGATCAGTACCGGGGCGAACTCGCCGACGGGGCTGGGCAGCGGTGCGAACGAGCGCTCGGCGGCGTCCATGAAGCCGGCCAGCTCTTCGACGGATTCGCCCTTGATGCGCATGGCCAGCAAAATGCCGCCGAGTTCGAGGTCGGAAACGCGGCCATCGAGCATGGCGCCATACAGAGAAGCTGCGTCTTCGCGCGACATGCTGCGCGCGCCTTTGACGCCGCGGCCGATCTCCTTGATGAAGCGGGCGGCGGGGAATGGGTCGTTGTGAGTTTGCATCGCGATACTTTACACCGATGTGCGGATGGCCGGCTTTTGCGCTGCTTGGTGCACCAATGCATTTTTGGCGCTACACTGGCCGATCCGACTTTTGCCCCACGGACGCATTATGCAGATCACACCAGATATCGAAAATACCAACGTTACCTCGTTCGGGCGCATGCCTACCCCGACCGAACTGCACACCAAACTGCCGCTGACCGAGCGCGCTTTCACCACCGTCATGGGGGGCCGCGCTGCACTGCGCGACATCCTCGACCGCAAGGACAAGCGTTTGTTCGTGGTCGTCGGCCCCTGCTCGATCCACGATCCGGAAGCGGGCCTGGATTATGCGCGCCGCCTGAAAGCGCTGCAGGAAGAAGTGGCGGACACGATGCTGCTGGTGATGCGGGTGTATTTCGAAAAGCCACGCACCACCACCGGCTGGAAGGGCTATATCAACGATCCGTTCATGGACGATTCCTTCCAGGTCGACGTCGGCATGGAACGCGCGCGCCAATTCCTGCTGGATGTATGCGAACTCGGTTTGCCGACCGCCACCGAGGCGCTCGATCCGATTTCGCCGCAATACCTGGGCGATTTGATTGCCTGGACCGCCATCGGGGCACGCACCACCGAATCCCAGACGCACCGCGAAATGTCGTCGGGCCTGTCGACGCCGGTCGGTTTCAAGAATGGCACCGATGGCGACGTGAGTATCGCGATCAATGCGGTGCTGTCGTCGGCCAATCCGCATGCGTTTTTGGGAATTAACGACAAGGGCACGGTGTCGATCGTGCGCACCCGCGGCAACGCCTATGGGCACGTGGTGCTGCGCGGCGGCGGCGACCGGCCGAACTACGATTCGGTGTCGGTGACGATTGCCGAGCAGGCGCTGGTGAAAGCCAAGCTGCCGGCCAATCTGGTGGTCGATTGCTCGCATGCGAATAGCTACAAGAAGCCGGAACTGCAGCCGCTGGTGATGTCGGACGTGATCCAGCAGATCAGGCACGGGAACCGCTCGCTGGTGGGGGTGATGATCGAATCGAATATCGTGGCGGGGAACCAGCCGATTCCGTCGGATCTGTCGCAGCTGAAGTATGGCTGTTCGGTGACCGATGGCTGCATTGGCTGGGAGGATACGGTGGCGATGCTGCGTAGTGCGCACAAGGAACTGCTGCAGCGTCCTTGATCGATCGTGGCACCTGGTTAATCGCGTCGCTTTTGTAGGGTGGGCATGTGTGGTGCTGGCATTTAGCCAGCCCCACTGCCCACGCGGTCTCACCCTGTGAATATCGGCGATGATCGGCAATAAATGGCGTCGCCGATGATCAAGCGGTCATACCGCGTGGGCTCGAGAGCCCACCCTACGCCCACGCACCAGTAGACCGTCATCGCAGCATCGTCCGTCTGACTGATTTACAATGTCGGATTCCGCTTCCCCCTCCCTTCTGTTCCCATGATTGTTCTCGGCGTCGAATCCTCCTGCGATGAAACCGGCCTGGCTCTGTACGATACCGAGCGCGGTCTGCTGTCCCATGCCCTGCATTCGCAGGTGGCCATGCATGAAGAATATGGCGGCGTGGTGCCGGAACTGGCCTCGCGCGACCATATCCGCCGCGCCCTGCCCCTGCTGGAACAGACTTTAAGTAAAGCCGGCATCGCCAAGAACGACATCGACGCCATCGCCTACACGCAAGGCCCCGGCCTGGCCGGTGCGCTGCTGGTCGGTTCCTCGGTCGCCTGCAGCCTGGCGCTGGCGCTGGACAAGCCGGTGCTCGGCGTGCACCACCTCGAAGGCCATTTGCTGTCGCCGCTGCTGGCGACCGAGCGGCCCGACTTTCCCTTTATCGCCCTGCTGGTCTCGGGCGGCCATACCCAGCTGATGCGCGTCGACGGCGTCGGCCGCTACACGCTGCTGGGCGAAACCCTGGACGATGCGGCCGGTGAAGCTTTCGACAAATCCGCCAAGCTGCTCGGCCTCGGTTATCCGGGCGGGCCGGCGATTTCGCGCCTGGCGGAATTCGGCGATCCGAAAGCCTATACCCTGCCGCGCCCGATGCTGCATTCGAAGGATTTCAATTTCAGCTTCTCGGGCCTGAAAACGGCGGTGCTGACCGTGGTGAAGAACCACGAGGAAAAGGTGATCGCGAATATCTGCGAGCAGGACAAGGCGAACATCGCGCGCGGGTTTGTCGATGCGATCGTCGACGTGCTGGTGGCCAAGTGCGTGAACGCGCTGCGCCACACCGGCCTGAAGCGCCTGGTGATCGCCGGCGGCGTGGGCGCCAACAAGCAGCTGCGCGAAGCCTTGAATGCGGCGGCCGCCAAGCGCAAGTTCCGCGTGTTTTATCCCGAGCTGGAATTCTGCACCGACAATGGCGCGATGATCGCCTTTGCCGGCGCCATGCGCCTGGAAAAGAACCCGGACCTGGCCGTGCGCGACTACGCTTTCAATGTGCGTCCGCGCTGGCCTTTGGACGAGCTGGAAGCGGCCTGAGCCGGGTTCTGAAGGCACGCGGCTGGTAATGAACTTGCAACGCTGACACCGATCCTACCGTGTGACCGCCGGTTGCCAAAGAATGGCACACTTTGACGGTTCAGTTATCGGAGGTCCTACATGCGCGTTGTGAGTTGGAACATCCATTGGGGCTGTGGGAAGGACGGGCGCATCCGTATCCACGCGATCATCGATGTGCTACGCAAGCTTAATCCAGACGTCATCTGCCTGCAGGAAGTAGCAGCGAATCATCCTGAACTCGAAGGAAGCGCGACCGCGAACCAGTTCAAGCAACTGGCCGGCGCGTTTGGCGGCTACCACGCCATCGACTACGCCCCGAGCGAAATCTACCGCAACAACGTTCCCCGCCTGTTCGGCAACCTGATTCTTTCCAAGTACCGCATTACCCAGGCGCACCGGCATTCCCTGCCGTGGCCGGCTGACCCTGTGTCGCCGGGCATGCCGCGCGGGGCGATCGAAGTCGTGCTCGATACGCCGCGCGGCAAGCTGCGGCTGGTGACCACGCACCTTGAATATTATTCGGCGCTGCAGCGCGGCGCGCAGGTAGGACGGCTGCGCGAGCTGCATGCCCAGGCCTGTGCGCGGGCGCGCGCCTTTGTGCCAAATCCGGAGATGGATGCGCCGTTCCAGCTGGGCGAATTGCCGGCGTCGGCGATTTATTGTGGGGATTTCAATTTGCAGCCGGGGGCGGAGGAATACGAGGCGATGCTGGCGCCGCCCCTGAGCGGAGAACTGGCGCTGGTGGATGCGTGGCGCGCAAGGCATCCGGACCATGCGCGGGCGCCGACGGCGGGGCTGCACGGGTTTGCCTGGCCGGAGAAGCCGGATTGCTACGATTATTTCTTCGTGACCGAGGATCTGGTGGCGCGCGTCGCCGAGGTAGAGGTGCAGTCGGAGACGGCGGTGTCGGATCATCAGCCAATTGTGATGGATTTGGTGTGAGGCGTTAGTGGGTGATCCAGGGGAAGCGTTGGCGATATGCGCATGATTCGAATGCATTCAGCGCCAACGCAATGCGGACTTCCGCGTGGGCACGGGGTGCCCACCGTACGATTGTCCGGCTAACGTAGGGTGGGCACTGCCCACGCGGAACGCACCGCAACGTTGACCATGTTTCCACTGAAACGCCAACCGCCCCGCGGCGCATCCGAATGATCAATCGAACATCAACCCAACGCCTGCTGCCCCTGCGCCGCAATCTCCAGCAAGGCGCGCTCGAACACTTCCGGCGGCTGCCCGCCCGAAATCAAGTGCCGCTGGTTGATGATGACAGCCGGCACTGAGCGAATCCCCGCCTTCTGGAAGAAGTGTTCCGTCTCGCGCACCTCGTCGGCATACTCGCCCGACTCCAGCACGCGCTGGGCCTCGGTCTTGTCCAGGCCGACCTGCCCCGCCACACTCACCAGCAGCTCGCGCGAGCTCGGGTCTTCGCAGTGGGTGAAATAGGCTTCGAACAGCGCCAACTTCAGCGCATGCTGGCGGCCCTGCTCTTCGGCCCAGTGCAGCAGGCGGTGCGCGTCGAAGGTGTTGTAGATGCGGCCGCGGCGCGCCATGTCGAAGGTGAAGCCGACCGCTTCGCCGCGCTGGCGAATCTGTTCGCGTGACTGGATCTGCTGCTCGAGCGGGGCGCCATACTTCTCGGTGATGTGCTCGACGATGTCCTGGCCTTCCGGCGCCATGTCCGGGTTCAGCTCGAACGGCTGGAAGTGCAGGTCGACGGTGACGTCCGGCGCCACGCGTTCGATGGCCTGCTCCAGCGACTTGAGGCCGATCGCGCACCACGGGCACGACACGTCCGATACGAAATCAATCCTCAATTGCTTGCTCACGCGACACCGCCTTCCTGAAATGAATACCGGCGCAGGATGCGCCGGCTGTCCACCCATATGGGCATGCTTGCGAGAGAATCAATAGGCGCTTACTTCTTCTTGGCTCCCGCCGCCTTGCTGCCGATACGCGACTCCTTGCCGGCGATCAGGTTGCCGATATTGGTAGCGTGGCGGTACAGCAGCAGCGAGCTCATCGCCACTACCGCGAACAGGATGGCATCCACGCCGAACAGCAGGCCGTAGTAGAACGGCGCAAACACCGCGGCGATCAGCGCCGCCAGCGAGGAATAGCGGAAGGCGTAGGCCACCACCAGCCAGGTGACCAGGGTCGCCAGGCCGAGCCAGACGTTCAGGCCGAGCAGCACGCCAAGCGCGGTGGCCACGCCCTTGCCGCCGACAAAGCGGAAGAACACCGGCCACAAATGACCGAGGAAGACCGCAATCGATACCAGCGCAATGCCGGTCTCGTCGATGCCGAAGTCTGCGCCGAAGTGCACCGCCAGGAACACGGCCAGCCAGCCCTTGGCGCCGTCGCCGACCAGGGTGGCGATGGCCGCCTTCTTGCTGCCGCTGCGCAGCACATTCGTGGCGCCCGGGTTTTTCGAACCATAGGTGCGCGGGTCGGACAGGCCGAACACGCGGCTCATCACCACGGCAAAGGAAATCGAGCCGATCAGGTAGGCAGCAACGACGGCGATCAGTGTATTCATGTTGTCTTTCTATTATTTCTTATATGTAAAACGAGCGTGAATATACACTAGCCGGCCAGGCCGCGATAGTCAGTCGGCCAGCGCACATTGCACCGGCTTTGCGCCGAGCACATCGACCAGCACTTGCGGCGCAATCCCGACCAGGTAGCCGCGCCGGCCGCCGTTGATGTAGATTTTTTCGATGGCGAGGATGCTCTCCTCCACGTAGACCGGCATCGCCTTTTTCGTGCCGAAGGGAGAGGTGCCGCCTACCAGGAAGCCCGAATGGCGCTGCGCCACTTCCGGTTTGCAGGGTTCGACCGACTTGCAGCCGATGGCGCGCGCCAGGTTCTTGGTCGACACCTTGCGGTCGCCGTGCATCAGCACGATCAGCGGACGCGCCGCCTCGTCCTGCATCACCAGGGTCTTGACCACGTCGTGTTCGGGTACACCCAGCGCGCGCGAGGATACGGCCGTGCCGCCGTGCTCTTCGTAGGCGTAGGGATGCTCGGAAAACACCACGGCGTGCTTGCGCAGCCAGGCGGTGGCGGGCGTTTCTGAGACGTGCTCTTTCTTGGCCATGCGTGATACGCTAATCACTGGAATAAAGGGGTTTCTATTATGCAGCAACTGAACCAGCAAGAGCGACGTTTTGCGACTTTCAACGTCTGCAACCTGGCGCCGCCGGGCGTGAAGCTCTACGACAACTTGCTGCCCACCACCGAGCAAGAATACGAAGCCAAGCTGGACTGGACGGCGCACCAGATCGACCTGCTCGACGCCGACGTCATCGGCTTCCAGGAGATCTTTTCGCAAGCGACCCTGAAGGAAGTGCTGGCGCGCACGCGGAACTACCGCGAAGCCTTCCATGCCGGCTTCGACCCCGACCCGGCCGCCATGCGCCTGACCCCGAGCGTGGCCCTGGTCTCGCGCCTGCCGCTGGTGGTGCCGGCCCAGCCCATGAAGGATTTCCCGCACGGGATCGAACTGCCCCAGGGCAGCCGCGACGCCGCCCGCTTTACCCGCGCGCCGCTGCACGCCATCGTGCAGGTGTCGCCCGACGTCTCGGTGGACGTGGTGGTGGTGCACCTGAAGTCGCGCCGTCCCGACTACCGCACCGGCGACACCGGCGAAGACCCGGCCCTGTACGCCCTCGCCTGCCTGCGCTCGCTGATCCGGCGCGGCACTGAGGCCGCCGCCCTGCGCGTGCTGCTCACCGAAATGGGCCGCGCCAACCGCCGCCCGCGCGTGGTGCTGGGCGACTTCAACGATGTCGCCGATTCGGTCACCACCGGCATCGTGCTGGGCGCCGGCGCGCCGATGGCCGACCGCCTGTACGACGCCAACGAGGTCCAGCGCCGCGTCGACCACGCGCGCCACATGGGCTTCTCGTGCGTGCACGAGGGGCATTACTCGACCATCGACCATATCTTGGTGTCGGAAGAATTCAATGCCGCCCTGCCGGATGCGATCGGCGAAGTGGTCGAGGTGCTGTACCTGAATGACCACCTCGACCTGGGCCTGCCCGAAGCCTCCGACCACGGCCAGGTGCTGGCGCGCATCCGCCTGTTCGACGAAAGCCACGGCCTGCGCGACGCGGGTATGTGAGTGTCTTATTCGTAGGGCGCGCATTCGGCCTACGTTTGGATGGCCTGTTTCATTCGTGGTGCGCGCATTCCTGCGATGCTTCCCGTACGGTGGGCACAGCGTGCCCACCGTACGGAATCACGCACGGGCCACGCATGCACTCGATCCGGCTTTTCTGCACTTCAGCGCCGCCAAACCACTGCTTGTCGCATTTCGATGGCGGGCGGCGTTGTCAATTTCTATAGTTGCCACCATGCGCTAGTAGCTCCGTCTCCCGTTCGAGGTGGAGCACGGGCGCCCCGTTCCTCCGTGCTTTCAACAATTCCAACAACGGCCGCCATGAAAATCGAGACCTTGCCACTCGCTCCCGCGATCCCCCTCTCCACCAAGCGCCGCTGGCGCACACCGGCGATTGCGCTGGCACTGGCGGTCGCTGTCGCCGGCGGCTGGTACGCTTTCCAGGGCAAACCTGCGCCCGCCCCTGCCCCAAAGGCCGAAGCCAAGCCCACCGTCTTCGAACTCTCGCACAGCGACGTGGTCACGGTCGAGGCGCGCGAACTGGCGCGCCGCCTGCCCTTGTCCGGCTCATTGGCGCCGCTGGCCCAGGCCACCGTCAAATCCAAGGTCTCGGGCGTGGTGCTGGAAACCGGCCTGCGCGAAGGCATGAACGTCAGCGCCGGCCAGGTGATCGCGCGCCTGGACGACGCCGACGCGCGCGCCCGCATGGCCCAGTACGCGGCGGCGCTGAAGGAAGCCAACGCGCGCCTGGCCCTGGCCAACAAGAACGAAACCAACAGCCAGGCCCTGCTCAAGCAGAACTACATCTCGCAGAATTCCTTCGACACCACGCGCAACAGCGTCGAACTGGCCCAGGCCGCAGTCGACGCCGCGCGCGCCCAGCTGGACCTGGCGCGCATCGCCCTGAACGACACCGTGATCCGCGCGCCGCTGTCGGGCGTAGTCAGCAAGCGCTACGTGCAGGCCGGCGAAAAGCTGTCGCCGGACAGCCCGGTGATGGCTATCGTCGATTTGCAGCACCTGACGCTCGACGCCCAGGTGCCGGCCTCCGACATCCCGCGCGTCAAGGTCGGCCAGGACGTGCACTTCCGCGTCGACGGTTTCGATGCGCGCGATTTCACCGGCAAGGTGGCGCGCATCAACCCGGCCACCGAAGCCGGCTCGCGCGCGATGCTGGTGTATATCAGCGTCGCCAACGACGATGGGCTGCTGCGCGCCGGCATGTTCGCGAAAGGCCAGATCACCACCGACAAATCCGCCGCGCGCCCGATCGTGCCGCTGGCCGCGCTGCGCAAGGATGGCGAGCGCGATGTGGTCTACCGCGTCGCCGACGGCAAGGTGGTGGCGCAGCCGGTCACGCTCGGCATGCGCAACGAGGACGAAGGCCTGGCCGAAGTCACGCAGGGCGTCGATGCCGGTGCGGTGCTGCTGAACGTGCCGCTCGATGGCGTGAAGCCGGGTGCGCAGGTCAAGCTGGCCGGCGCCACTGCCAAGGCCAAGGCCAAGGCCAGGCCCGATGCCAAGGCCAACGACAACATCGTTGTCGCGAAAAAGGACTGAGCCATGTGGATCACCAAAGTCAGCATCCGCCACCCCGTATTCGCCACCATGGTCATGGTCGGCCTGATGGTGCTCGGCCTGTTCTCCTACCGCACCCTGGGCGTGGAAAGCATGCCGAACGTCGACCTGCCCTTCGCCTGGGTCGAGACCCAGTATCCGGGCGCCTCGCCGGAACAGGTGGAGAACGACGTTACGCGGCCGATCGAGGAAGTCATCAACACCGTCAGCGGCGTGAAGACCATCCGCAGTAATTCCTGGGAAGGCCGCAGCGGCGTCTCGGTCGAGTTCCACATCGCCACCAACACCGACAAGGCGATGCAGGACTTGCGCGACAAGGTGGCGCGCGTGCGTCCCGGCTTCCCGAAAGAGGTAAAGGAACCCTTCATCATCCGCGCCGACGGCGAGAACCAGCAGCCGGTGGTACGCCTGTCGGTCAGCTCGACCGAGCGCGACATGCGCGCCCTGTCGCTGCTGGCGGAACAGGTGATCGTGAAGCGCCTGCAAAGCGTGGCCGGCGTGGGCGAAGTGCGCACCGGCGGCGTGGCCACGCGCCAGATCCTGGTGCATGTGAAGCCGGAGCAGCTGCGCAGCCAGAACATCGGCATCGACGAAGTGCTGCGCGCGATCCAGGCGACGAATGCGAATCTCCCGGCCGGCAATTTGCAATACGGCGCTAGCGAGCGCCTGGTGCGCGTGGAAGGCAAGATGCGCGAGGCGCGCGAGTTCAACAACATCATCGTGGCGCGCCGCGCCAGCGGGCCGGTGTACCTGTCGCAGGTGGCCGAGGTGGTCGATGGCGAGCGCGAAGAAACCTCGATCTCGCGCGTGAACGGCCAGCGCGCCATCTCGGTCGACATCACCAAGGTGCAGGACGCGAACACCGTGCAGGTGGGCACCGGTATCATCAAGATGGTCGAGGAAATGCGCAAGACCCTGCCTGCCGACGTCCACTTCCGCGTGATGGACGACCAGTCGACCACGGTCCAGCAGCAGTTGGATAACGTGAAGCGCACCATCATCGAAGGTGCGATCCTGACCATGGTGATCGTGTTCCTGTTCCTGCATTCCTGGCGCAGCACGGTGATCACCGGCCTGACGCTGCCGATCTCGGTGCTGGCCTCATTCATCGCGATGCGCTACTTCGGTTTCACGCTGAACTTCCTGACGCTGATGGCGCTCTCCCTGTGCATTGGCCTGCTGATCGACGATGCCATCGTGGTGCGCGAGAACATCGTGCGCCACCTGGGCATGGGCAAGTCGCACATGCGCGCCGCCGAAGACGGCACCAACGAGATCGGCATGGCCGTGATGGCGACCACGTTTGCGATTGTCGCCGTGTTCGTGCCGATCGCCTTCATGGACGGCATCATCGGCCGCTTCTTCCTGCAGTTCGGCGTGACGGT
>Ga0265780_10004672_pt1 | contig 17561 bp, 13 predicted proteins | sample P1T30metagenome_FD_192432 | JGI IMG/M metagenome (GOLD analysis project Ga0265780, IMG submission 192432) | Plant litter microbial communities from East Loma Ridge, Irvine, California - P1 T30 | ecosystem: Environmental > Terrestrial > Plant litter > Unclassified | place: USA: California...
AGCCGTTGGGCAGGCAAAGTAAAGTTCCAGTATATGGTGGTAATGTAGCCGCTAAGCAGGCGCAGGTTCATCTCATCTTTTTCGAGCGTGAGGCCTTGCGTTAGCAGTTGCAGTAGCTCAGCAGGCTTGAAAGATCGCCCTGCCAGCATGTTTTCGTAAGCAGCTATGTAAGTGGCTGCCCTTTGCAACGGGCTTTTTATGGTATATAAATTTGCCTTTATACCATTATCCGTTGGAAACAAGCCATAACCCATTCCATCGGCATTAAAAATAATGTAGCTTGGTTTAGTGAGGCCTGCGGCTTCTGTAACAACTGTTTGCGCGCCTTTCATATTAACAGCTATGTTTTTAGTATAACCCGGGTAAACCAGGCTTACCTGAAATACCTGTGGCCAAACACGCGCGGCACCACTTTCTGGTTGCTGTGTTAATGTAAACCGGCCTATTTTATTACCGCTGTAGCTTACCGCATAATTAAATACCGGCCTGCCCGGTTGGTTTACCCATACTTTGTTCCACTCGTATAAGTTAAACGTGGTGTGTTTGCTCAAAATAACAATGAGGTTGGGCCAGGTAGCGTTGCTGTAGGCATACTTTTTCAAATACTCCTGCATACCTTGCCTAAAGCTCTCCTTCCCCATCAGGAATTCCAGCTGCCGCATCATGATGGGCGCTTTGTGGTAAATAATGTTACCGTACATGGAGCCCGCCTCCTGCAAGTTATCCAATTGCTGACGTATGGGGTTTGCACCTTGTGTACGGTCGACCCCATAGGCTGCCGGATAATGGTCTTGCAAAAACTTTAAATTAAAAGTTTCGGAACCCATCATCTTTTCGGTCACTTTATCGGCCATAAAATTGGCAAATACCTCTTTCATCCAAACATCATTAAACCACTGCATGGTTACCAAGTCGCCAAACCACATGTGCGCCGTTTCGTGCGAGATGAGGTTGGCCCTGCTAATGAACTGGTCTTTGGTAGCTCCATCATCCAAAAACAAGCTCGATGCTTTGTATTGCACTTCTCCCGGGTGCTCCATTCCACCAAATTGAAAATCGGGTATGGCTACAAAGCCCACTTTTTGGAAAGGAAATGGTATACCGGTCCACTGTTCTAAAAAGCTAATGGCATTCTGGTGTGCGGTAAAAACGGAATCGGTACTTAGTTTGATCTTTACAGAATCCGTTTCACGATGCAGGAACTCGGCCTCATACTTACCAATTTTCTTTTTAACCGAAGTATATTTCCCGGCCGTGAACGAGAACAAATAAGTAGGCAGTTTATCGCTTGGTGCAAACTGATATTGCATATTTTCCTCACCTACTACAACATCTTTTTTCACACCATTGCTCAGCACCTGCCAGTCTTTAGGCACGTTAAGCACCAGGCTGAATACCGCTTTCAGATCGGGCTGATCAAAACATGGAAAAGTAAGCCTTGCATGATCGGGAACAAATAAAGCATACAAGTATTCATCGTTCCGGTTTAAGGCTTCGTTACCCGCAATAAAATTGATCTGTATGGAATTTTGCCCTTGATGCAGCTCTTTTGAGGGGATAACGATGTGTTCCTTGCTTACCTGATAGGTTATTGCTTGACCGTTAATTTGAACCTCTTTTATATGTGCTGCATCCTGCTTGAAATCCAGTTGAAGTGGCTGGTTTACCATTGCCAAATTAAAGGTAACACGAGCTAAGCCACTTATATCATCATTTCGTTTTGGCGGAATGGTAAAGGTTAGATCATACCTGATATTGCTAACGACAGATTTCCGGTACTGCGCCAGTTTAAGTGATACGCCGGGCTCCACCACTATAGGCTTTTGCTGGGCAAAGGCCGTACTTAATGTTACTAATAAAACTAATATGCTTTTGAAAAATAACTTCACGTTGTAAATATGAATTGATAATTAACCTAACAATTGAACAATGGCTCCATAACTCATCCAAGTCATAATACCTACCACCATGGCGCCTAAAATAGTTAACCATAGGGGTTGTTTATAAGTGGTCACGATGTTTTTACGATAGGCCGCAATAAGCATAATACCCAAAGCCAGCGGCAATATAAGACCGTTAATTGCTCCAACAGCCACCAGTATTTTTACAGGTTTGCCAATGATTAAAAAGATAATTAGTGAGGTAATGATGAATGCTATTATGATTTCACGGTTAAATTTTAAGATAACCGGATGAAAGCTTTTAACAAAGGAAACAGAGGTATAAGCCGACCCCACTACGGAAGATATCCCCGCTGAAAACATGACCAGGCCAAATATCTTATATCCTAACGCACCGCTTGCTGACCTAAAAACCGAAGCTGCCGGGTTGGCCGGATCTAACTGAACACCGGTACTCACCACACCCAATGCGGCGATGAACAACAGCAACCGCATTAACGATGCCAGTCCAATGGCACTTAACGCACCTTTATTAACATAAGGCAGGTTGTGCATGCCGGTTTGCCGCGCATCCAGCAGGCGGTGTGCGCCGGCAAAAGTTATATACCCTCCTACCGTTCCCCCAACAATAGTGAGCACCGCAGTAAAGCTAAACTCGGTGGGATTAACCGCCCGGATAGCCGCCTCAGCCAGCGGTGGATTGCTGATGTAGGCAATGTATAAGGCCAGCATAATTTTGAGCAAGCCCATAGTTTTAGCAAAAGCATCCATAGCCTTGCCTGCTTCGCGGTATATAAATATGCCTATGGCCACCACAGCGCTCATCATAGCGCCCTGACCAACACTCACACCGAATAATACATTAAGCCCTAAACCAGCACCTGCAATGTTGCCAATGTTAAAAGCCATGCCACCTAAAAACACCAGGAAAGAAAGGAAGTACCCCAAGCCGGGTAATAGTTGATTGGCAATATCTTGCGCTGGTTTATCGGCCACGGTGATAATACGCCATATATTTAACTGGGCTATAGCATCTAATATCACAGAAAGCAGAATTACAAAACCAAAACTTGCACCTAATTCTGCCGTGAACAATGCAGTTTGCGTTAAAAAACCCGGACCAATTGCCGAACTGGCCATTAAAAATGCGGCCCCTATAAGTACACTCCAGTTTTGTTTTTTCATTGGCGGGCAGGCGCTTTAATACTAATGCCTTCCTGTTTTAAGTGCTCGTTAATGGTTTTGGCAAACTCAACAGCATGAGCGCCATCGCCGTGCAAACAAAGCGTTTCGGCGCTGAGTGCTATGGTTTTTTGATTGGCCGATATTACCTGCTGCTGTTTTACCATCAGCAAAACCTGCTGTATGGATTCTTTTTCGTTAGTAATTAACGCATTACTTTGGTTGCGTGGCGTAAGTGAGCCGTCATCCTGGTAAGTACGATCAGCGAAAACCTCTGATGCGGTTTGTATGCCCGACTTTTTAGCTTCATCTACCATACGGCTGCCGGCAAGCGCATAAAGTATTAAAGTAGAGTCGAAATCATGTACAGCCTGTACAATGGCACGTGCTAAAGCAACATCTTTTGCCGCCATGTTGTATAATGCGCCGTGTGCCTTAACATGATGCAGCTTGCCATTGGCCGCATTTACAAAGGCATGTAATGCACCAATTTGATACAAGGTCATTTGATAAGCCTCGCTGGCGGTTATCTTCATTTCCCTGCGTCCAAAACCTTGCAGGTCGGGTAAACCGGGATGCGCACCAATAGCCACCCCCTTTTTAATGGCCATACTTACTGTTTGCTGCATTACCTGGGGGTCGCCGGCATGAAAGCCGCATGCCACGTTAGCCGATGTAATGTAATCGAAAAGCTTTTCATCATTGGGCATGGGGTAGTTGCCAAAGGCTTCGCCCATGTCGCAATTTAAATCAATGGTTTGCATAGCCAAAAAGTAAAATATTAAGCATATAAGCCAGCTATTGCGGTTGTAACCTTTTGCAAATCGCGCTCACGTCCAATATACAGCATTTCGGCATCGGCAAGACTAATTTCTTCAAATAATATACGGTCGCCTGGTTTTAACTGTGCACATAAAGGCAAGTCAACCGCAGCCACCTGGGCAATGCGCGGGTAACCGCCCGTGGTTTGACAATCGGCCATGAGCAACAGCGGATTGCCATGGCCGGTAACCTGTATTGTGCCGGGAGTAACTGCCGTTGAAAGAAGTTCTTCGTTAACTAAACGGTTAATTATAGGCCCTTGCAGGTGATAACCCATGCGGTTGCTCCGATCGCTCAACGTAAATGGAGCCGATAAAAAGTTAATAATAGACTCTGCCTCAAACCAGCTCATTTCATTTGCCGGTATTACATGAATTACTTTCCGGTTAACTGGTAAAAATGAATAGCGTGATAATCCCCAGCGGGTGTACTTAATATAGTTCCCTTTAAGTTGCGTCATTATTTTAGCCGATATTGCACTCAGCTGCTCATGAGCGCACAACACGTCATCTTTTTTTAACTGACGACCCTCTAATCCACCAAACGCACCCGTGAGATAGGTGCTGCGGCTGCCCAATACCTGGGGCACATCAAACCCACCAGCAATAGCCAGGTATGTGCGGCTACCGGTTGGGTTATTTACCAGCTTTACTATAGTACCTCGGGGAATAAAAACCGGCTTCTCGGCCGGAATATGGAGTTGCTCAGTCTGGAGAAATGCTCCATCCCCAGCGTATGAAATCAAAATATCTGTTTCGGCAATAAATTCGGCGGTGGCGTAAGTAAATTCTATCACAGCTGCTTCATCTACGTTGCCTATTGCTTTGTTAGCCATACGTGCCGACAGCTTATCCATAGCACCAGAAACCGGAACAGCCTGTGCAAAATACATCAGGCGCCCCATATCTTGTATGGTACTCAATAACCCTGGCTTTGTAATGCGTATTTGCATGAGTTCAGGAAAGATAAGTTTGAAATTCGGTATGAGTAATAGGTATAAACCTAACCTCATCGCCTGCCTTTAGCAATGATGGGTTACTGCGTTTTGCGTCAAACAAACGTAATGGTGTTTGCCCTATAAGCTGCCAACCGCCTGGTGTTTCCAGGGGGTATACACCCGTTTGCCCGCCCGCTATACCAACAGATCCGGCCGGGACCGCCTTACGCGGCGTTGCCTTGCGTGGTGTAGCCAAATTTGCAACCATACCACCTAAATAGGCAAATCCTGGTACAAATCCTATCATAAACACTTTGTAAGTAGCTACAGTGTGCAGCTCAATTACTTTTTCTACCGTAATATGATTAACGCGGGCCACCTCTTCAAGATCAGGGCCTAAATTGCCGCCATAACATACGGGTAAGGTAACTATATTACCTATATGCGCATCATAAGTAGCACCTGGCTGAAGATTTTTGAGATAAGCTACCACTTTGTCATGACAAGATTTGCCCGGCAGGTTAGATTGCATAACCTGCAGTATATCATAAAAAACACATAGGGTTGTGTAGGCGGGCACAGTGGCCTGCATACCAGGGAATGGCTGTTGGCCAAGCAGCGTATTATAAGCGTTTATATTGTGCAAATTTTCTTCGCTAATGCATTGGTCAAACTGCAATGTAACAGCGTTTTCGTTTAAAACATAAACGGTAAAGTTTGCCTGGTTTTGCAGATAATTTTGCATACAACTGCTAATATAAACTTAAGTATTTGATTTAAATGCTTGCCATCTCATGGTAGTAAGTTAATAGTATAAGAGTGAAGCAAACTTCAACAAACAGCTTACTAGCAATTCTTTTAACCATTAAGAAATTTATACTTAAATGGCATATCATAAATACTTGTAAGTTTTGAGTATAAATTTAAGTACCTGGATATAACGGGCAACTATTACCTATAACAATTCATTATATATAATAGAATTCTGAGCCATAGCTAATCAATTTGATGTCAAATCCCAAGCATTAATAAAATCTCACATTATTCAACTAATATATTGTGCGTAAAATTTTAGTATAAATACTTTAAAAAATGGGTATAAATGTTTTCAATCCTGTGTATTAATTTTCCTTTGCTACTTTCTACATAGTTAATTTTGTTTCAATATATGACAGTTTAAGAATTGTTACAAAGTTTGAACATTGCAGTATTATTAAAAAAAATGGAGTTGCTTTTTAAATAATTCATTAAATCGATCAAAACATTATGAGACTTTATACAAGCATTGCAAAAAAAACAACACCAAAAGAACAGCTACTTATCATTGATAGTGAGTGGAACATGCTGAAGTTATTATATGCAGTACTTTCAAGTAACTATGATCTTACTGTTAAGAATAGCTCTTTAGATGCTATGCACTGGCTGGATAACGGTAATAAGCCGGCACTAATTATTACAGAATATCAGCTTCCGTACATAGATGGGGCAACGTTTATAAAACACCTAAAACACAGCGGCATACATAACAGCACCCCGGTTATTATGCTTTCGGATGTAGGAGATCTTGAAAAAAAGATGAACAATCTGCCTTTTAATAATGGTGCTTTTATTTCTAAGCCATTCAACCCATCGAAATTAATTTCCAAAATTAAATCGCTGATAAATGACTGTAATGCTGCAACAGCTTAATATACTACAAACATATACGGGTATGAAACCCAAGGTTGCTCATGCAGGAGAAGATTTTAAGGACCTTCTGCTGAACGAGATGTCTGGGTCATACGCAATATCATCTTTTAACTCATTTCAACAAATTAAATCAGCGTTATATAATTTGCCCATTTTAGAATTGCCCGATGTATTGATACTGGAGGTTGATGAGAATGGCGAATGCTTTGACTTTATTGAAAATTTAAAAAAAGACGTTCATTTAAAAGGCCTATTAATATTGCTGTTAAGCAAGTATGACAATAAAATTTGGAAAGCACGCGCTATTGCCTTAAAGGTTCATGATTACTACCTGTATCCGTTTAGTGTAATTAACCTGCACGAACGGATAAGTTTATTGATAAAACTCCGCATTTTAAGTTCGCAAAACCAGGAACAAAGTTTTTTATTCAGCCAAAAAGACTTTGTTTATAAGATGCCTGTAAGCAAAAGGCTTTTCGATATAGTTTTCTCAGTCATCATTCTCCTGCTTTTATCACCATTATTAATATTAGTAGCCTTACTAATTTTTGCAGACTCAAAAGGCCCAGTTATATACAAAAGCAAGCGGGCTGGTACTGGTTATAAAGTTTTTGATTTTTACAAGTTCAGATCAATGCAAGTTGATGCAGAGCAAAAAGTAATTGATTTTGAAAAGCTTAACCTGTACGGTAACGATAATTTTAGCACTAACAAAGCAACCTTTTTTAAAGTAGCAAACGACCCACGAATAACACGTGTAGGCCAGTTTATTCGCAACACCAGTATTGATGAACTGCCCCAGTTATTTAATATTCTTCTTGGCGATATGTCTTTTGTTGGCAACAGACCATTGCCGCTTTATGAAGCAGAAATGCTTACCTCTAATGAATGGTCGATGCGCTTTTTAGGCCCGGCCGGATTAACCGGTTTATGGCAAATAACAAAACGAGGAAAGAAATCTGTATCTGAGCAGGAACGCAAGGAATTGGATAATTACTATGCCAAAAGCTGCTCCTTTTGGCTCGACCTGAAAATTTTGATAAAGACTTTCCCCGCCCTTATACAACAAGAAAAAGTATAGATAAATACGCTGAATAATATGAAGATAACCCAAAAAAAGTTGCTCGCACTCATTATTTTACACACGGTTACTATTGTAACCACCCAAGCTCAAGAAAGCATTTTACCTTATTCGTCTACAGAATATTTAAACCGCCTTGTTGCCGTAGCCAAAAAAAACTATCCCGAAGTAGTGGCCAGAGGTTACCAAACCGCAATAGCTAAAAACAACATTACTAAAACAAACGTAGGCTGGCTTGATGCCTTTAGTGTTTCTTATTACTACCGCCCTACTCAAGGGGCTGTCGACATTGTAAATCCTAACATTTTTAACGGCTATCAATTAGGGTTTAGCCTCAATTTAGGAAGTATACTTCAAAAACCTTTTGTTACCAAAGAAGCCAAAATACAGTATAAAATTGCTGTGTTAGAAGAAAATCAATACGGTTTAACCCTCACAGCCTTGGTAAAAACACGATATTTTGCCTACCTGGAACAACTTGGAAATTTAAAATTACGCACTAGGGCATATACCGATGCAGAAGCATTGGTAAAGCTATTAAGGAACAAGTTCGAAAAAAATGAAGCCACATTTGATGATTATCAGCGGGCTTTAATACAGTCAACAGAACAAAACCAACAAATTATACATGCAGAGAGCGGGGTATTTTCCACAAAAGCTGCATTGGAAGAGTTGTTGGGCGAAAAATTAGAAAATATAAAATAATGGAATTAAAAAACTATTTCTTGTTGCTAAAGAGACATAAGTTACTTGTTATTGGCATTCCGGTAATAGCCATGGTGGCAACATATTTTTTTGTGCGATACCTGCCCGATAGTTATTTAGCTAAAACACAAATTATCACAGGCCTGGTAGATCAGTCGCAGCAGGTGATGGATAACAATGCTAATGATACCCAAGGTAAACGAAATGATGCCTTTACTAATTTAATTGAAACCATGCAATTAGATAAAGTACTGAGCCAGGTTTCATACCAATTGCTATTGCATGATCTTACCGAAAAAAAGCCTTTTCGAAAAATAACTTACACCGCCAAAGGTTTTAATCATGACGATGCCTACAGGGCTGTTCAAATTTTGAAGCAAAAGCAGGCAAAGTTTGAGTTGCTTAATCCAACTGTTCCGGCAGAAAACAATATTGATTCGGTCATATCATCATTAGGATATGACCCGGCCACGTTAACAAAAAAGAACCTTAAAATATTCCATTCAGAAGGCAGTGATTTTATAAACGTCGATTGTGAAACTGAAAAGGCTGCACTTTCGAGCTTTGTTGTAAATCAGCTTACTGCAAAGTTTATTAACTATTATACTTCAAATTTAAATTCCGGCCGTAACAAGTCTTCCGAATTTATAAGTAACCTGCTTAATGAAAAACGCACAGCAATGCGCAATAAAATTGCAGAGCTGCAAGCCTTCAAGGTTAAGCATAACATACTTGACATGGATGATGAGGCCAAAGGCGTCTATGGACAAATAAGCAGCCTGGAAAGTTACCACAACCAGGCCAGTAAGGATGTTATAGCTTACTCGGGAGCCCTTAAAAGTATTGACAACAGGTTTAATCCTAAAGATCGTAAATACCTGGAATCAACCACTACCAAGGTAAACGGTGCCATTATAAATACCCGCGAACGATTAAGGGTCATGAATAATAAGTACATCGAAAACAATTTTGACCCCCGTTACAAAAAGAGTATTGACTCTTTACAAGATGCAATGTCAGAACAAATTAACCAATCAACAGATAAGTACATCTCCAATCCGTTAGCCACAAAAGACAACCTGGTACAGGAAAAGTTGAAGATGGAAAATCAGTTAGAATTGGCCCGATACAGTTCGCAATCATTAAACCGGCAGTTAGGCTCGCTTAAAGCCCGTCTTAATTCTTTAGTACCGGCACAAGCTGCTGTTAATTCTTTAGAACGCGATATTGATATTGCAACCAAAGAATACCTGGATGTTCAGGATAAATTTAACCAAGCCAGCGTAGCCAATATTATACCTGTACAACTTAGACAGCTGCATTTAGCCTTACCGGGTTCAAAGCAGCCTTCAAAAAAATTGCTTCTCGTTGCTTTTAGTGGTGGTGCAAGCTGGGCTCTATGTATGGCTTTTGTATTACTGCTGTTCTATTTAGATAACTCGGTACGTAATGGCGAGGATTTAGAACGTATAACCCGGATTAAGGTATTGGGCGAACTTAATGCTGTTGCCGATTATGCGGGCAAGGCATTAAAAAAGAAAGAAGAAAATCTGGCCAATGCTAATATACAGATATTCAGAAACCTGCTTCGCAACATCAGGTTTGAAATAGACCGCACTTTAACTAATGAAAAAGTATTAGCTGTAACCAGCTTGAATGGCGGACAGGGCAAAACTTTGTTTTCGCTGAGTTTAGCTTATGCTTATGCCATTACCAATAAAAAGGTTTTGTTGATAGATGGAAACTTTATGAATCCAAACATCACAGAAACCGTTAAGCCAAAGGTTTTTTTAGAAGACTACCTGGAAAAATCAAATTTCGAGAATAATTCGGAAACGCTGGCATCAGATGTTTTGGGCACTGGTAAGGTTACACACCTGTTAGAGATGAATAACGACACCAGGGTTGGCGCAACATTAAACAGGCTCAACCAACAGTCAAGTTATATTGCCGGCGGTATAGATCACATTAGTATTATTGGGAATAAGGGTGGCGATATTTCGTTGTTAGAAATTAGCAACCAACAAAACATTAATGAAAAACTGGATGAGCTAAAATCGCAATTTGATATCATTATCATCGAAACAGGATCGTTAGACACGCTATCTAAATCTAAAGAATGGATGCAATTTGCCGACAAGGTAATATCAGTATTTGAAAACAACCAGACCATTAAAGATTCTGCTGCAGCATCGATACAATATATGCGTAGCCTTAACGGCAAAATGTTAGGCTGGGTTTTGAACAAGGTTCAGGTGAAGCATAAAGAAACCATTGCAGCTTAAACATATACATAGCGTAAACAAAATCTTGCTATATGGCATCTAAAAACATTAAAAATAATTTCCTCAAAGCGCTGGCTACGGATATTGTCTTTGTAACCATAGCCGGTTTTCTAATTAAGATCGTGTTTTTGTAAACAAGATCAAATTTCAAGTATTAACAGTGAGTATTACAAAAAATTCAAAACGATTTAACTGGACGGACCTGTACTACCAGCCTGCAGGATATATAGTGTTATGTGTTATCACTTTACTTTTAAGTGCATCAATAGCTTATTGGGGAGTTAAGGCAGCACTCCTAATTGGCGTTTTAGCTGTGGGTGTACCATTAGTATTTTCAGTTATTTCTTTCCCCAAATTTGGCATCATAACATTGCTCGTTAGCTCCTACCTCATTATGTGGGTTAACCGGGTATTTATCAACTATCCGTTAGGAACTCTTATTGATGGTTTGGAACTGCTTTTGGCTATAGGCTTTATTCTAAAACATAAATATGACAAAGACTGGAATTTTATTAATGATCGTATAAGTTTCATGATCATAATATGGGTAGCTTATAACCTATTAGAGGTAGCTAATCCTTATGCGCAATCGCGCTTAGCCTGGCTCTATACCATCCGAACGGTTGCTTTAGTAACATTTACCTATTTCTTATTCATGTACCATATCACAACGGTAGGGTTTATACGGCTCATATTTAAAGTATGGATTGCACTATCGGCCCTGGCTGCTGTTTACGCTTTGGTTCAAAATTATCATGGTTACTTCGAGTTTGAAAAAAAATGGATGGAAGCCAACCCGCATACCTTGGGTTTGTACTTTATAGCCGGGAGCTGGCGCAGGTATTCCATTTTTTCCGATCCGGTGGCGGCCGCTTATAACATGGTAATAAGTAGTTTACTGTGCATTGTGCTGTTGTGTGTTACGCGGTCGTTTATTAAAAAGATCATCTTAATTTTATTGATCTTACTTTTTTCGGCTGCTACTTTATACGCAGGCATTAGAGGCGCCTTTGTATTGGTACCTGCGGCCCTCGTTTTGTTCTTCGTTTTAAAATTGAACAAAACCACTTTTGTTGCAGTTGCTGCAATAGGAGTATGTTTTATTGTTCTAACCCGAATCCCTACATCTAACCCGCAACTTTTGCGCTTCCAATCATCGTTCTACCCATCGCACGATGCTTCCTTTAACGTCAGAAAAACCAACCAAAAACGTATTCAGCCCTATATTCAGTCGCATCCAATTGGTGGCGGGCTTGGTGCCACCGGTACCTGGGGGCAGCGGTTTTCGCCCGGGTCTTATTTGGCTTCTTTTCCGCCCGACAGCGGCTTTGTGCGTGTGGCTGTTGAAACCGGCTGGGTGGGCCTGCTCCTGCTTTGCGCCTTACTTTTCATAGTGCTGCAAAAGGGAATTAGTAATTACTTCGCCATAAAAAACAATGAGCTCAAGCATTATTGCCTGGCTATGGTATTAATTGTTTTTGCCCTATCTATAGGTAATTATCCTCAAGAGGCATTGGTACAGTTCCCAATTAACATTCTCTTTTATATGGTAATTGCCTTAATTAACATCACCTGTAAAATTGATGCTGAAGATCAAAAGAATGCTACAAACACAGCTATGGCTGCTAACAACTAAGCTATGATAACAAACAGAGATATTGTAATTGTTGGCCAGCAGGCCTGGGATATTGAAATAGGCAGCAATTGTAAAAATGTAGCCTTAGAATTTAGCAAAAACAACAGGGTACTGTATGTTAACCCGCCACTTGACCGCATTACTGTGCTGAGGAATGGTCAGGACCCAAAGGTAAAAAAACGATTAGCCATTGTTAACAAGCAGGAAGATGGCCTGGTAAAGATCCAGGACAACTTATGGAATTTATATCCTGATGAGATTATAGAATCTATTAACTGGTTAAAACTGGATTGGTTGTTTAATATGCTTAACAAGCGCAACAACAAAATTTTTGCTGATACAATTCAGCGTGCCATGCAAAAATTAGGGTTCGAGAACGTGATCATTTTTAATGATGGCGACATGTTTAGAAGCCTTTATTTGAAAGAGCTGATACGGCCCGACATGTTCATTTACTACTCCCGCGATAATTATATGGCAACCGCCTACTATAAATATCATGGTAAAAGAGTTGAACCACTCATAATTAGCAAGAGTGATATCTGTTTAAGTAATTCGGATTACTTAACTGATTACTGCAAAACTTACAACCCCAACTCTTATAATGTTGGGCAAGGGTGCGATTTAAATGCGTTTACTCAGGTAGACGATTTAAGTACTCCTGCTGATATTTCGGCTATTAAAGGGCCTATAATTGGCTATGTAGGCGTTCTGCACACTGTGCGCCTTGATATCAATATACTATCCTACGTTGCATTAAATAATCCTGATTGGAACCTGGTTTTAATAGGGCCACAGGACAAAGAATTTTTGACAAGCAAACTTCATCAGTTAAATAATGTGCACTTCCTGGGTCACAAAGATCCATCGGTGCTTCCTGCCTACATAAAAGCGTTCGACGTTTGTATTAACCCGCAGGCTCTTAATGAATTAACTATAGGTAACTATCCACGTAAAATTGATGAATACCTTGCTATGGGTAAACCTGTAGTTGCTACTAAAACAAAAGCAATGAAAGTTTTTGAAAACTATGCCTATACGGCGCTTAGTAAAGAAGAATATCCGCAGTTAATTAAAATGGCACTTGCCGAAGACTCGCCGGAGGCACATACAGATCGTATAAATTTTGCATCTACCCACTCGTGGACAAACCATGTAAAAGAAATATATGAAGCCATTGTTAAAACTATTAAAATAAAGTACGCCTAAGTTAGCCTTATAAAGCACAGGGTTTGTAGCCTATTACATCATCAATACCCCTTAATACAACCGCATTAACTACTAGCAACTTATGCCATTAAAGTTAGCTCATTTAATTTTAGCTCACGCTCATCCCCAACAACTGGAGCGTTTAATTAACCGTCTTAACCACACCAACGCAGATATTTACATCCACATAGATTCTAAATCTGATCTTACTAAGTTTGAACATTTAACAAACAACCCGAATGTGTTTTTTGTAAACAAGCGTACCAACATCTACTGGGGCACTTATAGCCTCGTAAAGGCCACGCTTGATGGTATGGAACAAATTATAAAGTCAGGAATATTGTATAGTCATATTAACCTATTAAGTGCACAAGACTATCCCCTAAAAAGTGCTGATGAAATTGCAGAGTTTTTTAAAGCTAACGAAGGGAGATCTTTTATGGATTCGCCCGTAATAGGCGATGAATGGAAAGATGGCGTATACCGGGTAGAGAATTATAACTTTGGCGATTACCATTTTCCGGGCCATTATCTTGTTAACGTTTCCAGAATTAAAAAGAAAACGCCTCATGGGCTTAAACCTTACGGGCGTTCACAATGGCTAACCATTACACCCGAATGTGCAGCGTATGTTATTAACTACCTCGCTACCTACCCTGAAATTAAGAGGTATTTTAGAATGAGTTTTGCGCCAGACGAATTTATCTTCCAAACCATTTTGGGAAATTCTCCCTTAAAAGACACGCTGGTTAATGATAATTTGAGATATATTAATTTCCCAGTCGGCAATCTTCACCCTACCACGTTAACAGTGCTGGATGCTAAAACATTAACAACCTGCGGTAAATTATACGCCCGCAAGTTTGACCCCAAAGCTGATGGGGTAATTTTAAATTACTTAGACTGGGTAGCAGAATTTGGAATTGATTTTAACTCACAGGAATACAAATGCTTAGATTACATCTTCACAAAGGGTGTATTTGTAATATAATTTAACCTATAACTAATATGGCAACGCTAACGTATATAACTCTTTTAAGTTTTATATATATGTTAGTTTTGAGCCGCAGAGTTGCATTAACCCTTCTTGTATCGTCAATTGCTTTCACGTCAAATTGCCGAAAAGTTAATTTATCAGAAAGTGTGTCCACCAGTAGTTCCGAGTTATCGGTAGCTACGGATACCGTTGCCTTCAACAATATGCTGGGGGTAAATGCTTTCGAATGGAATTTTTTACAGAACCCCAGTGATCCCAATAACGGGATGCAAATTTATGAGCCCAAAATGGAGCTTGTAAAATCTTTTGCAGGCGTGAGGCACTACCTTGATTGGGGAAGAATAGAAACCGAGAAAGGTAAGTATACCTTTAGCCCCACACATAGCGGCGGTTGGAATTTAGATTTGATGTACCAACGTAGTAAAGCTGATGGCATAGATATGCTGGTTTGCTTGAAAACTTGCCCTAATTGGCTTTTAGAAACCTATCCGTCAAACGAACGCGATGCCGAAAACGTACCCATGCCATACGGATCGGATAAAGCGAACCCTGCAAGCTATATTTTGCAGGCAAAAGCAGGCTTTCAGTTTGCGGCCAGGTATGGCTATACCAATCAAACAGATTTATCCTCAATAACCATTGACCAAGCACCACGATGGACCGGAGACCAGGTTAATGAAGTTAAAACAGGCCTTGGTTTAATTAAATACATTGAATGTGATAACGAGCGCGACAAGTGGTGGAAGGGCGACAAAGCCTACCAAAAGCCTGAGGAATATGCCGCTAACTTATCTGCCTTTTATGATGGCGATAAGGGTAAACTTGGCAAGGGTGTGGGTATAAAAGCTGCCGACCCTAAAATGCAGGTAGTAATGGCCGGACTGGCTAAAACTGATGTGAACTATGTAGCGGCAATGATTGAGTGGTGTAAAAAGAACAGGGGGTTTAAAGCAGATGGTTCGGTAGATCTATGCTTTGATGTGATCAACTTTCACTTATACGCTAATGACCATTTAACCAACAATGGCAATGCAAGTAAAGGAATTGCTCCCGAATTATCTGAGGCTGGCGAAGTAGCTGCCGATTTTGTAAAGCTGGCAAATACCTATCATTTACCGGTATGGGTAACAGAAGCCGGTTATGATGTTAATGCACAAAGCCCGCAACGTGCCGTTAAAATTGGAGATAAAAGTGAACTGGTAACCCAAGCCGACTGGACTATAAGAACAGCATTGCTATATGCCCGCAATGGCATTAAAAAATTGTTTTTTTATGAGCTTTATGATGATAATGTTTCTAACTCCACTCAGTATGCTTCATCTGGCTTAATAAGCGGCGATTTAAAAAGGAAACCAGCCGCCGATTATATATTACAAGTAAAAAACCTTTTAGGAAACTTTAGCTACCGTCAAACTATAAGCGAAAGCCCTTTTGTAGATGTTTATAAATATGGTTCAAAAACCATATATGCCATGGTTATGCCAACTCAGGAAGGAAAAACGTTAACATACACTTTAAAAGTTCCTGGAACAAAGCAGGTAATTATTCATCAGCCAACAGCAGGATCGGGTAGTATGACTAACCGCACCGAAAAAACGGTTAACAATGCTATACAAATAACAGTTACAGAAACTCCTGTTTTTGTAGAACTGCAATAACCCATAAACTTCTTAATGCGGTTATTTATATTAATGAGCCGGCCTTGCCAACACTAGCTCTTTAAATATATATAACCGCTTTTTAATATTGTAAAAGGCTTTTATGGAATTGCTTAAATTGCTGTGATTGCTAAATGCCTTGTTAATAGTGCTTAGATTAGATTTTACAATAGAATCTTTAACTCTTAAAAAGTTGATGTATTGCTTTTTTATAAGCATCTCAAATTGGCTTTTATCAATAATTGAACGTTGCAGCAGTATTTTATAGAGGTCAATATTTTCTATAAAATTATTACCCGTGTGATAAAATTTACTGCTTACATCCTTATCGTGATTGCGGAAATAATTTAAAGCACGCCCGGATACAAATACGTTAGATTGCTGTAAAATTGATATCCAAAAAAGCCAATCGCCGCAAAATTTAAATTTTGTGTATTCCGAATCTACTTTGCTATACAAATCTTTTTTCCAAACGGCCATACTTGCATTAACTACACTATTACCTTCCAGCATGTGCTGCTGTAAAAAACGCTCCCCATTCTCTATTTTAGCATAATGTGGGTAATAGGTAATCTCTTTAATTCTGTTGGGTTCGTAATAATAGTATGATTGGCAAAAGGCAAGCCCTACGCTTTTATCGGCCAGTAGGCCATCCATAAGCGTTTGGAGTAAGGTAGGTTCGCACCAGTCATCACTTTCGGCAATCCATATATAATCGCCCTTTGCAGCATTAATTCCTTTTTGCCATTGTTTAAACGTGCTGCCGCTGTTGGTTTCATTCAAAAGAACATTAGCAACCAAAGGATGATTTTTGTACTCCGCAATAACATCTCTGCTATTATCTGGCGAGCAATCATCCATGATGATGATCTCAAAATCCTGATAAGTTTGCTGTAATACAGAATCTATACGCTGTTTTAGATAACAGCCATGATTGTAATTGGGTATAATAACCGATACCTTAGCCATATATCTGTGTACTTTTAGGCGAAAAACGCGCTTTAATTGTCGAAACCTTGTTAAAGAGATAAGGTTGTATTATTTCTGTAAGAAGCTCTTCTTTAAATAAAAACTTTTGAAATAAAACATATGCAGATGCACAAGCCGGTATGGCAATGAGCAATAGTATGTATGCATTTAAATGTAAGTTTCTTAAAAATATAGCTATAGGTATAAATACCAGTGAGCTACCTATTGCTGTCAATATAGGTTTCAGCGAAAATTCAAAGCTGTATAGTTTCTTCACAAAGTATATGTAAAAACCGGTGACTACCAATTCTGATATAACGTTTGATAAGGCGGCACCAACATGTTTTAAAGGCGGCACAAGCGTAAAATTTAAAACCAAACCAATAACAACACCACCAAGTACAGACAAAAGCATTTCCTTGTCTTTACCATCGGGTACTAAAATCTGAAAACCAAAAAAGTAACCATAACCTATTAGAAAAGGCAATAC
>Ga0265780_10004673_pt1 | contig 17551 bp, 18 predicted proteins | sample P1T30metagenome_FD_192432 | JGI IMG/M metagenome (GOLD analysis project Ga0265780, IMG submission 192432) | Plant litter microbial communities from East Loma Ridge, Irvine, California - P1 T30 | ecosystem: Environmental > Terrestrial > Plant litter > Unclassified | place: USA: California...
CTACCTTCATGGCTAACCAAAGACCCTCTCTGGCGTTGTTCTCTTTCGACCACGACAAGACGGTTGCCGCAGAGATCAGCTCCATCCGACGCCCCAGCCATGTGACCACTTCTCCTGGGCCAGCGGATGCGCAAGCAGCCTTTGATAGCGAGAAGGCCATGACTTTCGGTCAAGCTGCGCGGCTGTACAAGAAGGCTATTTTCTTCTCCATGGCCATGAGTCTCGCTGTCGTCATGGAAGGGTACGATGAATGCTGCCATCCTAAAGCAATCTGCTAACCTACGAGACAGATACAACCTGGCGGTCATTGGTGAATTCCACGGCTACGATGCGTTCCGGAAGTCCTTTGGCACGGAAATCGACAGTGATGGAAACCCAAGAATCTCGCCTGTCTGGCAAGCAGGTATCCAAAACGGCGCGCAAGCTGGATCCATCATCGGCTTGTGTATCAACGGATACATTTCAGAGTGGTGGGGCTTCAAGAAGACCATGTATATTTCCATTTCGGCTGCAGTCTTGTTCAACTTTCCGCACTTCTTCGCGTGGGATCTGAGTGGGTTTTTGGCTGGCTCGGTGCTTTTGGGCATGCCGTGGGGTGTCTTCCAGGCTCTTACTGTCACTTATGCATCAGACATCACGCCCTCCGCGCTCCGGCCGTATCTGACGTCGTACATCAACATGTGCTGGGTGTTTGGTCAATTAAGTGCGGCAAGTGTGCTTCGTGCGTGTTATACTCTCGACAGCGAATGGGGTTGGAGAATCCCTGTAGCTCTCCAATGGGTCTGGGTGCCATGTACGTATCATTCATGCACACGAAATGCATATGCTAAAGCAACCGGACAGTTATTCTCGCAGGAGTGTGGTTCGCACCAGAATCACCCTGGTGGTTAGTTCGGAAAGGACAGTATATTGAAGCCCGGGACTCTATTGTCCGATGCACGACGCCACAACAAGACATCATTTTCAACCCAGACCACGTTCTCGAAATGATCAAGCACACGAACGCTCTCGAGGAGTCAATGCACAGCGGCACCAGCTACTTGGACTGCTTCAAGTGCTTCGAGAGACGCCGAACGCTCATCGCATGCATGGTCTGGCTCGCACAGGCTTGTTGCGGCGCCGCAATGATGGGGTTCTCAGTACGAATCTATCGTGCAGCAGGCCTATCCACTGGACATGCGCTGAACCTGAGCATTGGGCAGTATTGCATGGGCGCCGTGGGTACAGTCGTCTCCTGGTTCCTCATGAGCCGTATCGGGCGCCGGACTCTGTACATGTACGGGCTGTGTATCTTGTGCGTCCTCTTGATGGTCGTCGGCGGACTGGGCGTCATATCGCACGAGAGTACGAGCGCAGCATGGGGTCTCGGTTCCGTGCTGCTTGTCTACACCATATCCTACAACTTCACCGTCGGGCCCGTGTGTTATGCCATTGTATCGGAGATCTCGTCGACACGGTTGAAGATCAAAACCGTTGTTCTTGCTCGAATCGTGTACAATCTCGTAAGTCTCACCACATCAATACCCAGCTCAGGCGCAGCACTAACATTTCCCCAGGGAAGTATCTTCAACAACATCGTCGTGCCGCGCATGCTCTCGCCCAGCGAATGGAATTGGGCTGGCATGACGGGGTTCTTCTACGCGGGGCTTACTATGTTTCTCATCCTTTTCATGTACTTCATGCTTCCGGAGACAAGGAACCGGTCTTTTGGTGAGCTGGATGTGTTGTTTGAAAATAATGTCTCAGCGGGGCAGTTCCACAAGATCGATGTCGATCAGTTTGCTTTCCAGCAGGAGGTCAAGGTTGACTATGCGAGCCATATGGCCCGTAGTGAGGAGGGTGTTGGGGTAGCTGTGTAGGAAGAGAGAGTTTCATTTGATTGACCAAAAAATGCGTACGTCACATTCATTTGTGGACGACCATCTCAGCAGACGTCGAGAAGCATGACCATTTGCGTGCCGTAGCCATGTACGTGTCAGCTTCAAAATGACCGCAGTGGGTGCTATGTGACGTAAGTGGGGCTGACGCAGCTGACACTACGGCTTAAGAAAGGGGTGCATCCGCTGCCTTGTGTCCGGATGGCGTGTGAGAATCAAAGGAGGCGCTCAAGGGGTGATGTCTCATTTGACTTGATGGTGCTTGAAACACAGGTGTAGCCAGTCAAACTTAGCACCCCAAAGACCGAGCACTTGCACTTGCACCGTCGTCCAGGGTCAAGCTGCCAGATGATCAAACAGGCGTGCCAAACCCGGGTACCGTGATATGCACCTTCGCGAAGGGCAGGGTCGTGAGGCTGCGTGTAAGAGTCGCGCGGTACCCTACACGCCACCGCTGATTCGCTGGTGCGCTAAGATTTCTTTAAACTTGTTCCGTCCATTTGTTCGGAACTCGCAACAACGGCTATTGCGCCCACACGCCCATCGTGACCTGACGACTGCCGATTGATACCCGCGCGCAGTTGCTTGCTGCACGGCGTACTCGACGACTCGACCCCAGTCACGATATCGTGGGAATACGACCTCGACTTCTGGACCACTTGCGCGAATAGATACCGATGGTCTCGCCATTGCACGCACACATCTCTTTTCCTCTCCGATAGACGCCGTGCTCGCGCAGGCTGCGTGCGGCTTGTCGCAGGCGAATCTTTGCTCGGGCGCCTTCTCCACAAGGGCTGGGTGCTACGTCAGAGCAATCCCCGGCTTCGACAACCACAACCACAATCATGGCCTCGCAAACAACACAGGAGCCGAGCGTGCGTACCACTCCAGCTTTCACTCTTATCTTATGAAGAAACTAACACAAAGTGCAATGCAGCCGCTCGCCCCAGATCTCACAGCGCTCGAGCGCATACGGCAGACTTTCGCGCAGCCGGTGCTCGCATCCTTCGTCGCGGGCGGTGTGGCCGGCGCGGTCTCGCGGACAGTAGTGTCGCCGCTCGAGCGGTTGAAGATCCTGTTCCAGGTGCAGAGCGTGGGGCGCGAGGAGTACAAGATGTCGGTTCCCAAGGCGCTGGCCAAGATGTGGAGGGAAGAGGGGTGGAGAGGCTTCATGGCGGGCAATGGCACGAATTGCATACGGATCGTGCCGTATTCGGCCGTGCAGTTTAGTGCGTATAATGTGTATAAACGGGTGAGTGGGTATTTCTTGGGTCGGTGTGGAGTTTGGAGGACGTTCGGGTTGCGCTCGAGGAGTTTCTGGAGCGATGTCTGAAGTGGTTGGAGAGGAAGAGAATGTCTCGAGTGTTGTACAGCAGCAGTGAACACTACTGACCCATCCCCAGTTCTTCGAAAAAGAACCCGGCGCACCGCTCGACGCATACCAACGACTACTCTGCGGTGGCCTCGCCGGCATCACCTCCGTAACATGCACATACCCGCTCGACATCGTGCGAACCCGCCTCTCCATCCAATCCGCCTCCTTCTCCAGCCTCAAGCGCGCAGAAGGCGAAAAGCTACCAGGCATGTGGTCCCTCCTCGTCAACATGTACAAAACCGAAGGCGGCTTCCCCGCCCTCTACCGCGGCATAATCCCCACCGTCGCCGGCGTCGCCCCCTACGTCGGCCTCAACTTCATGGTGTACGAAATGGCGCGCACGAAATTCACACCCGACGGCCAAAAAGATCCGTCCGCGTTGGGTAAACTGGGCGCTGGAGCCGTTTCGGGCGCCGTGGCGCAGACCATCACATACCCCTTTGACGTGCTGCGGCGGCGCTTCCAGATCAACACCATGAGCGGCATGGGATACCAGTACTCGGGCATATTCGACGCCGTCAGCTCGATTGTGCGCACCGAGGGCGTGCGCGGCATGTACAAGGGCATCGTGCCCAACTTACTCAAGGTCGCGCCGAGCATGGCGAGTAGCTGGCTCAGCTTCGAGATGGCAAGAGACATGCTCATGGGCAAGTGGAACTCGGGCTTCTTATAGACTGGGACTGGAGAAGTGCTCTTTGCCAACTAGACTTGACCGAGCTGCAGGCCACACAAGACCCGTGGCCCCTGTGCATACTCGCGAAACCCCCTCACACACACATATGACTTTTTCTCTTCTTTTGGTCACACATCTTGCATTGGGATACAGGCACGGGGCAGGCAGGGAAGAAGAAAATTTCCCCCTTGGATTTACTGCACAAAACCACAGCGATGGCGTCAATTTTTCTTTTCTTTTTGCTTTTCTGCTTTGGAATTGAAGAAAGGAGGGAGCGAGCGGGGAAATGAAATGGGCATTGTCGTCGTAGATTTGTAGGTAGATTTCGGGCTACAGATTAGAGTTGCAAGAGCGGATGCATGTATAACAAAACGCTGTATATTGAGCATAGGCAAAGGCAGATATGTTGTGCTTGATTCACGTGTGGTTTCTTTCGCTGTCTAGAGCTGCGAAGTGCGCACGGAATTTCCCACACGATACTTCGGAGATGTGACATGGTGGCGTGATACTCGGCTCATGAACGCGAGTTTACGTGTCGATCAGGCGGGCCGACGGGAAAGATACTGAGTATATATCTACCATGTTTTTTTCGCTGTTTTTCTGCCCTGCCCTGCCGCTTAATTGTCTGCACTTCATTCCCTGATTTGCCATGATATAATTTCCCAAGTCGTACTTCAGTCCACATGATGCTTTACCTGACTGACAGACGACTCGGGCTGAGATTGATACAGTGGCGGTATTCTTGCAAATCATCGTTTTGATTTTGTTTCCATTTTGTTGCTAGGTAGGTATGGTTCTGGTATCTGTAGACAATCTGGGTCTCCTACCTCATGCCTTCTGCAACCCCAATCCCGGCATCAAAAATCCGCTCAAACGCCTCCAAAGCACAACTTTCCAATGTAATGAGAAGAAACGAGACACTTTGCTGTTGCTGAGATCAGGTAAAAGCCTTGCCCGATGCTCACTCGAGTCGTCATCTCTTTTCTTCCTCATGTCATCAATTTACGTCCCCGGTCATCCTCTACGCCGAAGCGCTCGACACCGTCTCAACCTCAACCTTTGGCAGCGGCGCCGACTTGCCGCCGAGATCCGTAGCGCGTGCGTTGGGGTTCTTGGTGTAGTAGTTCGAGATGGCGGATTTAATCGCATCCTCGGCAAGCATGGAGCAGTGCACTACATCTCAGTCAGCAACAATCTCCCCATCACCCCTCATCTCATATACTCACACTTGACAGGCGGCAAGCAAAGCTCCTTCGCAATCTCGGTATTCTTGATCCTCGCCGCATCCTCCAGCGTCATCCCGCGGACTAACTCGGTCAAATAGCTCGAGCTCGCAATCGCGCTACCGCACCCAAACGTCTTGAACTTGACGTCGCTGATGGTGTTGCTGTTGGGGTCCACGCGGATCTGGAGCTTCATGACGTCGCCGCACGCCGGGGCGCCGACGAGGCCGGTACCAACGTCGTTGTCGGCTTTGGACATGGAGCCCACGTTGCGCGGGCGGTTGTAGTGGTCGAGCAGTGCTGGCGCATGTTAGCTGGGCGTCTGACAATGTGTGCGCGTCGAGGTGCAGAGGGCGCCGGAGACATTTCCGGGGTATCGGGACTCGTCGCCACCGTGTTTCTCGATAATTGACTATTGCGCGAGAAAAAGACTTATCTTTCTCGTGGTATTGCCGCCTTCCTGCGGATGCCAGTGTGGGTGCGGCGGTGCGGATGGGCGATGCGATGTTTGGCCTGACTGTGGAAAGTACTCTTCCGGCCTGCGAGGGCACTGCGGCTGCGACTCTCCTGAACATTGTGATTGTAGATGTGTGTGTGGTGTTTGGGTGTATTGTGTTGTAGTTGAACTGTTGCGTCGAAATTGGTGGATGTAGGTGAGATGGTGTAGGTGACAGGAGTGTTCGATAGTGACGAAGTCGAACGAAGCAGAAAGCCGTGCTCGTCGTCATTTTGTCGCCTCCTCGTGCCAAGACTCACCCCCACATCTCGGTCGAACGCCAGCATCACCGATGGCCCGAGCTTAACTCCGACCTTTGCCTTATCAGATGAAAATATCCCGTCACTTCACAGCGGCTTAGAACGACAGAGCGTAGATTGATCAGACACTCTGTGTAGGCTGATGCAAAGTAATAAACGTCTGTCATTCTTGTACGACACTATGCGCTCATCCCAGTCTACCCACAACTGCGCCAAACCAATTTTATCCAAAGTACTTTACATGTCGAAGTCGTAACACCATCTCAAGAACATACATTACTCCAGCACTTCCATTGCGCCACCACTCGTCTCTACACAATTCCGTACACCCTCTTAGCGATGACGAAGCAGAGTACACCAAACGCCACCAAGCCTCCGGTGATGCAGAAGAACCAGTTGAGGTTTTCGACGTCTTGACCTGGTACTATACTTTGCGTGTGTTAGCACTGGCGAGGAACAAAGAAAAGGAGGATTACATACCAGTTCATGCCCCAGATACCGGTGACGACGTTCATGGGCAGGACAATCGTACCAAGGACAGTCAGCTTGCCCAAGATATCTGAAGTCTTTTCCTGGCGCTCGTTCATGCGGATGTTTATTTGAGCTAGGTAATTGCTGTGAGCGCGCGAAAGCAGACTGGGTGATGTTAGCGAACGCCATCAAATTTCACGTCAGGAAACCCACTTCTCGTAATGACTCAGGTTGCCCGTCATGGTAACAATATGATCCTGAATGTCACCCAAGTACATGCCAATCTCATTGCGCGGCGCGATATCCCACTGCTCGTTGCATCGCTTCGCAAAGCCCTTGATGACGTCGGCCTTGTTGCCCAACAGGCGGTACAGGCTCATGACCTTCTTTCTGCATTCGCCAACACGTCGCAGCATGTCACGCCCGCTTTCTTGGCCCTCTCGGGTACCATCCGGTCGCTTCTCTGCATGAGGAGTATTATACGAGTTTGCCTTCGCTTTTTCATTCTCCTGCTCCTCTTCATCTGAATGTAGACGCAAAATGGCTTCGTCAATGTCGTCGACCTCCTCTTCGATACGTTGAATCATGGGCGCATAGGCGTCGGTAATATCGTCAATAATGGCGTACGAGATCCAGTCGGGCGATAGAACAAGGTAATCTGATAGTTGTCGGATACGGCGGCGTACATTTGCGGGATGCGGCGTCATGGAAAAGTGGAAGCTGATAACGCCTTCGCGGAAATTTACCACATACAGATTGACCGGCTCGAGGTAGTCCTCGCTGTTCTCGTCCTGCTCGAAGGTCCTGTAATTGATGAAGTAGTAATGCTTGAAAAGCTCCACCTTTTCACGCTGCTCCTGCATAAGGATATCTTCAGTCGTCAATGGATGGATGCCGAACGTCTTCGCAATGACCTTCATCTCAGTCTCGGTGGGAGACATGACGTCGAGCCACCATGCAGGGCGAGGCCCGTATCGCTTTGGCTTGTCTTCTTCAGGCTTTGGCGTATTTGATTGACGCGGTGTAGTAGTCCGTGTCTGCTCGCCAGAGTCGGCCTTGGATGGAGATAATGTAGTCGCCCGGGAGGGAAATCCATTCATGCTCACGCGTCGCATGTCATCATCGTCAGAGTCATCATCGCTGCTGTCCTCCAAAATGACCGGATCTGGAACAAACAAGTTCCGGAATGTCTGTCCCGGTTGAACGAGCTCGCCGATGGTTTGACTATGTATTGTGTTGTCAAATGTCTCGTTGAAGTAGGTGAATCGAAACGGTGCATCGCTCGCTTCACGGTGCCAAACACGGCGCCTTGGTCGCAGACGTCCTTCGACCATGAGCGGCTCGCTAACTTTGCGCATGCGCATGCCCTCCATAGTCTTCTGCTCTTTCTCTTCTTGAGCATATGAGTCCAGAATGTCGAGATCGGGCCATCTACGGCGCCTTCGCCGACTCGTGGGCTCGCCCTTTGTGGGTGGATTCAAGTAGTCCTCATGTCCGAGCTCGGACATGGTCTCATGTGGGAAGCACACATCTTCAATGGCACTGGTGGTCATGCGACGTCGAAGATCACGAGGCTCGTCGTCGTCGTCATGTTCCACGTCAATCAAAGCATCGCGAGATCTGCTACGCTCTGGCGTGACGGCCAAATCCTCTGTGAGCATGACATCGTGCAGTCCGTTGGTAGCCTTGATGACAGGGCTGGTGGGTACCGACGGCGGGTTGTTGATATCGTAGTCATCTAGGTTGGTCTGCGAGTGGTGGCGCTGGGTGAAGAGGTCAGGCCTGTTGTTCATGCCACTGGAGGCAGATGATTTTCGGTGTCGGTTCGAGCTGCTACTTGCGCCGCCATAACTTGTGCCCGTTCTGATATCTCTTTGGGACGTGCCCATCAATGGCGTGCGGTCGTTTGCGTCTTCATCGTCGCTATATGTGGCCTCGGGAGTATGCGACAATCTCGAGCGGCCATAGTTCGACGAAGCCACGGCATTGAGGCGGTGCGCAGCGCTATTGAAGGGCTGGCTGGGACGTGGCTGGTATATCTGCTGCGTAACGGGCACGCTCGGTCGGCGGGTCCTCAGCTGGGGTTGTTCGCGATGGTCGAGCAAGGCCTCGCTCTCGAGGCTGGTGCTGCTCAGATTGCCGTGGCTCCTGTAGAAGCTGTTGCTGCCCCTCGAGTTGGCGGCGACGTTGGCCAGCGACGGGCGCTCGGTGTTCATGTCTCCGGTGACAATGTCGGCGGTTGGGGCAAATGACTGCCTGCGGTTTCGCTTCTTCTTGCCGCCGCCACGATGCTTCTTCTTCTTCCCAACCCCACTCGAAGAAGGTCCCGGCTGATCTCCAGAATCGTCGTGGCCTGCAGAGCCATGGGGGCCTGCAGCCTCTGCATAAGAAGCCGCGCCCTCATTTGCGCGTCCGGCTGGATTCGACGCCATTGGGGTTCCGGAGCACGCTAGACGACAATGGCAAACGGAGTGGGTAACAAGGTAGAGAGTGAAAAGACGGTCGCTTCTCCAGCGCGATCAGTGGAAGCGAGATCCGGAGGAGAGAGGATAGAAAATGGAGCTTGTAGGATGTGGAGAGCTTTCCGTGAACCATGGACGTTAGCGCGTGAATCAAATGCGCATCAGTGACGAAATTGGTCCGGGCGCTGCGTTACTGCAGCCTGGCCTGTTCTTGCTTTGCATGCGAGGACCCGCTCCGAGAATCAAGAACAAAAGCTTTGCATCAACAAAAGCCGTCCGAGGCCATCTTGTGCTCGCCTCCCATTGGAAGAGACACCGTTTCTGTGTAGCAGTCGTGAAGCACCGAGGCCCGTCTGATCGACACTCCCGACAGTCGGATGGGGACACCAAACGGCAGTGGGAAAGTGGGCGCGTGACGACTTGCTGCATTGAGCTGAGCCAAGGACATCCAGATTCTGCCATGCACTTCCTTAGCAGACCATGCTGATTCGATGCTTCACCGGAGCTTATCTGTACTCCGCAGTGCACGGCTCGGTCAACCGTTACTTGCTGCAGCTTCCAAAGCTCCGATACCATGTACGTCATCGCCATCGGCTTGACGTCCAAATCCCCACGACCCATGAATTCGTCGGTTTTGTCCTTAAGAACTTCTTTCGGGAATTACATAGTTTTGTAAGCACGTTCAGGGTATAATCCCTCATGGTATCGCTCGTCGTGAGCAGATCAATGGCATTTCCGCGATTGCGTGCAGCATCGCCATAGTAGAATATCAACCGCGCACATCTGCTAATATCCCTCACACCAACTTTCACAAAAGTTCAAGGCAGCATATCGCGAGTCCCGTTACACCATCACAGTAAGGCAGCATATGTATATTCAAATGAGCTTCCATTGCAAAATCTTGCATCCTATAAGCTTCAGCCTCCCCACCCTACCTACTCCAACCCTCCCCCCAGTGACACTACCGCTAGACAAACGAACAACAAAAAAGCAAACGAACGAACAGCCAACCTCATCAGCAGAGCAGGCGTTATAATAGTAAAAAAACGGAATTCAGGGTATCCAGAGTCGCACGCTATGTGTCGAAACATTACGAATAGAAACGAGTTTACAAAAGTATAAGGGTGATGATATGTGCTGTGGTGGTGGTGGCGCTTGCGCGCAGTTTTTTCGCTTCTAGCCCCGTGTGATGCGAGGTTCCCTAGTGATGACTGAGAGTAGCGAGCGTGAGAATAGAGCTTGTGCTTTTGTAGCAAAACAGATAGGAAATATGGGTGCAAAGCAAAGGACAGTCCAAGGACGAGGGGCGTGTAATAACACCGTTGCTCGTGTGACGTCGTGAGTGTGCTCAACTAGAAGCCTCGGAAGGGATCGTTGTTGACTTCGAGGTCGTCGAAGAAACCGCCGGCGCGGTTGGATGGCATTTCCCGTGTGCTCGCGCTCCACTGACTGCTGCCGCGGCGTCGCCTGTGCGTTGGCTTTCTTGGGTAGTTGCCGGCGTGTCTGGGGTCGCCGAGAGCGTTGTCGATGAAGGCTTCCATACGCACGGTACCCATTGTGTCGAAGAAGTGCTGCCGAGTTGACGTGCTGGCCTCCGAGGTTCGCGAACTGACGGCGCCGCTGTTGGGGTTGTATACCGTGGATGGCACTGATGGCGGTGCCGCTGCGCTGTACATATCCGACGAGCCATTCGAGTACACGGACGGTACTTGCTGGTGGGAAAACGCACGGAAGGGGACGCTAGGTGGCGGTGCTCCCGGGCCAGTAGAGCTCCTCTTCCTTCCATGGGCCGGTCCGCGTGGAATGGTAGGAGGGCTGGCACCGTCTGACATGGGCCCATCGAATCCAGCAAGAGAGGGCAGAGCGGTATGCATGTCATTTTGCGATGCGTAGCGCTGCATGACGGGATTAGCCCTCCCCTTGGCGAGACGGACAGAGTCTTGCACACGAGAGCGGCGCAGTGTTGCGTTCTGTGAAGGGATAGGCGGCGCTTCGATGACTGGAGGTGGCGCCGCTGGCATCGAATCGAGATCGGGTATAGCTGCGTTGGATTGCGCCAGGAAGGATAGTGCGGTCAACCACAAGTAATGTCGCTCCTGTGAAGTGGTGGTGAACTTCAGCGCACGCGCTGGGGTGAGGATCAGGATGGAGCGGTTGAACAAGGTCTCGTTCTTTGGTGGAGGACAGTTATCCGCAACGTCCAGTACGGACTGGATGATGACTGGAAATGTGTTAGTACTTGTCTAAAAATGCTGTGAAGAACCCTACGTTTGCGACCATTCTTGCCCAGGAGGGCAGTGCCAGAAGTTGGTTGCTTGCTGCTCCACATGATAGCCCGCTCGTACGGCGATATCCAAACCCAACGCTTGTGTCGAACGCCATGGTTGGCGAGGGAAGCTTCTTCTGCTGCACGATCCATAGGCGTCTCCGGGCCTCCGAAGGCTTTCCTCTTTCGAACATACTTCCACATGAACTCGCCAATCATAGATGCGGCAATGGCATCGACAACACTGCTCTGACTGACAGAGGTGTTGACCGAGCCATTCGCAGTGTATGCTGTTGCCTGAGAAAACTGGTGTCGGTGACCTAGGCCACTGGCACTGACAACATCGCTAGGCAGAGGCGGGATAGACATTGTATCAGCCATGCTAGGTGTAGCAGGGAGAGGCGGGGATCTACTCCTGGAACGGCTTTGCTTTGTGACCGGAGCTGCTGATCGCACTTTTCGTAAGCTATCCTTGCGCTGATGCTTGGTACCATATGGCCGACGACCAGCATACGAGCCACTATGACGAGGTGTTGGGCTTTGCGAACCCTCACTCTTGCTGAAAGGTTTATTGCGGGAACTCGACCTTGTAGGAACAGGGAAAGGCGGCTTGGGAGTGAGGTTGCCTGCTTCAAGACTACCAATGCTTGGGCTGCGGGATCGCATATGGGCTGCCGTTCCATTCTGGATCATGGCCGATCGACGAATACTTGGTTGGCGACTCAAGGAGTTTCTTGAAGGCTTTCCAACCTTGGACGATGTCTCTATCGAGCTTCGCTTGTAGTTCGATCTCGTTGAATCCTCAGATGCCCTGAAAGAAGGTTCAGCCTCCTTATCCTCGGGAACGGGCGTGGGTGGCTTGAATGGGCGTCCATTCTTCCGAGAAGACAACATAGGCGTGGCAAATACAGGACTCCTTAGCTCGTCATCACTGGCTTCTCCATCATCATCCTCATCTTCATCAGATGAGGGGCCGTCAAACCCAGCGAACAAACTGCTGGTGCGGAAAGGTCTGCTGAGAATATCAGCAGGCAATGGCTGCTTGGACAGGGGCCCGTTGTCGTTATTGCCAGGATATCTGTTCTCGATTTTCTTGTCCGCAGCTCTCTCAAGCAATGTAGTGAGATCCTGACGCGCAGTAGGCTTCGTCTTGGGTTCCTCTGTTTCACTAGAACTTAGGTAACGTGAGTCTTTCAGATTAGAGTTGCCACTTGGTTGAGTCTCTTGAGATTGCTCAGGAGTGCCTGGTTGGGAAGTAATTGCTGAGGGTAATAGATGTGCAGGTAGTTTGACGGGGCGCTGGTCAACCCGGATTGGTTCAGTTTGCATGCCGGCCGAGTGCATGGGCACGAATAAGTCGCCTGTGGTCTGTGTCGAAACGGTCTTCGTTCCTGGTGGCAGAATTGGCTCCTTTGGTGAGGACGGAGCAGAAGATGGTGCATGGATAGCGATTGATGGAATTGTGATGGGCGGTGGCGGTGGAGTCTTCTTACTCTCTGTGGGGGGCTCCTGTGGCTTGTCCTCCATGTGCGGGGTTTGTGGCTTTTCGGGCGCTTCCGTTTGCGTTGAGGTTGAGACAAAATGAGCTTCGTGGATTGGAAAAGGCGGAGCTTGAGTAACGGGGAAGTGAATCTTGGGGGTAGCTGGCGGGCTCAGAGGCTGTTCGACAGTCTGCACTGAAGTAGATGTCATCGATGAAGCTATGGGGTTAACGGTTAGAGGCGTCCCATGAGAGTCGCGAGCTGCAGACACACGCTTCCGGCGCTGGTTTGCTTCTACCTCTGCATTGATCGAGAAATTCTCGCTGGACTTGTTCTGTGGAATGGGCTCGAAAGTTTGAGATGATGCCTCAGTCATAGCTGGTTTCTTTGGTGATGGCGGTGGTGACGGCTGCACTCCAGTGTCTACGTAAATAGGCCGCGTTGGCGGGAAGACCAGGGTGATCTCCCGTGGAGTTATAGTGGTAGATGAGTGGGCCGTTTCGTATGAAGTCTTTGCTGCCTCAGACTCTTCCACAGTGGTAGGGCCATCCCTGCTGAGCTGCTGGTTGTCGATACTGAGCCCGAGAATCCGTTTGGCCTTCTCATCAGGATACAGCGACTGTCGTGATTCGTGCAACCTTCTCGCTCGCATCTCATTCTCAGGGAAGTCATCGGAGTCGAGCTCTAGGTCTCCTAAATCCTCTTCCTCTTCATCGAAGATCAGTTCATCTGCTAAACTGATCCCGTTTCCTTTACCGTATCCATCTGTACTCATCAGAGACATTCGGTAATTTCGCCCTACACTCCGGTAGCTGCTATTGCTCCGATTCCGCGAATGCCGGCCCAGCCGTGTAGACGATCTCCGTCGTGGAGAAGAGCAGATGCTAGCCGTGTCACTTTCATGGCCGAACCCAATATCCCGTACAACATCTTCGCCCTCACTGTCTGGACTAGCGTCGTCACGAGCGGCTTCTTGCAGCGCAAGTTCGTCCAGCAAGATTTGAAGTCGGGCATCCGATGTATGTATTCGGCGTTCCAACACTAATTTCTCTCCTGCCCATGCTTCTTTTTCGCGGGCCCACATGTCATGAACTCTACTCGAGTCATCGTCCTGACTACGGGACTTCTTCTGTGCAGCCTCGAGTTTCGCCTTCAGATCCGCATTCACCTCCTTCATCTTGTCTCTTTCGCCAGCAATCTCCTCTAATGCAGCCAAAGTCTCCTGTTCGAAATGCTGAAGTTGGCGCTTGGCGTTCCGGCTCTCTTTGGTGGCTGATGAAAGCTGTTTCGACAACGAGTCATTGTCATCCCGCACCGTATTAAAGTTTGTCTCTAGATCTTCAATAAACCTATGCTTTGAATCCAGTTCTCGCCGAAGGTTGAGGATTTCAGAGACCAAGTTCGCGTGTAAGGTGGGTGTGAAGCGGCGTGGATCGAGAACGGAAATGCTTTCATTGTTGGTCGAATCATCGGTACTGAGGCTTGGGTCAGGTGGGAGAGGCGCTGGCGAGCTCGGTACATCGCTGCATGGGGTACCGTATCGCGAAGTTCGCCGGGAGACCGTGTGATAAGGGGTTCCTGCTGGTGAAGGCAGCGGTTGGTTGGTGACAAACACCTCGTTTTCGGAAAAGTAATCGGTAGCCATTCTGTTGACTGCGCCGTTGAGGGGGGACTAAAGAATGACAATAATGGGACAGTTCAGAACCAAAATCAAGTGGTGCCGTAATCTTGCGAGGTTCAATTCATGCCTGATTCTTGGTTAGCGACTGTTCCGGAGCCAAACATTGTCCCTCCAGCGCCCTCATATTTCGTGCGCAGTTGAGTCGCATTCTAGTTCTCAAGTGTCGTATATTAGATCCATGGTGTTGGAGCGCATGGATGGAATCGTGCCGTGTACGTACCGAGATACAATCGAGTTGCATTCGAGTGCGAGGCGTGAAAGTCGCGAGAGAAGAGTAGTGTTCGGAGATGTTCAATGGTTTGCTGCGCGCGGCAAGTGACTATCCAGTCGGGCGTATTAAGATCGTCATCTGTCAGGCATCGTTGTCAGTACAAACGAAAAGGTGGCGGGGTTTGTAAGAAGGTTCTCAAGAATCATGATCAAGAACCAGGAAGCAGGCTACACTTACACAATGGAATCACTGTGGCAGTACGTATAGAACGTCTGCTCGGATTGTCTGAATATATGCGCTTCGTTGAGCTTAAACGGGAACAGAAGAAAACAATTGTGGTAAGGACTGATGCCGCGCTGGTAGAGAGCGAAATGGTGTAAAGGAAGAGGTGCAAACACGTCGAGGAGGATCTACACCCTCTCCGTGGGCAATTGCACAAGGCGTGGGGAGGAGAAAGATGGACGAGGAACGAGGGTCGAGCTCCCATGAATTCGCTGATCCGCGACGCAGCAGCTTCGTGCTCGGAACATAGGCACAGCCCTGCACGGGGAGACGGAACTCTGAACGGCAACGAATGATGTCCAAGGGCCCCGGTCTCGCCATGGTGAATTTGTTTTGTCCTACCGCAGATGAGTTACAGGAGGTGCTTATGCACGCTCTTCACTAGCGAGCACAATAAGCTTCCCTGCATGCTGGCGACTAGGGACCCTTGTTTTCTCCTTTCCAACGGTACAATTGGCTCTAAAATACAATGTGTACCAGCCAATATTTTAGTGAGGAGAGAGGCCCGGGTAAGGTTCGTGCATCTGTCCCCACAAGTCGTCCTATCGCAACGGTGTCCATGAACGACGTGTCACCTTGACCTAGCTGGCGGCGGTTGCCTTGTTTCAACTGACGGTTGGTCCGCACTGTGCAGTCAACGTCAGCTTTTGACCGATGTGACCATCGCAGATGGCAAAGTTCCAGCGAAAGTCTGATCCTATGGTCTGGCGTGATGGAATTTGATTCGAAGTTTCAGCCTCCTTGGTCACGCCGCAGGCTTACCATTACGGGGAAAGTACGTATACGAGGCTTGGGCTGCTAGCGGTCCAAGCAACCAAGTTGGCGGCGATGCCGTCCAACGATCTTTCAAGCTGCCGTTGGCCTCCCGTGCGGATGGAATCTGACATGATTGAAGTTGGTGAGGAAGCTTCCGCAGTCTTAGCCAGCACTGTCCATTCCACCAATCTGCGATATGGATAGCATGTGGTATCAAGAGAGGGGACATGGCCTGATCCTGGGATTCGCAAAGCCTGCGATGCTTGCTAGTTTCATGGGCACACCCCCCCTTCGGGTCGTGGAATTAAACCGAGCTCCCTGGGCGCAGCGGAGGAGCGGACTCGAGTCGAGATCCGCATAGGAATCCCAACTGCAGATCGAGTAGAGTGCCAGAAAAGGTTTGAATGGATTCGCTAGCGATACAACCCCCCTGCAGAAGAGAAGCGTCTGACGACGCTTTCAGAAGGACGCAGTCGACCTCGACTCAGTACATCCCGTTGTTCATTTCACGACTGAGAGCGATGCCGGCAGTACGGGAGCTTCATGTGACTGTGCATGGTGAAGTCCGAATCACGCGCAAACACGGCATGCCGAGGTCTAGAGCCTGGACGGTCGCGTGGGCTACATGGAGTTGCGTCAAGCATGCATGGGAGACTTGTCTCTAATTTGCCTCCCCGTAGTGGAGGCGGTAGTTGAGTTCATAATTAGCCAATTCGGCAACACACCAACTCGAGTCGAAGATAGGGGATGATAGCGCCAAGGCCTTGCCAGGTTGCGTTGGAGAGTGGAGCCTTCATGCAGAGAGCTGATGAGCTGCATCTCTCCATGCAGGGTGCCAATGGCCATGCGCCTGGTTTTGCTCGACGATGATATCACTGGGATCGGATTAGCATGGTCGGCGTGCGGAACCGAAGACGTTGAAAAGTGTCAGATGCGGCTGCTGACTCGAGGTGGTGTGCAGTGTGCACAGTGGCTGGCACCAACAAGTCGTGGGCAGTCCTCGCACGTAGCATCAGAGCTTATAGTTGCATCGCTCGAGCTCAGTCGATGTAGCGCATCCTGAATCTCCACCTTCCAGCAATTGTCCCTCGTAGGCGCCCCTCTGGTTCCCTGCAGCAGCGACACTCAACTTTGGCGTGAAATGCCGCGAGGGTGTCCTGGCAAGCTGCCGCGATGGGGCAGGGGTTGGTGGCGTCCCAAAGTGGAAACATGCTGCCCCACGTCCCTGACTAAGCGCCCATAGCAGAAAATTCAAGATGCAACAGCAAGCTGAGGAAGCCTGTGTAGGGATAACAACATCCAAGTTGCGGCAATAATCCAGAGGACGACATGGCACAACAATCCGACCAGCCTGCTGCACCGGGCCCGTCGGCGGATATGCCGCCGGCGATGGCTGAGATCAAGTCGCAGAGTGTCGACAAGGTGCTCCAGGAGATGAACAGAATGCCGCTCTTCATGACGAACCTCGACGAGACGGACGGTGAAGGCGGCGCAAACGATGCTCTCGAGGCGCTGAAGGCGCTGGCCTATGAGGGCACCCGAGCTGAGATTGCGGAGAACTTCCGACAACAGGGCAACGACTGCGCTAGAGGAAAGCTATGGAGCGACGCAAAAGAGTTTTATGACAAGGCGTTAGCGGCATTGAAGGGCCCGCAGAGCAATCCAGACCCGGATGCCGAGGGGCCCAAGGTCATTGAGGTCGAGTTCGATGAGGCAGAAGAGACAGCGAAGGAGAAGGTGATCGAAGAAGCCTGTCATGTGAACAGAGCGCTTTGCAATCTAGAGAAGAGTGAGTTCAAGCCCCCTGCTACAGTGTTGTGGTAGGTCATTTCTTGATCTGCAAGATTGACCACCCCATCTCAACTAACGTCTCTAGAAAACTATCGTTCTTGTGTTATCGATTGCGCGCAAACACTTCGTCTCAATCCATCGAATGTCAAGGCGTTCTATCGATCTGCTACGGCGTGTCTAGCACTTGACAAACTTGCCGAGGCAGCAGACGCCTGCGACCGGGGACTAGGTTTCGATCCGAACAAC
>Ga0265780_10004674_pt1 | contig 17548 bp, 25 predicted proteins | sample P1T30metagenome_FD_192432 | JGI IMG/M metagenome (GOLD analysis project Ga0265780, IMG submission 192432) | Plant litter microbial communities from East Loma Ridge, Irvine, California - P1 T30 | ecosystem: Environmental > Terrestrial > Plant litter > Unclassified | place: USA: California...
GTGAATGTGATGATGATTATTATTATTATTATAAGGCCGGGACATTACATGGCGGTGAAACCACGCAGACGGGTGAGAAGTAGGCTTTTCTTCCGCTTGGGCGTATTTGGTGCGCTGCCGCTCTCACTGGCTGTGAGAGTCACATCATCAGACGATTTGCTCGCAGGTGACTTGGCGCCAAACTGAGACAAGGCAGAGGATGGTGAAGATTGGAGGCCAGAGGCGGATGACGACGAGGCGTAGCTGGCCGGACGTGTGGTTGTTCCGATAGTCGAAACGTCGGGGAAGTACGAGGACGGTGAAGTCAATGAAATTTCGTCCGTCCTGGACCCAGATCGAAGGAAGGACATTGAACGCCGTAGCGTTTGCCACGATTTGGGTCTTTCGGTATCCATCGATGACTCGATCAAGCCAAGACCAACGCTCGGTTCGACTTCGGTATTCAAAGGGAAATACGAAATCCCGCGATTGAGCTGCAGGGCACCTGACTTGGGAGGTAGGGGTGGCGGATCCTCATCGATGGACGGAGACTCGTTAGGCGAGACCGGCATTGATCGCGTGCGAAGCTGAGATGGCTTCCCTTTCAGGTTGACCGAGGACGCCGTCTTCCGTCGTAACAAGGGCGTTTGATTCCTCACTCGCGTCGGCAAAGTCTGATGGGCCGATGATGTAGAATAGTCGATAGAGGAAGGTCGAGTGTACTCCATGTCGGACATGGAGTATCTGTGGGGTTCTTCGCGTAGTAATGGTGTCGCTGGTGTAGAAAGAGTAGTAGTGTAGCCACTTGACGTCCGGCGATGAAAGGCGTGACCATGATCCGAATTGGTGATCGTCTCATCTGCAGACACTCCTATGTCGGTCGCCGAGTCATCACCGATTGATCCTCTGCGAGGTCGAGCAATTCGGGATCGACCGTGCTGCGACTTTGTCTGCCTAACTGGAATGACGGATCCCTTGACTTGTCCATGGAAGGCGATGTCGAAAGAGCTGGATCTGGAGTCGAGGAAGCTCGTCCTTCGCTTCAGCATCGTAGACTCTCGCATCGATATTCGGTCTCGCATGTCGTGCGAAGCCGTATCGGGCAGGAAAAGTGGATGGGTGAGCTGCGCCTTGCTCCTCGCCTGTGCGCACGATTCCGAAAATACATCCAGTAAGCAGCGATCGACGAAAAGTCGGGCATTGGTGGACGGTCTTCGCAGCAGCACGGTGGATGGTCGAGAGGGCCGAATTTCGGCGGGACCGCCTGCAGTTGATGTCAACGTTGAAGGCGAATTGACCATTGCAGCGGACTCAATCGACTCGTCCGATCCAGTCGCGTTGACGTCGAGGGAGTGGCGCTTTGGGCTGTTTATCGGGTCCATCGCCAGATGTGCAGTCGACATTCGTCTGGTCTTGGCAGCGAAGGGTGATACGCTAGCCGGCAGCTCAAATGGTGGAATCACTCCTTCGTCGCGAGCCTCCCGTAAGGCCGCGGCCCAGACGTCCTTCTCGGCCTCGCATGATGCAGCCAGCTCGAAGTTGTGGTCGCGTAGTGTCAGTCGGATCGAGTGAGGCAAGAATCCTGTCGATAAGCACGTGAAATCTGAATCTGTGACTTACCTTCTGCGATATCAATCAATTCGAACACCTCCAAAGGCAAGAAATGCTTTGCTTCGTACATTTTACCCCTCTTGACTTTGGCGAGAATGAGATATCCTCGATATAGGAAAGCTGCCAGGTATTTGACTTTGACTGGCGGGACCAGGGGCGCGATGAGGTGATGATGATGTAGGACATCTAAAGATCCGATTAGACGACAAGTGCCCAGCGACTTGATGAATGAGGGAGACAAAGCCACATGGGGTTCAAGACGTTCGAGAATCGTAGCCGATTTGACTTCGGCCTCTTTGACTCGTCGAGCTTCATCAGCGGAAGAAGCGACCTGTCGCATATGTGTCAAAGCCACCTCAACATCGACGCCCCCGTCACCGCCATCCTCCGAGTCGGAATCGTGGTTTTCGACGCTAGGTGTCAAAGCAGTACTCCTGAGCTGGCCCAGGAGGAGTGGGTATCGGCAAATTCGCTGTATAGGCATGATGAGATAGTCTCTGAAGTGCAGGCGTGACCGAATCGCCAGCTCGTCGTGAGATTTTTCTGCGGCGAGAAGGTCTTGTAACGTTACTGGAGAGTGAGACCCCCAGATGATCTGGCACCGGCGTTCGTACGAGTCGTAGTCGGTTCGCAAGCCAATATGTCGCACCAGAGTCGCAGCTGCGATGGATCCAGCACAGAATTGATTGTATCCAGCAAAGAGAGTCAACTGTCTGCATCAGATAAGGTTCATCGAGATACCTGGTATTTACTCACGTGTTCGATAAACAACGATGCAACCTTCCGCGAAGCCCTCTCTACTGGCACATCGGGATCATGGATGATATCGTATCCGATTCCTTCTTCCTTGAGGATCCCGACCATCCGTGTGGCGAGGTTGGCGTGAAAATCGAGAAGTTCCGATGCGTTTCGTGCAATCATTGAGGCGGTCCTTTCGGAAACAGCTGGCAAAGCAGCCAGTTGAGGGAGATAAACCTGTACCAATGCCCGCAATCCCTCGGCATAGGCTACCTCTGTTTCGACGAGCTCCAACAAGACCATCTTTCGTTTATCCAAACGACGTCTCCGTTTGGTCTGCTTAGCTTCCCACTCTAAGCTGCGCTGTAGCTTAACAGCTGACAAAGCGGTGTCATGTTCGTCGACACCTTCTTTGGCGCTCTTGGCGCTACGAGAAAGGGAAGTCGTAGCGGATGATAATGGGTGGTCTTGTGAGGACGTAGTGGGCGACAATATCGACGGGTCGGAGCAAGTGATTGACGACGATACGAGCGACGGGGACATGCTAAATCGAACGTCTAGGGGCGCCGACTCGTACACGGATTCGTGATTTGGCGTTGTGGCGGTGAGCGCAGTCATGTCGAGAGAGCTGCGTCGCGGAGGAGGTTCATGCGGCATGGACAGCCCTTCAATATTCTCGGCTGCCTCTGGTGAACCCATGGAACCAATTGGTATATCGGCAGATGACAGACTCGACCTGCGTGGACTGACTAGAGGAGAATTCAGTGGCTTGACAGTGCTGGTGGCTGAATGAAGAGTGTAGAGGGAGTCCATCGGCTGCTGATATGTGAACGGAGCCTCTGGGCTGGGGCGCAAACGAGCTGATTCGACTTTGGCCATTTGTTCCCATGCTTCGTCATCTCCTTCATGATACTCAGCAGCAAGACGAGCTCCAACGGATCCTGCTCTCCGACGCCCAAAGACGTTGATTGGGGTGCGTCGGGCAACATGTTTGGGTGGATTGCTCTGGGCATTGGATAGTGATGTCGACCTGCGTCTTCCACTTGGGCTGATATCTCCATCATCCGAGGTTATACCACCTTCCTCTTCACTGTCCGGGAGACCCACCTGCCGCCGGCGGAGACGTGACTTAGATCGAATCGCTGGATGCCTGAGGGAGAAGTTCTTGAGTAATTTGCCCTTGGAAGACGTCGATGATGGGGATGAATGAGCCAGTGGTCGATGGGGATACGAAGAGAAGGATGGCTGATCAGGGGTTGATACCGGTATATCGATAGCGGGTCGATGTCTGCCGCCAGGAGTGATTAGGCCGGAGGTCGAAACGGGTTCATCGTTGGCTGTTGCGAAGTATGAGCCGACCTCTTGCCGATCCTCCTCGACGTCCTTAGCTATCTCTACCTGTTCCAGAGCATGCGACAGGTCCGCCTCGTCCAAGTTTTGCGTACTTTTGTGAGACGACCGAGGCCCTGGTGACTCGCGAGCGGCAGGCGTCACTACCGCTGAGCCTGGTATGGGCTCTAGAGTCGGGGCCAGAACGATCGAGGCGGTAGGCCGGCTAAACGGCTCAGGGGTTTGATAGGCCCTTGGAAATAGGCTGATATCCGACATAGCCAGGACCTGCAACATGGCGGACAGTTATTAAAAAGGGATTGACGAAGACCGTGTAATTGAACATGAGTTGGGCAATGGGGACAAAGGAAGACCGGGTAGAAAAGTACCATGTTCAGTGACCGGATCCTTTCGGCGAAGCAAAGGAACTCACTGAGTCTATATAGCCTTCGGGCTGGCTAGTTGTGCTCCGCCTCCTTCCGTACCGTATAAACAGGGATGCAAGATGATGTGTGCGGACAGGCCGTCACTATTTTCATTAGCATAAGGCGCAGCTACCCTGTCACATAAATGCTAGTCCGAAGCGACCATAGCTCCGAGCCCCTTGACTGAATGCAGAAAGAAATCTACTTACGGTTTAGTATGCCCGAGCCATACCGGATTTCAGATCAAGTATGTTTCACCGGACAGTGGTATAGCTAGTGACACCGAAGCGGCCGGATGTCGGGCGAAGGATGTTTCACTTTATTGTACTCGTTGGCGAGAAGGGTCGGTATCTGGATACGTCGAGTACAGGAGGTTGTATGTCGCACACAAGTGGCCAAGAGAGGTAACCTTTTGTCGCGATCTCCAGGGCGGACGTACAGATCGAGGATGATTCGGAAAGCTGGTATGATACACAAATTTGACGAGTCCAGTCGCACGGAGAGAGAATACAAATGACGAACAAGCAGATGAGGGAGGGAAGTGACGATGCTAACAGCGTCGAAAGCTCGATGTGTTATGCTTTGAAAAGGTGGACTCTCGTCTGCATCCGCCGAAAGGGTTCTACAAGTACGAAGCCGAATATTATTACGGCACGCGGTGTTGGCAAGTTTGTAAGTTTAACTAGCTACCGTCGCTACCCCGTGAAAGGACTCACGTCATTGAATCTCAATAATAGTAATTCTCCGTACAAGGCAATTTTGGATGCTATTCCTAGGAACAGGTAACTTATTGCTTGCGACCTCAAAATGAGATCACTGGTCACCTGCACTCTGACAAACTCCAGAACTCCGGCCAACTCCGAAGAACATCAGCCAGCCAGAACGAGACTAGTCTGCTGGTGACACTCGTTCCCCGGAAAGTTGATGCCGCGATCCTTCAAAGCGGTTCTGTAGCAATTGTCGGGAGTTCAGGCCAGCAGCAATGCCAAGAAACAAACCCAGGGCGCTGAACTTGCCGGGTCAGGGTACGAAAGCGGTGTAACTTACTTATTGGTCCCTGGCGCAGAAGATTAAGGATCACGTGTCCCATTAGCATCGAGAATACGCGAAGACTTCATGATGATGGTGGTGACTTACTTCGGCACTCTGTCTACGCCAAGCTCACACCTGGTCCGTCGGGCAGCAGATGACACCACAAATCAACACATGCATGACGCGAACAAAATGTCAGGTAGGACGGCTGTCGATCAGTATCACACCGGCTCATGCCTTTGGTATTGCTTGGCATGTGCAGACCCGTCGCCTCTCGACGCAGCGACGACCTGATTTCGATGTTGATCTATATGATGCTGATTCGTTGATTTCTAATCGCTTCTGCTCGAGTTGTACCCGCTCGGTATGGCTCGGCAGGGGAGAAGAGTTCGGAACGGTCTTCATGCTGTCCTGAGTACGGATGGCTCGGGACAGGACAAGCTTTTTGTTGAGGCAGGTGGGCCCTTTGGTGGGTGCAGGGCTCCTCGCTCATCGTTCATAATCCTTTTAGCATTGTATCCTTTGGATCGATGCGCTCTGTTGTCGAGGTATAACGACCCATTTTCGCGAGGATCTCGACCAGGTTCTGACTAAAGGTACACAATAATCGGTGGCATCGATATACACGACTGGATCGGTGGTCTGTGCGATCCCGAGACCATGTGATCTCATGTCTCACATGTCAAGTAATGCTGGGCGACTGGAGTCAATGGAAGAAAAGGGTGAGATTGATCACAGCGCAAGAAAGAGGGACGTCGAACTCGAGCCATACGTTGCAGTGTCTGCTAGCTTGTCGGGCGGCACACGCATTTCTTCGCTTCCTGCGTTCACTACAGGGCCATTGAAGTATATCGATGCCAGATCGAGAGGCTAATGTTGTCAGAGGCATCACGTTGGGCCGGCGTCATCTGGCTCGCAATCACCATGTCGGACGTGGAAGATGAGATCAATCTGGCAACACCTGTATTGCCCGTCTGCGCATCCTCATTGTGATTGTCAGGAGCGCGCTGGGAAGACTACAACGCATGTGGAGATGAATCTTTACTTTCTTGGAGTGATCGTTGAGAATAAATCGCAGATCAAACGGATAGCTGCTCTCGGCGATACTACTGACGGCTTTCATAGGTTTTGAATTGACTGGCAGGAAGAATACATGCGGTGGTCAGTGTAAGGCTTTGAGAAGAGAAGGGTGAACCAGACAGACACCGAGCTCGACGGCGTCGAATGCACACCTCAGCTTCAGCTTACACCTACTCACAGTCTCAGACCGTGCAGCGAGTACCTCACTAACCCTGCCAGGGTTTAATTCAGCTTGCGGCCAGGTGGACCCGAAGACTACGCCCAAGGAACTCTTCATGGGGTCGGTGTGGAAATGAGTTTTGATTGGGATGATCATCGACCATGATCGAGAGTGTCAGCATACACTGCGCCATCTCCGTCCAGGCCCATGTGACCGAGGGTGGACCGAGTACGGGCTGGGAGTACACGGGGAATATGAGCAACATGAGCTGAGCTCACAGAATGTCAACACCACTTCTATGAGTGTCAGTCCTCTTTGCTCGGCTGGACCCGCAGACACCCCCTATGGGTATAGAGGTGATGCTGCGCGTTGATAGCTATTATACTGGCTGTATAGGATGTGTCACAATTTGCATATATACGATGAACACGTGCCAATCTCTATCAACTGTTTCAAACACTCACGGCGTTGTTACTTAGACTAGTACTCGTCCTACTCTATACCGATGCCTATACTCGACACTCGACCCAAGGATGCTAGAAGACGTATGGATCAGCCGAGAGCTGTATCGGACGATGACGACTCCGAGTCCCCTGCAAAGAAACGTCGCGTCGAATCAACATCTTCTGCTCCAGTATCAGTTCATGCTTGGCTGCATCCCGAAGCATCACCTCCAGTGATGGCTCGATCTCCACCGCTTCACTCGTCTACTTCCACTTTCCTGTCGATCTCGATATCGTTCACAGCACCCTTACATGTGGTCTCGGAAACGGCATTGGCAAAAGAGGCCCGACGCGTAGTTCGAGAACTGGATGTTCCAACCCTGGTCCAGGCAGAGATGCTCGCTAGTGATGATGGAGCGTTCCAAGATGGGAATGGACGATCTGGAAAGAAGGGAAAGGAGAGGATACGAGAGCCAGACCATCGGATGTGGGCTGTCCGAACCCTCTGTCTGAAGGAGCGAAAGGATGGTACAGCTGGCGAGGACGATTATCAGGTAAGTATCTGATTAGGAATGGACGTACCATCATCAACTGACTCGCAGCTGCTCGAGTCATACAATGATGACGGCGAGAAGTTTGGTGGAGAACGGGTCCTGAAAGCGCTGCGCGAGGGACAAGGTGTGGACGTCTTGACTGTATGCTGTCGCTGGTACGGCGGCGAGATGATTGGCGTAAGCACGCTTCAATCTCTTCTCTAGTATCTGCTGATATCCAGCCTATTCGCTTCCAGCATATTGGCATCACGGCCAACACATCCCTTACTGAATTGAAGAAGCTGGTCATACTCACCGATTTGAGGACGGAACTCGCCTCACTCGACGACGAAATCGATTCGCTTCGCAATACAATCAATCCACCCGGGTCACCGCTGCGTGAGCTGAATTCCATGGAAGCACCCACACCCTCTGCCACAACCAAGTCTACCAAGTACGACAATATTACCGATGCGGCCAAATTGACTCGATTAGCAAAGGCCAAAGAAAAGACAAAGCAACTTCTGGAAAGCAAGGCTGGATGGGCGGGGATGGATCAGTCAAAAGCAGAGGATCAGGCTGCTCAAGCAGCTCAGACCATGCTAGCGTAGCGATGAGAAAGTGTACCTGATTCCAGCGTTGAAAATGATTCCAGCAAATTGAAATTCTTCGATCACGTGAAGCATGATGTCATGTCGGTAAAGCTTATGAAGCCAATGAATGTTCTATCATACATCATCCCTCCTCCCCTCACTATCAACTACACCTCTATTATGTCGTCCACGCAAACACCCAAAGTTCAACGGCTGGCAGCTTTCCCCAACAATTACGAGTGTGAGTGCTGCTGTTGCTGTCGGATTGAGCTGATAAGTAGGGGGACCAGTCGGTCAAGACAGTCTGGCTGCTCGTTACGCACCAAACGCTTCTCCTCCCGATTACAAAGTCAAGAATGATGAGCATTATGCTGAGGTACGTAATTAATTGCATCTCGACATCTCATCCCAGGAGTATGCTCATGAACAGCTCTGGATGGGAACGCATCCAACCAATCCTTCCAAGATTTACGGATCAGACCAATTGCTTTCTGCTTATCTTGCCGACAAGAAGGACCTTCTAGGTGCCGCCAAGGGCTTCGAGCCGCCTTTTGACGGTCACAAAGCCGAAGAGGGACATGTACCCTTCCTCTTCAAGATCTTGTGCGCCAATCAAGGTAAATGCCCTCGTTTGCTGGTATGTTTTCACATGTTGATGTAAACTAGCCCTTCCACTTCAGGTTCATCCCAACAAGGAGCTCTCTGAAAAGCTACACAAGGAGAACCCGGAGCAATTCCAAGACAAAAACCATAAGCCCGAAATCGCGGTCTGTTTGTCCGACCGGTTCTTGGGGTTTGCCGGAATTCGATCGCTCAAAGAGGTCGTGTCCCTTTTGCAAGGTACACCTGAGGTCAGAAAACTCCCGCAGAACGTTCGTGACGCCAGCAAGAAGCTTGTCGACGATCACAATGACGAGACCAAGCTAGGATCTACTTTCGAAGCGTACCTAGCCATGGAGGGCAAAGAGGTCGAGGACGCCGTCAAGGAGTTCTGCCACCGAGTCAAGCAAGAAGGTGTCAAGGCTTTCGACCAATGTATCGACATATCATCTCGGGATAAGGAGCTATTGGCGGAGGCTACCGGGGTTTTAAACGAGTTCAACGCTGGAGATGGATCTATCTTCGTGTCTCTGTGAGTGATTTATCAATGAACCTCTCATATCTATACTGATCCAATAGCTTCTTCATGAATCTTATGGAGCTGAAGAAGGGAGAAGGGATGTATGTAGGAGCCGACGGCCCCCATGCTTGGTTGAAGGGAGACATCGTTGAACTCATGGCTGTTAGGTAAGTCATCAAAACTCTCAAGACCGTCCCCACTGACTCCCAGTGACAACGTTCTGAACGTTGGCTTTACTCCTGACAAGGACTCGACAAAGCTAGTTGCCAAGACCATGACTGCTACTCCCAAGTCCCCATCATCGATCAAGCTCGCCAGCTCAGCCTTTACCAAGGGGACCAAGGGCAATACCACTGTCTACGCCACACCGTTCGAGGAGTTCTCAATCATGCGAATCGCTGGCGCAGAGCAATTGCAGGCTCTAAATGGACCGGCGATAGCGATCGTCACCGAGGGTGAGGTCAGTATCACTGAGACTGGCAAAGACTCGACCTCGCCTGCGAAAGCGGGTACAGTGTTCTTCATCGGAGCAGGCGCCGATGTCGAATTTTCCGCCGGCGGAGAGGTCTGGGCTGCATTCTACGATGGAGACAAGAACTCGCAGGTCGGTAAGCAGTAAACAAGTATGAAGTCCATGCAAGTCATAACTTGACCAATCAACGTGTCTGATAACTACATTGACTAATCGACTCAGTCATATATTCGTCCTCGTCTAGAAACAAGCAGTTGGGCAATCCCAGCTGAAGCCTCCCTGCCGCACTTTCCATGCACCACAGCCACCCTGAAACCCCGAGTCAGCTTTCCATTGGCTGGTATCTCGACCCTATCCTCCCAAGCTACTGCTGAGCCGATCCCTGGGTAGCCTGAGCAGCGTACAATCCACGGATCCTGCGCAGAAGTGTCGTCGTCTGCTACGAACACGAGAGTCGCCTCACCGGTCAGACTGGGGCCCGCCTCGAATCTTGCCGACCAAGAGATCCAGGAGCTGACTGAGCCATGTATCGCATCCTCTCCCTCGGTGTCACTGGATAGGATAGTAACATCGGTACAGCGAGGAAGCCGCCAAAAGAATCCGCCGTATCCACCATCCTTTCGACCGTTCGTGCCTGGACTACCAAGGGATACTTTCGCATCTATTGGTGACAATGTTGTGCGGAACGCGAATTCCCATGCCGATTGGCTACCCACAGCGAGCTTAGACCACCGAATAGACTGGCTCTCGGATATGACATGACGGTTCTCACGGTCGTACCATGATAATCGGTGAATCAGGCTGGATGCTGAAGCGCCATCTCCGGAGTCGATCTCAATTGAATCACTGGTGATGCGACCGTGATTGTCGAGCATCACATACCCTTGTCCTTTGATAAATGTACCACCTCCCCAGAAGCTCGTCCCATCGACGTCCGGCACCGCAAATCCCACTCCGCAATGCCAGTCGTGATCCGAGGGATGCGTTGCCGTGACTTCTACACCGCCCAAGGTATGGATAGGATGGATATATGGTCTCGGGGTCGATGATGGAGTAGTGCCGGCACCATCAAGAATCTGAAACACCGGTTTTCCGTCAACATTGGCTTTCGTCAACGAGGAATCTTTCCCGATATACGCCCACGGTGCACCAATCTCCGAGAATAGCTTATCTTCTGCTGTTGCGGCTCGAGCCCATTTTTCGATATCCTGAACGACGGGATGACTATCGGTTCCCTCATCTCGTTGGTCGATGTACTTGCGCTCGATGTGTACGGGAGGTCCGCTGGTACGGATAGCTTCCATGACTCGCATGAACGCTCCAGTGTCGGAGAGAGGCAGTAACAGGGGTGTCCCCGTGTTCCGATGGTCGATCAAGTTCTGAAGCATATCGACACGTTCGTAATGATAGGTGCGGTCTTGGTATACAAGGTCGTCCGTCACATATTCTAGTATAGCAACTCCCTTATCGCCCGCAATCTCGACTAAAGGCTTGGTCTGTTGACTGGCGCACAGTGTGAGAGCAGCGACAACCACCGGACCTTTATGAGGGCTGACACGTATGGATGTGGTATCGTCCACATCGATGGGATTGGCTCGATATGCTTCTATCTCAATCTGACGTACATCGCTCGCGGTCTTGATTCCAGCGATGTGTAGAGCTGTAATGACAGCGTGGGCTAAAGCGTTGGTCGCTACTCCATCCATGACGTCGATGTCCCCGATATGCCGGCGTCCGACCCATGCCGCTCTTTGCCAATAAGCCGATCTTCTAAGCCATGTCCCCATCGCCCGAACCGATTTGATGTCCCCTACTCCAACATCTCCATTGGCACAGGCATGAATCGCAAGCGACCCGAGGCTTTGAAAGCCAACTTGAACCACCCGTCCTGTCTCTTTCTCCAATGCCCTCACCTCCTCAAAGTCCTGCATTCGGGCAAAAGGTGGTTTCTCGAGGAGAACATCGGCTCCGAATCGTAACGCTTCTTTGGTGATGGGCGCATGAAGGTGAATGGGTACCGATACAATGACAATATCGGGTACGCCCACTTGTGCGATCGCTTCGCTGAGTGAGTCGAAAAGCGGTGCGTCATCTGGTACCACAAAGCTGGGGTCTGTTTTTGATTTCGCATTGACCACTGGATCAACGAGAGCTATAGGCTCAACCAGGCCAGCAGCTCGAAGTCGACGGATATTGGGGAGATGAAAGTGATCGCCAAATCCTCCTACGCCTACCAGAATGACTCGAGACGGCATATTGTGGATATAAAGATGCGGAACAGCATGAATATCCTACTATGCACTCGAGTAACAAGTTGAGGTTTGTGCTGGAAACGGCATGGTGACGGTCCGTCCGGTCCGCTTGATAGCTTATTAGCGCCCAGACTTGCCAAGAAAACCCCGCATGGGACAAATTGGCTCAGCGGGATCCACCGGCCCGGGCGAGAATTGTCCGGTTTCCGTTCTCCACCACGTCTTAAGCAAAGGGTTGTTTACTACGACGAATTATTCACCATCAGCGCTCACTACCAGCACCATGTCCAACAACCAATCTCCCACCACTCACAATGTCCGGGTCGTCATGAACGGCGTTACCGGACGGATGGGCACTAATCAACATCTCATTCGTTCTATCCTCGCGATCCGAAATCAAGGCGGTATCGTTTGCTCCGACGGAGATCGAATCATTCCAGAACCGATACTCGTCGGTCGTAATCGCGAAAAGCTACTCGAGCTCGCCAAAGCCAATGGTCTCGATGCTTCGTCGATAAGTACCGATCTGGACCAGTCTCTCGCTGATCCGGATGCAACCATTTACTTCGATGCACAGACGACTGGTAGACGAGTGCAGGCGGTCAAGCAAGCGCTTAAGGCCGGAAAGCATGTCTACTGCGAGAAACCGACTGCGACTACGACAGAAGAGGCCTACGATCTATACCAAGTCGCCAAAGCATCTGGTCTCAAGCATGGTGTGGTCCAGGACAAACTTTGGCTACCTGGACTCGTCAAACTCAAGAGCTTGCTGGATAGTGGATTCTTTGGAGACGTATTGTCGGTCAAGGGAGATTTCGGATATTGGGTGTTCACGGGAATGGGACCGGTATCACCACAGCGACCTAGTTGGAACTACCGGAAGGAGGATGACGGAGGTATCATCAGCGATATGGTCTGTCACTGGCGATATGTCATCAACAACCTATTTGGCAACATCAAGTCGTTGACTTGCATCGGGGCAACTCACATCCCGGAACGAAAGGACGAGTCCGGTAAAGTTTACAAATGTACCGCCGACGACGCATGTTATGCTACATTCGAGCTCGACAACGGCATCATCGTTCATTTCAACTCTTCTTGGGTAACTCGGCCTCGACGAGACGATCTTCTCACTATTCAAGTAGATGGTACTCAGGGATCTGCCGTCGCAACTCTACGTGACTGTGTGGTTCAACACGAGTCTGCTACCCCTCGACCCACTTGGAACCCAGATGTCCCTTCCACTATCGATCACTTTGCGGCTTGGACTAGAGTGCCCGATGTCATTGCGTGTGATAACGCTTTCAAAGTCCAGTGGGAGATGTTCTTGAGACATGTTGTGAAGAATGAGCCATTCAAGTATGATCTACTGGAAGGAGCGAAGGGAGTTCAGATTAGTGAAGTGGCACTAAAGAGTTGGGCGGAACGTCGATGGTTAGATATTCCCAGCTTAGAGGCGTAGTAATTTAGAGAACCACAGCCATTCATATGCATCATGATTGCCTTTCATATATGCTACTCCATACTGCTTCATTACCCGGCCATGCTTCATGGATCCTCAATTAGTGACGTCTGGCTTGGATGGGAACTTCTTCTCGTGATTGAGTATCATATCGATAGCGTATTCGTACCCCTTTACTCCACATCCCATCTGAGGAATCAGCATTTCATTCTAAAGCGCGATCGATAAGACGTACAATGATGCTAGTAGCCTTGTCCTGGAAGTACGAGTGGTGCCTCCATTCTTCTCGAGCGTGAATGTTGGCAACATGTAGCTGGCAGTCAGTCTCATTCACTGGTGGATACATACTTCGATGTATGGCACCGATACGCCGAGAAGTGCATCCCTTATAGCGACGCTATAATGTGTCCAGCCGCCTGGATTCAATACGATACCGTCGGTGCCATCGGTTCTAGCTAGCTGAATACGGTCCACGACAGCTCCCTCCCAATTACTGTATGTCAGGATCAGGCCCTCAAGCGTCAAGACATACGATTGGAAGAAGTCGATGTTAGCTCCAGCCTTTTCAGCTTGTGCCTTTCCTGCTTTCTCCACGTCCTCAAGGGTCTCCGGACCATAGACTAGAAGCGGTCAGAGTCGTCCCGGATCAAGAGGTCACCTACTATGGGGTTCTCTGATACCTAAAAGGTTCAGGTTGGGACCGTTGATTACAAGAACAGATTTAGCGCCGTTGAGCATGATGATGATTGTCGACGTATGAGATAGAGTGTGGAGCTGCCTGTAAGAGAAGGTAAGATGTAGTAACGGAAAGACAACAAAGAAATGCCAAGTATTTGACCCATGCCCCACCCGGCTTCGACGGCCCGGCGGAATAAAACACCCGAGCCGGATAAGTCAGTGCAATTACTTCGTTTGTATCCATTCTTTTGTCAACCATGCCTCTCTCAGACACTCCCAGCGTCGATGTATCGAAGCTCTTCTCGCTCAAGGGGAGAATCGCACTCATCACGGGAGGATCTCGGGGTAAGTCGCTACTACATGATTCTCGCTAACCAACAGGTATCGGTGCTTCAATCGCTATCGCATTCGCTCAAGCAGGAGCGCGGATCATTCTCGCTCAACGCGACGTCAAAAACACCAAGACTCTAGATGAGATCGTCGCCAGAGGTGGTACTTGTGATATCGTCCCTTGCGATCTAGCGGATCGAGAGGACGCGTCAAAGGTCGTTGATCGAGCTTTAGCCATCGTGGACCATCTGGACATCCTCGTCAACAATGGAGGCATGCTTCAGCGAGCCGATACGGTAGATGTCAAACATGAAGAATGGGATTATGTGAGTAGCCTAGTGTCAGCATCGCTGACTTTAGGTAATGAACGTGAACTTGAATTCGCTTTTCGTGATCTGTCAAGCAGCCGGAAGGCACTTCATCCCTAGGAAAAGCGGGAACATCATTAACATCGCCTCGCTCAACTCTTATATTGGCGGATCCCGAGTCGTGTCGTACTCGGCTGCCAAAGGAGCTGTAGCTACGGTCACCAAGGCTTTGTCAAACGAGTGGAGTGGACACAACATTCGAGTCAATGCGATTGCGCCGGGAAGCATCGCTACCGATATGTGAGTGTTCTTCGACGAGACTGACTAACCCATTAGCAATACAGCTGCTCGGCAAGATCCAGCTTTCACGGAAAATCGTCTCAACGGGATACCCGGTGGTCGGTGGGGAGTGCCGGAGGACTTTATGGGACCTGCGGTCTTCCTTGCTTGCGACGCTAGTGCTTACATCACTGGGGAGACGTTGGTGGTTGATGGTGTACGTTATTCCTCTGAACGAGCTACTTGCATCTGACAGATAGGGTGCTATGGCAAAAGGACCGATATAAACACCCATTCCGCTGTAGAACGGAGCCGGGTGGAATAGCCATAGTCATCTTTGATAGCAATCAGATAGATATTTTCGCCTGCCTATGCACGATGGGTAGCGATGCCCGGAAATGACCTCTTTTGCAGTGCCTTCTGAACTCTCTTGATTTACAGTCAAACAGCCTCTCAGCTTGTGAGCTGGTCCGTTAGAATAAAACATACACTTGTGGGCTGAGTCAACCGCCTAGCCTGCTTCTTAGACGTCACTTGATCTTCCGCGACCGGCCTCGGGATTAGCGGGCGCCGCTGAGGTCTGCAAAACAATATGACCGAGCGGTCCGTCCGGCTTCGAACATTCGGTACGATAAGAGACCGACTGAGCAAATAGCTTGGCTCCGCGGTTCACACGGCCCGCATATCACGGAGACACATTATCCCTCGAATTACTCGTTATGTTCTGGCCATCGGTCTAGGACTACCATGTGCCCCTCGCTGTCACTAGGGCTACTGCCCTGTGGCCTCGGGCGCGCGGGATATATGGATAAAGTTTAGCCAAGCAGGTACAAGTGAAGAAATGCCCCACGCGGGGATTAGTCAAACGCGGGGCAGCTAGGCAGATCAACTTGTTCTTGGCAAAGCCAAGGATCGTGGCTTACCGGTTATTCGCCGGTGTATTGTAGCACCTCGTTCACACGGAACAATATTGCATATTCTGCTAAGGCGGATTGACGGGCCGGGTTAGAATAGTCCCCAACTCCAACCTGGTAAGGACACCTGTTGGCAATTCTGCCTTGGCAGCTAAAACGGGCCGTAGCGGGTCTCCAAGCATTTGCGGTCCGCCAACGGTCCGGGGCTCAATGGCGCAAGGGCCTTCCATGTAGCCTGTGTATAAGAGCAGCCCTATACTCGGCCCAATTGTATCTCAACAGCCTCGCCATCACCATGTCCGGCAAACATACCAAAGACGAGCACCAGATCGAGATGGCGGACGACTTGGACATCAAGGAAGAAGTCACCCACTATGAAGGTGGCAAGGAAGAGTATGCCCAGCATAGCACCCTTCTCGCCGAAGCCTTGGCTCAAAGGGAAGAAGAATCGAAGATGGGACTCTGGAAGATTTTCAAGCTCTACTATCCCGGTGCAACTTATGGTTTGCTTCTCAGTGTGGCACTGGTCATGGAAGGATATGATACCGGTTTGGTAAGCCTTCCTCGCTCAGCGGTGAACATGACTGATACTCTGTTAGATCAATAACTTCTTCGGTCAAAAGTCCTTCTTGACCAAGTTCGGGTCCATTCATCCAGCAACCGGCAAACTCCTGGTACCTGCGGATTGGCAGGCGGGAGTCAACAACGCAGCCTCCGGTGGACAAATTATCGGTCTCCTCATCAACGGTTGGGCTCAGACCAAGTACGGATATCGAACTGTCTACATGATCGGAATGGTAGCCATGACAGCTTGTATCTTCGTTCTCTTCTTCGCAGTCAACATCGAGATGATTTTGGTTGGAAACCTCTTGGCGGGAATCCCCTGGGGTATCTTCCAAGTCATCACAACTGCCTACGCATCCGAGGTTGTGCCTCCAGCATTACGAGGTGTGAGTGTACTGGGTATTCCAAAGCTGATCCTTAGTTCTTAACCACTTTCGTCTCGATGTGTTGGGGAATCGGCTCTTTCTTGGCAGCCGGTATCCTCCGAGGCACATTGAACTTACCTGGCGATGCCGCTTGGAAGGTTCCCTACGCTCTACAATGGATCTGGCCCATCCCTCTTTTTATAATCGCTTGGATAGCTCCAGAGAGTGAGTAGACCAAGGTGTATACATTGGGCGGGACTGACCAAATTAGGTCCATTTTACCTTGTTCGAAAAGATCGAATCCCCGAAGCGAGGGACGTTGTTCGAAAACTTGCTCGACCAGGATATCGAACTGAACGAATGATTGACGCTCAAATCGAACTCTTGAAGCAGGCTAATGAGATGGAAAAGATCAACGCTGCAAACTCGTCCTTCCGAGACTGTTTCCGAGGAGTCAACACCAAACGAACTGTCATCGGTCTCATGTGCTGGCTCATTCAGCAGACCAACGGAGAGACTCTTACCTCATATGCCACTTTATGTAAGTTCCTCAGTCTCAGTGATGAATCATACTGACGATTGACAGTCCTTCAGAACGCGGGAATGGCTCAGACTCAAGCTTTCGTAAGTACTTCATCCAATTTTCGAGACCTTGCCACTTGTCTCTTGGCGCCTGCCTTCTGTGTCGTGTGTATGCTGACAATAAGAACTTCAACATGGGTGTTCAATCGGTAAACATTCTCGCAACAGGAACAGCCATGTATCGTAAGTTCTCAAAAGTTGTAACATGTCGTCCAGGAGCTGATGATCAGTTATTGGTCGAGTCGGTCGACTACCACTATATCTTACTGGTATTGGACTCATGGGCTTCTTCATGCTTC
>Ga0265780_10004675_pt1 | contig 17544 bp, 11 predicted proteins | sample P1T30metagenome_FD_192432 | JGI IMG/M metagenome (GOLD analysis project Ga0265780, IMG submission 192432) | Plant litter microbial communities from East Loma Ridge, Irvine, California - P1 T30 | ecosystem: Environmental > Terrestrial > Plant litter > Unclassified | place: USA: California...
GCCCGAATGAGGCCCACGCCCTCAATGCCGGACTTGCCGGGCAGGCCAATGTCGGAGAGCACCAGCCGGGGCGGGGCGGCCAGGGCTTTGGCGTTGGTCATAAATTCTTCGACCGAGCCTACCGTCAGCACGCAGTCGAATTCGGGTTGGGCGCAGAGGTAAAGTTCCAGCGCCTGCCGCACGGCAGGCACGTCTTCGATGATGGCGAGGGAAATGGGCATGGGGCAAAATTACCGGGCGCGGCAGGTGGGGCGGTAGTACATCTTGATGGGGGGAGGTAGGGGTAGGAGCCAAAAGCCGGTCATGCAGCGCGCCGCGAAGTATCTCGCGTGGGGTAGTAATTCAATCGCCAGAAAAAGAATTAGTGAAGGCACGCGAGATGCTTCGCGGCGCTCAGCATGACGTTCTTCCTCACCCCCATATCCTGAAACCCTCATTGCCCAGCCGGCACCTCCACCAGCACGCCGAAACCCGGCTGGCCCGGCACCGCGCCGAAGCCGGTGCGGCAGGTGCCGCCCACGGCTTCAGCGCGGGCCTGCATGTTGCGGCGGCCGTGGCCGGAGGCGCGGGCGTGGGTGCCGGGAGCGGGCGGGGAGCCGTCGTCGGCAATGGCCAGGGTGAGGGTGCGGGCGTGGGCTCGCAGTGCCACCTGGATGTGGGTGGCCTGGGGCGCGTGCTTGCGGCTGTTGGTGAGGGCCTCCTTGAAAATGAGGTAGAGCGTGCGGCGCGTTTCCACGGGCAGCAGGCGGGTTTCGAGGGCCGGGTCGGCCTCGAAGGTGATGGTGACTTCGCCGTATTGCAGCACCTCGTAGGCGTGGTCGCGCAGGCGGTCGAGCAGGCTGCCCACGGCATCGTTGCGGGCATCGAAGCTCCAGACCACGTCTTGCAGTTGGGTGGCGGCGAGGCGGCTGGTGGCGGCCACTTCGCGCAGCTGGGCCTGCTGCTGGTCGGGGGCGTGCACGCCGGCTCCGAGCAAGTCGGTCTGCATGGAAATCTGGGTGAGCAGGGCGCCTACTTCGTCGTGCAAATCGGCCGAAATGCGGGTGCGCAGGGCCAGCTCGCGGCGCAGCTGGCGGCGGCGGTATTCCAGCAGGGCCACACCACCGCCAGCCAGTAGCAGCACGGCTACCAGCCCGCTGCCCAGCAGCAGGCGCTGGCGGCGCAGGTCACTCACCTGCTGGCGCTGGGTGAGCTCGCGCAGCTGGGCCTCGGCGCGGTCGGTTTCGTAGCGGGCGCGCTGCTCCTCGGTCACGCGGGCGTCGGAGAGGGTGCGCAGGGAATCGCGCAGGTGCAGGGCCTGGTTTTGCCAGGCGTAGGCGGCGGCAAAGTCCTGGCGGTGGGCGGCCACCTGGCGCAGTACCTCCAGGGCTTCTACTTTCTGGTTGGCATCCACCTGCTGGGGCGGCAGGGCCAGCACCTGGCGGGCCGTGGCTTCGGCTGCCGGCCATTCGCCCTGGCGCAGGTAGAACCCGGCCAGGCTTTTCAGGGCCACGCTGATTTCGGCTGGCTGGCCGGTGCGTTGGCGCAGGGCCAGCACGCGGCTATAGTAGCGGCGCGCCGAATCGGGGAGGTTCAGGTGCTCGTAGGCCTTGGCAATGGCGTTCCAGGTGTGCGGAATATTGCCCGTGAGGTGCATCCGCTGCTGCATGTGCAGGGCCTGCCGCATGCAGGCCAGAGCGGCACGGGAGCTGTCGCGGTCCATCAGAATGATGCCCAGGTTGAGCCAGGAAGTGGCCAGGGCCACGGTGTCGCGCAGGGTCGTTTCCAGGGCTTTGCCCCGGCGGGTGTAGGCGGCGGCTTCGGCCCAGCGCTTTTGCTGCACATACACCAGCGCCAAGTTGCCGAGGGCAGCGGCTTCGGAGCCCGGGTTGCCGTTGCGGTGGTGCAGGCGCACGGCCCGAAACAGGTTAACGGCGGCCGAGTCGAGCCGGTTTTGGCGGATGTACAGGATGCCCCGCGAGTTCAGGATTTCGGCTTGCAAGTCGGCATCCCGGCCGGCCAGCCGGTAGGCCTCCTGGTATAGCTGAAAGGCCCGGGCCGGCTGGCTGAGGTCGCCGTGCACCATGCCCAAATGGTAGCGGTAGTTGGCCTGAATGGCCTCGGGCGCGGTAGCGAGGAGCGGCCCGGCTTGTTGGAGCAGGGCCAGGGCACGGGGGAGGTCGCCGGCTTCGCGGTAGTAGTTGCCGCGCAGGTCGAGGGCCCGGCCGGCCAGCACGGGCCGGTGGGCCTGCCGGGCCTCGCGCTCGGCCGCCTCGGCATACAGCACCACGCCAGCCGAGTCGAAGGGCTCGACGTAGGCATCGGCAATGCGCAGCAGGACCTGGGCGCGGGCCTCACCGGCTATGGCGCTTTTTAGCGGAGCGCGCAGGCTGTCGGGTGCGGGCGGTAGGGGCGTTTGCGCCAGCGCCGTGAGCGGCAGCATTAGCATCAGACCCGAATAAATGGTGCTAAAGGGAAGCCAATGGAGAAAGCGAAGGCGCATTAATAGCGAACGTTGAGCCGTCGAGTGATGAGACGAGGAGTTGTCTAACTGAAAAACGGCCCGTCATGCAGCGCGCAGCGAAGCATGACGGTTTTTTTGTCCCGCTACTCAATGCGGAACCAGTCCACGTCGGCGCTACCGGCGTCGTTGAACTTGGTGGGGCGGGTGCAAAACAGGCCGACTTTGGCGCCAATCCACTTGCCTTCGCGGGCCTGAAACTCGGTGCCGGCCTGCGTGAACGTCTTCCCATCAAAGCTGTAGCTGAACTGGCACTTGGCGCCGGCCCGCACGGCCACGCGCAGGTAAATGGGCTCGCCGCTCTGGGGGGCGCGCACTTCGGCCTCAGGCGTGCCGATTTCCGGCGCGAGCTGGTCGGCACTCCGGCAAATGCTCTGGCTGAAGTGCAGGCGGCCGTCGATGCGGGTGGCCGAGAGGTAAGCGTAATCCATGCCCATTATCAACAGGCCTATTTTTTCGCCCTCCACGCGCGGGGTGAAGGTGAGCTTGGTGGTAACGGTAAAGGTTTCGGCCGGAAGCTTTTGCAGCAGCAGGTTGGGGGCTTGCCAGAGGTTTTTGGTGCCCTCGGGCTGCTGCACCGAGTAGAGGCGCAGGTAGCCCTGCGGCCCGTTGAGGTAGGCCCAGTAGTCCTGGGGGTTGGCGTGCCACTGCCATTGCAGGCCGAGGGTGTGGCTCGTGAACTCGTCGGAAGTGGCAGGGGTAGCCAGCGGCTGGACCGGGGCCTTGATGCGGGGCTTGCGGTAGGTGCGCACGGGCTGGCCCTTGCCGTCGCCGTCGGGGTCTTCGCCAATAACGGGCCAGTCGTTTTTCCAGACCATGGGCTCCAGGTGCACCACGCGGCCGTAGGCGCCCTGGTCCTGGAAGTGGAGAAACCAGTCCTCGCCGGTGTTGGTGTTCACCCAAGCGCCCTGGTGCGGGCCGTTGACGGTGGTGCTGCCCTGGTCCATCACAATTTTCTCCTCGTAGGGCCCGTACACGTTGCGTGAGCGCAGCACCAGCTGCCAGCCGGTGGGCACGCCGCCGGCCGGGGCGAAGATGTAGTAATAGCCGTTGCGCTTGTAAAACTTGGGGCCTTCCAGCGTGGGCTGGTCTTTGTGGCCATCAAAGACCAGTGCGTCGGGGCCGATGAGGCGCTGGCCGTCGGCGCTCATTGGGCTCACGCACAAAATGGTTTTGATGCCCGCCCGGCTGCCCGCAAAGCCATGCACGAGGTAGGCTTTGCCGTCCTCGTCCCAGAGGGGGCAGGGGTCAATCCAGCCCGAAGCCTGCTTCACGCACACTGGCGCCGACCACGGTCCGGCCGGGTTTTTGGCCTTCGTGACGAAGATTCCGAGGTCCGGGTCGGGGTAGTAGATGTAGAATTCCTGGTTGTGGTAGCGAATGGCGGGCGCCCACACGCCGTTGCCGTGCTGGGGCACGGCATAGCGGGCCAGGGGCGGCTGCGCCTGAAACACGGCCCCGATAATGGTCCAGTTCACCAGGTCTTTGGAGTGCAGGATTTGCAGGCCCGGCACGGCGTTGAAGCTGGAGGAGGTGAGGTAGAAATCGTCGCCCACACGTATCACGTCGGGGTCAGAATAATCGGCGTAGAGGACGGGGTTTTTGTAGGTGCCATTGCCCAGGTCGGGCACCCAGACTTTGGAAAGGCTTTGGGCGCTAGCGGTGACGGGCAGCAGCCCCAGCAGCAGGACTGCCACAGCGCTTTTGCACCCACCTCGAATGACCAGCAGCAGGCTGCGTAGATTGGGAAGAAGTTTCATAGGGAAAAAAGAAGGGCCGGCAAGGCGTAGCTTATCGACCAGCAAAATAAGGCCTGCTGCCGAACCACGGCTCTTATCAGCCGCAAACGGCTCTAACTTGCGGCCACTAAACGGGAAGCACCCGCAGGCCCGCAGCACGAGCAATTATGAGCAATACCTTGGTTTTTGGCGCCTCCGGGCAATTGGGGCAGTGCCTGGCCCACGTCGCAACGCAGCGCAATACTGCTGGCCTTGTGTTCCTCCCCGAGGACCAGGCCAACATCCTGAATCCGGAAGGGCTGGCGGCTCTGTTTGAGCAGTACCGCCCGGCCTACGTCATCAACTGCGCCGCCTACACGGCCGTGGATAAGGCCGAGGACGAGGTGGCCATTGCCCGCAAAGTGAACCGCGACGGCGTGGAAAACCTGGCCCGCCTCTGCGGTGAGCACGGCAGCATTCTCATCCAGATTTCTACCGATTTTGTGTTTGCCGGCTCCGGCAACGAGCCCCTGACCGAAACCGACGAAGCCGCCCCCATCAGCGTCTACGGCCTCACCAAGCTGGAAGGTGAGCAGGTGATTCCGCCGCTGACGGAGCGGTATTTCACCCTGCGCACCAGCTGGCTGTATTCCGAGTTTGCCGGCAACTTCGTGAAAACTATGCGCAAGCTGGGCCGCGAGCGCGACGAGCTGCGCATTATCTGGGACCAGGTGGGCACGCCCACCTACGCCATCGACTTGGCCGGCGTCATTCTGCACCTCATCGAAACCGAAAGCCAGGCGTTCGGCCTCTACCATTACAGCAACGAGGGCCTCACGTCGTGGTACGACTTCGCCACGGCCATCTTTGAGCTGAGCAACATTCCGGTGAAAACGACGCCCATTCGCACCGCCGAATACCCCACCAAGGCCACGCGCCCGCCCTTCTCCGTGATGGACAAGACCAAGGCCAAAACCCAGCTGGGCATTGCCATTCCGCACTGGCGCACCAGCCTGAAAGCTTGCCTGGCCCGGTTGGCCGAAATAGAATAAGATGCTACCCAATAAAGCCAAACGGCCCCAACGCACCGAAGCGTTGGGGCCGTTTGGCTTTGCAAAAAATGCTTACTCGCGCACCAGCTTGAGCTGCGCGTGCTGACTGCCCTGGCTGAGGCGCAGCACGTACACGCCGGTAGCCAGCGGGGCCATCTCGGTCAGCGGCAGGGCGGTGGTGCCGGCCGTCAGGTCGAGGGAGCGGCGGAGGACGATGCGGCCCAGGGCGTCGTGTATCAGCACTGTGGCCGGGCCAGCCGTGGCCGTGCGCACGGTGATAGTGGTGCCATCAGCGCCAAAGGGCTGCGGCCAGGCTTCGGCCGCAAAGCCCAGGGGTGTGGCCACGCGTACCTGGCGTACCGGCGAGTAGCTGGTGTTGCCATCCGTGTCGACCTGGCGCAGGCGGTAGTACACCGGGTCGGCGGCGTAATGGGCAATGGCCTTGTCCGTGAGCTGGTATTCGGAAGCCTGCGTGGTGGTGCCGTGGCCGGCCACCGTAGCAATGCGGCGGAAATTCAGGCCGTCGGCGCTGGCTTCTACGTCGAAATGGTCGTTGTTTTTCTCCGAAGCCGTGGCCCATTGCAGCAGGGCGTCATCGCCCAGCGGCTCGGCCGTGAAGCGCACCAGCTCCACGGGCAGCGGGGCCGAAATATTGCTGATGGTAAGGGTGCCCAGCTGCGTCACGTCGGCTACGAAGTTGCGGCTGGCGGCGCTGCTGGCCGCGCCCTGCTTGCCCCACGGCCCGGCGGCCGAAGCCGCGCGCCAGAGCTGCGCGTTGGTGCCCAGGGCAAAGCCATTGTCATCATCGGCCAGCCAGTTCAGGGCCACGGTGGCCGGGGTGCCGGTGGCCGGCTGGGTGCCGGTAGCAGCCACGGTCCACACCCGGTCGATGCCGCGGTTGGTGCCGGCCAGGTTCCGGCCGTAGCTCACGCCGGCGGTTTGCAGGCCCGCGGTGCGCGTGATAGTGACCGTGCCTAGGTTCTGGCCGTTGGGGTTGATGCTGGCGCTGTTGGGGAAGGCCACGGCGGTGGTACCACTCACGGCGTTGCGCACGGCCCGCAGGTTGCCTTGCACGTAGCGGCCGGCGGCCTCGCCCGTGAGGGTGGCGCTGTTGGGCAGGGTGATGACGGCCGCTGGTGCGGTGCGCACCAACCCGGAGGTGAGGGTGAGCTGAGTAGCCACGGTGAGGTCGGCAGGCACGAGGAGGCGGTTGCTGCCCGCACTGCCGGTGTTGGCCACCTCCAGGGTGGTCAGGCTGGTGCCGGCGGGCGAGGTCAGCGTCTGGTCGGTGGTGCCGCTGAAGCGTAGCGTGCCCGCGCCGCTCAGGCTGCCAGCGGTGGCCGCATTGGTCAGGTCGCCGGTGAGTTGCACGGTGCCATCGTTGGCAATGGTGCTGCCGGCCTTGTTTTGCACACTGCCCGCTACGTAGAGCGTAGCACCCGACTGTACCGTGATGGTGGAACCATCGTTGGTGAGGGTTTGGGCGGAGGCCGCCAGCGCCGGGAGGGAAAGCGCGAGAGTAAGAATTCGTTTCATAAGCAAGTAGCGTCGAGCGAGCTAAGTTAGTGCAAATGTCAGCATTAGTCGATGGGTATACAACAACATGTTGATGGGGGGAGCAATTGTTTGGCGCTCTTGCCCCAGCACGTGCCCATTTGCTGCGATGGGTGGGGGTTAGCTCCGCCAGCTAGTCCTTGTAAGTGATGAAGATGCGGACCGCTACACCAGCATTCGCATTGGCAGCGCCCGACTGCACCACCACTTGCCCATTGAAGATGTACACGGCGTAGAGTACGCTGGCATTGAGGGTGAAATTGGGTGGGAACTGATTATACCCGTTTACCGGCGGGCCCGCCATCGCCGTCACGCTCAGAATTTTGTAATCGGTGAGGCCGTGCGGAACCAGGGCCTGGCCCCCGGCGGCGGGCATGGTGGTGCTCAGCTCCAGGGTTTTGATGGTGGGGATGGGGATGCTACTGAGGGTGCCGTTGGCATCGGCCACCACTGTGCCGGCCCCGCCGAGGCCCCGCAGGCGGGCGCTGCCCGCCACGTCGAGCGTGGCCGTGGGGCTGGCCGTGCCCACGCCCACCTGCCCGGTGCCGGTAGCATAGATAATGGTGTTGTTTTGCCCGGCCACGGTGTAGTGCACGGCGAACTTCAGGTCGTAGCCAGTGAAGGCGCTGGTGCCGTTGTAGGCTGTGCCATCGGGATAGGCGGGGTCGTTGTTGTACAGCGCATACGCGCCGCTCAGGCCAGCGCTGAAGGAGTACGTGCCGGCCGCAGTAGTCGTGATGGGCGTGGTGAGCACCACGGAGGTGAGGCCGTAGCTTGCCGCGTAGGCCACGGACCTTGAGGCCAGTACCGTGCCGCCCGGTGCGCCCCGGAAGAGCTGGAATGTGCCCGTTCCGCCGTTGACGTACACATCGATGCTGGTGATGGTGACCCCCGCCGGCAGCGTGAAGCTCTGGCCGGGGTTGTTGAAAAAGCCGCTGCCGTAAGGGGCATCGGGCTGGCCCACGCTGCCGTCGTTGACCGCCGCCGCGCCCAGCCGGAACGTGCCGCGCACGTCGAGGGCCGTGCTGGGTGTGGTGGTGCCGATGCCCACGTTCTGGGCCAGGGCGGGGCCGCCGGCCAGGCCCGCCGCCAGCAGCAATGCCGCACGACGTAGGGCGGTGGTGAGTTGAAAGGAGCGAAGAAGTGCTTTCATTGCGAAGAATAGGAAAGTGGCCGGTGCACAACCAGAAGTGCTGCAGTGAGCCCAAATGTGCCCGGCCGCCCGCCTGCTGCCAACAAAAAGTAGCAGACGCCCGCCAGTGGTAAGTGAACGGCGGCGCGCTGGTATGTGAGCGCGCCGCATGGTCCCGCGCCCGCCGGGTTGTAGCTTGCAGTCCATTTCTGCTGCTGCCGTTATGCCCGCTCCCGCCCAACTGCTCATCATCGAAGACGAAGCCGTGCTGGCCCTGGACCTGCGCGCCACCCTTCAGGCCGAGGGCTACGGCGTGGTGGGCATTGCGGCTACTGGTCCCCGGGCCCTGGAGCTGTTCAGCCAGCACCCCGAAGTGGCCGGGGTGCTCTGCGATATTCACCTGCAAGGCCCCTGGAACGGCATTGAAACCGCCCGCCGGCTGCTGGCCCTGCGCCCGGTGCCCCTCATCTACCTCACTGCCCTGGCCGACCAGCCCACCCTCGACGAGGCCCTGACCACCGGCCCGGCGGCCTACCTGCCCAAGCCCGTATCGGCGGCCAGCCTGCGGGCGGCGCTGGCCCTGGCCCTGCACGCCATTGCCCGGCCGGCGGCGCCCGCCCCGGAGCCCAGCGCCGACCGCGACGCCCTCACCCGCGACAGTATTCTGCAGCTCGAAGACCATGTCTTCATTAAGGATAACAACCAGTTTGTACGCATCCCGCTGGCCGACATTCTGCTGCTCGAAGCCGACAACACGTATACTTCTCTTCGCACACCCACTCGCAAATATGCTCTGCGCCTCACCTTGGGCGCCGTGCTCGAACGCCTCCATTTTGCGCAGCTGGTCCGGGTGCATCGCTCGTTCGCCATCAACATCCAGCGCGTGGAGAGCTTTTCCGATACGGAAGTCACCGTGGCCAGCCAAACCGTGCCGCTGGGCCGGCAGTACCGCGAGGCGTTTCTGAAGCAGTTCCAGTTCCGGTAAGCGTACCCCCAAGCTGTGCTTGGGCTCGCGTTGAACAACTACCGCTGGCCCAGGTACAGCTTGGGGGTACGCCTCGCTTACCAAATGCGGTAGTTCACTGACTGGGGCGGGCCGTTGGCAGCCTTTGTGGCCGGTGGGTGGGAGCCGGGCGGTATTTTCGTTGCGTGCCGGTGGTTCCCTGTGGTCTGGCAGAGCTTCCAATTACTGGTTTCCAATGGATTTATGATGGTTTGGCTACGGTCATTTTGGGGGCGAACCTGGGCGCCGTGGCTCCTGCTGTTGAGCACGCCGCTGGCAGTATCGGCCGGGCTGCCGATAAACGCCGGCCCGGTCGATACTGCCGGGGTGCGGCAGCAGCTAGCAATAGCCCAGGCCCTGCTGATGCGCAACAACGACTCGGCCGCCGTGCTGAGTCGCCGCTTGCTGCGCGCCAGCGAACACCTGCGCTACCCCTACGGCCTGGCCCAGAGCTGCCTGCTGCTGGGCACGGCGCTGCGCAACCAGAGCGAGTTCGATTCGAGCTTTTACTACGGCCGCCGGGCTCAGGCCCTGTTTGAGGCCCAGCACCGGCCCGATGGGGTGGCCTGGGTGCTTAACCTCAATGCCCAGACCTATAAGCGCATGAGCGACGCCCAGGGCATCGACCTGCTTTTGCGCAAGGGCCTGCAGCAGGCGCAGCAGGCCATGGCCCTGGCCCGGCGCGGGCCGTACCCGGCCGTGATGGTGTCAGCGCTGCTCAGCCAGGGCATCATTTACCGCGACCTGCACCAGCCCGACTCGGCCAGCGCTTGTTACCGCGAGGCCATCCGCATCGAGCAGACCCTGCACCCGGTGCCGTCGTCGCTTGGGGTGGGGTATGCCAACTACGGCCAGCTGCTCATGGACCACAACCACGACTACCCGCAGGCCATTGGGTATTTCCGGCGGGCGCTGGTGCTGCACCGCGCCCAGCACAACCAGAACGGCTTGGAGCACGCCTACCGCCAGCTCAGCTGGGCCTACCGCAAGCAGGGAAACCACGCCCAGGCCGTGGCCGCCGCCGATACCTGCCTGGCCCTGGGCCGCGCCATCGGCGACCCGCACCGCCTCAGCAACTCGCTCGAAGCAGCCTGCTTTGCCTACCGCGACGCCGGCCGCTACCGCGAAGCCACCGACCTCATGGAAGAGCGCCGCCTGCTGGACAACCAAACCAACCGCCTCGAAAAAACCCAGGCCGTGGCCCGCATCGAAGCCGCCTATCGGCTCGAAAAGCAGCAGGCCCGCATTGCCGCCCTGGCCCTGGCCAACGCCCGCAAGCAGAACCTGCTGCTGGGCTCGGCCCTGGGACTGCTGGTGCTGGCGGGCCTGCTGGGCTTCGGCGCGTGGCAGTACCGGGCCCAGCGCCGGGCCAACGCCCAGCTGCGCGCCACCAACCAGACCATCACCGAAAACAATCTCCGCATTCAGGAGCAGGCCGGCCGCCTCAAGCTGCTGCTGCGCGAGCTGCACCACCGCGTGAAGAATAACCTGGCCATTGTGAGCAGCCTGCTTAATCTGCAATCGGGCAGCCTGGCCGACCCCGTCGCCGCCCGCGCTGTGCGTGAAGGCCGCCAACGGGTAGAGGCCATGGGCCTGATTCACCAGCGCCTCTACCAGACCGATGAGGTGACTACCGTCGACATGCGACCCTACCTCACCACGCTGGTCGAGAACCTGCTGGCGGCTTATGGCTTCGACGAAGGCCACTTTGACCTCGTGCTGGAACTGGACCTGCCCACCGTAGATGTGGACCGGGCCGTACCCCTGGGCCTCATTCTCAACGAGCTGGTGACCAACGCCCTCAAGCATGCCTACGCCCACGTGGCTCGCCCGCTGCTGCGCCTGCACCTGAACGGCCCGGCCAGTGGCCTGCTGCTGGAAGTGGAAGACAACGGCCCCGGTCGCCCGCCCGGGTTCGACAACGGCAACTCCTTCGGCACCCAGCTCATCATGGCCTTGAGCCAGCAAATCGGCGGCGAAGCCCTCATGGGCAACCAGCCGGGTGCCTATTTCCGGCTGTGGGTGCCGGGCGTGGCGGCCATGCCCACCAATGCAGCTGCAGCAGCGGAAGTAGCGCGAACGTTGTAGTTTAAGTGACGGAGTAGCCGCGTAGCGGCGGCTGGTTTGTAGCCCCAAACCAGCCAGCAGGCCAAAAAGCTGCGTAGCGGCGATAGATTCGTCCGACGGCAAGCGAACAGCCAGGCGAATCTGTCGCCGCTACGCGGTTCTAATCTTCCAAGATAAATTTTGCTATAAATCTGCCGCCGCTATGCGGCTACTTGGAAGGTATCGGCTGCGTCCTCCAGCGGAAATCCGAAAGGCGCGGGGACGCGAACTAGAAAGTTCGTGCTACTGCCGCCCGTAGAACCGGCTCACCAGATACGCCGCGCCCGCGAAAGCCGCGCCCAGTATGCACACGCCCGGCCAGCCGCCGTGCGTCCAGGCCAGGCCGCCGGCGATGGAGCCGAGGGAGCCGCCGGTGAAATAGCCAGTCATGTACACCGTGTTGAGTCGGCTGCGGGCCTCGGGCACCAGGGAGAAAATCTTGGTCTGGTTGGAGATGTGGGCCGCCTGCACGCCCACGTCCAGTAGAATCACGCCCAGCACCAGGCCCACCAGCGAGTAGCCGCCCAGCCCCAGTACCGCGTAGGATACCAGCGCCAGCAGAATGCCCACGCCGATGGCGAAGTCCGGCCCCCGGGTGTCAGCAGCCTTGCCGGCCAGCGGCGCGGCCAGGGCGCCCACCGCCCCCACCAGGCCAAAAAAGCCGGCCACGTCGGAGCCATAGCGGTAGGCGGGGCCTTCCAGGAAAAACGCCAGCGTGGTCCAGAACACGCTGAAGGCCGCAAACAGCAGCCCACCCACCATTGCCGAGCGGCGCAGGGCCGGCTGCTCCTTGGTCAGGGTCAGGATGGATTTCATGAGCGCGCCGTAGGAGCCGGCGAAGTTGGGGCGGTCCTGGGGCAGGCGCCAGGCTAGCAGGGCCAGCAAGGCCAGCATCAGCCCGGCCGCGATTTCAAACATGGCCCGCCAGCCCAGGTGCGCGCCCACGTAGCCGCTCACGGTGCGCGACACGAGGATGCCAATGAGCAAGCCGCTCATGATGCGGCCCACGATGCGGCCCCGGTCGGCCTCCGGGGCCAGGTGGGCGGCCATGGGCAGCAGCAGCTGCGGCACCGCCGAGCAGATGCCAATGAGCACGCTGGCCCCGGCCAGCACCGCAAAGCTGGGCGCGAAAGCCGCCAGCGCCAGGCAGCCGGCCGCGCCCAGCAGCATGAGCAGCATCAGACGCTTGCGCTCCAGCATGTCGCCCAGCGGCACCACGAATAGCATGCCCGTGGTGTAGCCAATCTGGGTGGCCGTGGCCACCAGGCTGGCGCTGCTATCGCTCAGGTGGAAGGTGCGGCCGATGGCGGCCAGCAGCGGTTGGTTATAGTAAATATTGGCCACCACCAGCCCGCAGGTGAGGGCCATGAGCCAGACCAGCGCCGCGTCGAGGCGGGCGGCGGGGTGGGAGAGCGGTGGGGCGGAAGCAGCTTGGGCGGAAAGAGCGGAATCGGACATGAGTGAAAGGGGAGCGAGTTGGGTGCCTCGCTGGCATAGGGGTATTCAACCGCTCAAGGCGGGCGTTGGTTGCGGTGGGCGGGTTCGCGCGCATCTATCATTGACCTAACAACTTTTGGCCGGATGCGAAAAGGTGTTAGGTCAGTCAATACCTAACACTTTTTCGCATCCGGCCAAAAGTTGTTAGGTGTTAGTCGGCCTAACAGGATTTCGAACAAGCTCAAAAGTTGTTAGGCCGTTTCTTTAAGGCCCTTGCTGGCGTATGCTGCAGACGGGCGCCAGTATGAATGGCAGCCGGGTGAATGCCGTACTGGCGTGCGTCTGCGACGCATACCGACAGGCTTCACGCTTAGTGCTTCGGTAGGGAATGACGAATACCGGTCTGGGTGTTCGTCTGCTTTTTACCGGGGATGGTAGAAAAAAAGCCGGCTGCCGGGCTTTTCAGGCGGTAAGTTTGGGGTATGAAGCTACCGCCCACCTCATTTGTGCCTGTTGTTTATCTATTTCGTTTGCTGTTGAGTACCCCGGGGCGACTGGCTGGCGGGGCCGGACTGGCCGCTTTGGTGCTGAGCCCGCAGCTGGGGCAGGCGCAGAGCCGCGTCACCATCAGCGGCACCATTAAGGACGCGGGCACCGGCGAGGATTTGACTGGCGCTTCCATCCGCATCGTGGAGCTGCCCGGCACCGGCACGGCGGCTAATGCCTACGGTTTCTACACCCTCACGGTGCCGGCCGGCACCTATACGGTGGAGGCCAGCTTCGTGGGCTACAAGGCCCAGCCGCGCAAGGTGACGCTCGACAAAAGCCAGCGGCTCGACTTCAAGCTGAGCAGCGGCGGCCAGGAACTGAACGAAGTAGTGGTGACGGCCCGCGGCAGTCAGGCCAACATCAGCAAGGCCCAGGCTGGGGTCGAAACCCTGGACATGAAGCAGATTGCCAAGGTGCCGGTGCTGTTTGGCGAAAAGGACGTCATCAAAACCCTGACCCTGCTGCCGGGCGTGAAAACAGCCGGGGAGGGCAGCAGCGGCTTTTCGGTGCGCGGCGGCAACGTGGACCAGAACCTGATTCTGCTCGACGAGGCCCCGGTGTACAACGCCTCGCACCTGCTGGGCTTCTTCTCCACCTTCAACTCCGACGCCATTAAGGACTTGACCGTGTACAAGGGCGGCATGCCGGCGCAGTACGGCGGTCGGCTGTCGTCGGTGGTGGATATCAAGATGAAGGACGGCAACAACCAGCAGCTGCACGGCAGCGGCGGCATCGGGCTCATTGCCTCGCGCCTGGCGCTGGAAGGGCCCATTGTGAAGGATAAAGGTTCTTTCTTGGTGACCGGCCGGCGCACCTACGCCGACGTTTTCCTCAAGCTCAGCTCGAACGAAACCACCAAAAGCGCCAGCCTCTACTTCTACGACTTCAACGCCAAGGCTAATTACACGCTCAACGAGCGCAACCGCATCTACTTCTCGGGCTACCTGGGCAGCGACGTGCTGGGCATCCAGAGCTTCGGCACCAACTACGGCAACCAGACCGCCACACTGCGCTTCAACCACCTGTTCACCGATAAGCTGTTCAGCAACACCTCGCTCATCTACAGCAAGTACGGCTACCAGATTAAAATCAAGAGCAACGACCTGGACTTCAGCATTGACTCCAAAATCATGGATTTCAACCTGAAGCAGGACTTCGAATACTCGCCCAGCGCGACGCAAACGCTGCGCTTCGGGGCGCAGGGCATCTACCACACCATCACGCCCGGCCACGTTACGGCCGCCGCTGATGCCGCCGTAAATTCCACGGCCGACAAAACCAACTACTCGCTCGAAACCGCCGCCTACGTCTCGCACGAGTGGGCCGTGACCGAGAAGCTGGACTTTACCACTGGCCTGCGCCTGAGCGGGTTCAGCCTGCTGGGGGCCGGCGACTACTCTACCTACAACACCGCCGGCACCGTGGTAGAAACCAAACGCTACGGCTCCGGCGAGTTCATCAAAACCTACGTCAACCTGGAGCCGCGCTTCGCCGTCAGCTACCAGGCCAGCGAGAATACGGCCCTGAAGGCCGGCTACGCCCGCAACGTGCAGAACCTGCACCTGCTCAGCAACTCGGCTGCGTCGTCGCCCACCGATTTGTACGTGCCCACCACCAACAACGTGAAGCCCGAGCTGGCCGACCAGCTTTCGGCCGGCTACTTCCGCAAGCTGGGCAAAAACCAGGACTATTCCTTCTCGGCCGAAGTCTATTATAAGTGGCTGCAAAACCAGGTAGACTACCGCGACGGCACCCAGCTGCGCGGCAACCAGGACGTGGAAAGCACCCTGCTCTACGGCAAGGGCCGGGCCTACGGCGTGGAGTTTCTGCTGAAAAAGGAAACCGGCCGCCTCACCGGCTGGGTAGGCTATACGCTGAGCAAATCGGAGCGCCAGTTCACCGAAATCAATAGCGGCAGCTGGTTCAACGCCCGGCAGGACCGGCCCAACGACGTGTCGGTTGTAGCAGTCTACGACCTCAACCCCAAGTGGAGCTTCTCGGGCACCTTCGTGGCCAGCACTGGCAACGCCGTGACCTTCCCCGTGGGCAAATACTACGTGGCCGGCCAGGCCGTGAGCCTCTACGGCCAGCGCAACGCCGACCGCCTGCCCAGCTACCGCCGCCTCGACGTTGGGGCCACCTACGAGAAGCCCCACCAGGAAGGCAAGCGCTTCCACCACAGCTGGAACTTCTCCATCTACAACGTGCTGGGCCGCGAAAACCCTTACAGCATCACCTTCCAAACCGTACCCGGCGACGCCACCCGCACCGAAGCTCTGCAAACCGCGCTGTTCAAAATGGTGCCGTCGGCCACGTACAATTTTCAGTTTTAGAACCTGAACGATACCAGCGGAACGTCATGCTGAGCTTGTCGAAGCATCTCTACCGCGCAACTATTCCAATCGATTGATTTACTCTCGTGGTAGAGATGCTTCGGCAAGCTCAGCATGACGTTCTGATTTTTCATGAAAAACCACTTCGCTCTCCGCCTCCTAACTGCCGCCTGCGTCCTGCTCCTCGCCACCTCCTGCCAGAAAGTCGTCACCCTCGACCTCAAGGAAACGGCCCCGCGGCTCACCATCGAAGGCAACCTCGCCGAAGACGGCCGGCCCTGCACCGTGCTGGTATCGCGCAGCGTGAGCTACACCCAAACCAACGCCTTCCCAGCCATCAGCGGAGCCGTCGTCACGCTAAGCGACGACGCGGGTGGCCTCGAAACCCTGGCCGAAACCAGCACGCCCGGCCAGTACCAGGGCCGCACCGTGTTGGGTCAGTCCGGCCGCCGCTACACCCTGCGGGTGGAGGTGGAAGGCCAGGCCTACGTAGCCGTTTCCACGCTGCCAGCCGTGGTGCCCTTTGCCGGGCTGCGCGCTCAGAAAGCCCTCGTTGGGGATAGAATTCAGGTCCTGCCGGAATTCAACGACCCGGCCGGTGTGCGCAACTACTACCTGTTCCGGCAGTACCGCAACGGCCGTCTGAACAAGACCATCTACCTGCAAAACGACGAGTTCACCGACGGCAAGCCTAACAACCGGGCCCTCGGCGGCCGCAACAGCGAAGAAGTGGACGACTTGGTGGCCGGTGACAGTGTGCGCGTGGAAATGCAGAACGTGGACGCCGACACCTACGAATACTTCCGCACCCTCAACCTGAACCTGCAAGGGGGCGGCGCAGCCACCGCCTCACCCGCCAACCCCAAATCGAATTTCACCGGCAACGTGCTGGGCTACTTCAGTGCCCACACCCAGCGGCGGCGCACCATCCTCGTGCCAGCGCTGTAGAGCGTCAGGTCAAGCTAGGCCGTCATGCAGAGCGCAGCGAAGCATCTCGCGTGCAATAGTAATTAGTTAAAGCACGCGAGATGCTTCGCTGCGCTCTGCATGACGGGCGAGCAGCTTTTAAGCCGCATTTCTGGGTACGTGTTGGCCACCTCCCAAGCCCGGTAGCCGTATTTTTGGCCAAAGCAGCTACCAATCAGCTGCCGACTGCTTTGCATGATAGTATATAAATCGACCGACTGGTGGGAGGCCCTGCGCCACCTGCGCGCCTCCAGCATCATCCGCTTGCTGCTGAAACGGGTATTGTGGGTGGGCCTCTACGCCACCGCCGTCACGGCCCTCGTCATCCGGTTCGATAGGTTGAATGTGGCCGTTGATAAGGAGTTCTTTTCCTTCCTTGGCATCCTGCTCAGCCTGCTGCTGGCCTTTCGCACCAACACGGCTTACGACCGGTTTTACGAGGGCCGCCGCCTCTGGGGCCAACTCGTAAACAACTGCCGCAACCTGGCCGTGCTGCTGCATCCGCGCCTCGCGGCCGACGACCACGCCACCCGCACCTACCTGGCCCGGCTGCTGTCCAACTTCCCCATCGCTCTCGACGGCCACCTGCGCAGCGGCGTCCGCTTTGAGAAGCTGGAACAAGTCGAGCCCGGCTTTGTCGAACACCTGCAGACCGTCCGGCACGTGCCCTCGCGCCTAGCGGCCATGCTCCAGGAATTCTACGAGCTACTGCTGCGCGAGGAGCGGATTCTGCCTACGCACCTTATCACCATCCAGCGCCACCACGAGGCCCTGCTCGATGTGGCCGGGGCCTGCGAGCGCATTAAGTCAACGCCCATCCCGTTTTCCTACAGCTACTTTATCAAGGGCTTCATTACGGTGTTCATCCTCACCATGCCCTTCAACCTACTCGATACCTACCAGTGGCTGACGGTGCCCATCACCATGTTTGGGGCCTACGCCCTGCTGGGCGTAGAAATGATTGGTGACGAAATTGAAGACCCCTTCGGCAAAGACAGCAACGACCTGCCACTCACCCAAATTTCCAACCGCATCCGCGCCAACGTCCACGAAATCCTGGGCGTAGACCTGCACGAGGACGTGAAGGGCCTAGCCGACGCGCCGTATAGCGTGGTGTTTTAGGCAGCATAAATTCGTCTGTCATTGCGAGGCCACAGGCCGTGGCAATCCGTCCTTTTCTCAGCGACAAACCTA
>Ga0265780_10004676_pt1 | contig 17541 bp, 15 predicted proteins | sample P1T30metagenome_FD_192432 | JGI IMG/M metagenome (GOLD analysis project Ga0265780, IMG submission 192432) | Plant litter microbial communities from East Loma Ridge, Irvine, California - P1 T30 | ecosystem: Environmental > Terrestrial > Plant litter > Unclassified | place: USA: California...
GCGCAGGCCTTCGCCAAAGGTGACGTGCTGGTTGTCCGTACCGCACCGCCGGCCCCGCGCCACGAAGTCGTGCCCCACGCCCGCAAAGGCTACGAATGGGCGCCGGGCTACTGGAACTGGAATGGCCGCCGTTATACCTGGACCCAGGGCCACTGGGAACGCGCCCGCAAAGGCTTCGCTTACCACCGTCCGGAATGGCGCCAGGGCCGTAACGGCTGGGAGCTGGACCGCGGCGGCTGGCGTCCGGGCGACCGTGACGGCGACGGCGTGCCGAATCGTGTAGATAACCGTCCGAACAATCCGAATCGTTCGTGATCGTTCCCAATCGCGCATGACGCGATAACAAAAAACCCAGTCTGCGGACTGGGTTTTTTCATGCCGGTAGCGCCGGCGGTTCCGGTTCGGGACTGGTGTCTGCTACCGGTTAAAGCGTTACGGCGTCTGCGCGTCGGACGCTGCGGTTTTCCGCTCGTCGATGTAAGCATCCAGCCAGCGGCGCGCCTGCGCCATGACTGCGCCGTAAGCTTGTTCCTCGCTGCCGTATGCCTGGACCTGATCCCTGGGGTGCTCGTACAGGATCGAGGTGAACATCGGATTCGCAGAAGGCACAAGGATCATGAACGCATCGGACAGGGCGCCGTCCGTCGTTCCCGATGGATTGAAGAGGATGGTGTGTTCACGATAGACAGTAGACGGGCAAACCATGGCATCTCCTTGGTCGATGGCGCATCCTAGCACGCCGATCGGACAGGAAATGAAAAACGGGCTGCAGCGAAAACGCGTGCAGCCCGTTCTTTTACTACCGAATTCTTGGGGTGGCTGATGGGACTCGAACCCACGACAACAGGAATCACAATCCTGATAAAAAGGGATTTATTGCTGTTGATTGACGCTCGTATTTGAGTGGGTTTCTATAAAAATCAGGGACTTATAATTCCTGCGGTGTTGATTTGCGTTACCTTTCACTGATTGATATACTCCCGGCCGGGTTACATGGCGGTTACACGGTTGTATGGAGAGTGCTCAGGGATGGCAAAAGTAAAATTCACGGCGGGCCGGGTGAGCGCCTTCACATGCGAGGAGGGCAAGAGCCAGTCTTTCTTGTGGGACAGCGATGCGCCTGGCCTCGGGCTTCGGGCAACAGCCAACGGCGCTAAGTCGTACATGTTCCAGGCAAAGCTGAACGGGGCAGCCATACGCATCACTATCGGAGCGCCCGGCACATGGACCATTTTGGAAGCGCAAGCTGAAGCGCGGCGTCTGAAAGTCATCATCGACCAAGGGAAAGACCCACGCCAAGTAAAGGCTGCCGGACTGGAAGCCGAGGAAAAGGCACGCGACATTAGACGAGCCGAAGCCGAGGCCAAGGAGCTTCAAAACAGGCGTGAAACGCTAACACTTGGCATGGTTTGGCCACTCTATGTCGAATCACGTCGCAAACGTTGGAGTGAGTGGCACATACGCGACCATGAAAATGTCGTGCGCGTCGGTGGTGTACAAAAAGTTCGGGGCAAGGGGGTAACCGAGCCGGGCCCCCTGGCGTCTTTGCTCGACGTTCGTTTGTCCAACCTGACCGGCAAGCATATCGGCGCGTGGCTAGCAAAAGAAGCTGAAACCCGACCGACGCAGGCCGCCTTATCGTTCCGCCTGCTATCCGTGTTCGTCAACTGGTGCGATTCACAATCGGAGTACGCCGGACTGGTTCCTACTGGCGCTTGCAAAGCGCAACAGGTACGCGACGAAATGCCAAGCAAGAACGCGAAGGAGGGCGACAGCCTGCAACGCGAGCAACTAGCGCCGTGGTTTAATGCTGTCCGTCAAATGACGAACCCGGTGCAATCGGCCTACCTGCAAGCCCTATTACTCACTGGCGCACGCCGCCGAGAGCTTGCCGCACTACGCTGGGTTGATGTGAATTTTGAATGGCAGAGCATGACCATTCGTGACAAAGTGGAAGGAGAACGTACCGTTCCGCTATGTCCCTATGTCGCGCACCTGCTGGCAGCGCTGCCCCGTCGTAATGAATGGGTCTTCTCAAGTCCAACGTCTGCAAACGGACAGCTTGCGGAGCCGACTCCGGGGCACAAGCGTGCATTAGCCGCTGCTGGTCTGCCTGACCTCACATTACATGGCCTACGCCGTTCGTTTGGCTCACTCGCGGAGTGGCTCGAGACCCCGGCGGGCATCGTGGCGCAAATTATGGGGCACAAGCCAAGCGCTATAGCTGAGAAGCACTACCGCCGCCGGCCAATCGACTTGCTGCGCATGTGGCACGTCAAGATTGAAGCCTGGATGTTGGAGCAAGCCGGAATCGACTTTGTGCCAGTTTCGCCTGCGCTGCGCCTGGTTTCGGCGGCGTAACGGTATCAGTGACAGTTTCAGCACCGGGCTATCACGATGGAAAGAGTGGACTTCCACTGGGTCCGCCAGTACGCTGTTTTCCAAATCAAAGTTGATTAAATGAAACGTTTTAACCTAAGGTATGACGAAACCAGTCTTTCGCTTGATGAACTAAAGCGGCGATGGGCGGATATGTATGCAGTCTCTACTGCTGATTTCAGCAATGGAATGGATGCGTTCAATCTAACTAGGCTGAACAGGGATAGTGTACGAAACGCCGAGATTCGAGAGCAAATTTGCAGTTTTTTTGATAATGAAATTGCGGCGGGAAGTCTAGTCGCCTCCGTTGGAGAGGATGGAAAGAGACATGTCTCTGGGCTTGAGCTGACTAGATTTGCGGATTCTAAAGGCGTGGAAATAACGCAAGGGAAGCGACCCGGAGGACGCCCTTCGCATGCAGAAGGGTGGTACGACCAACTAGAAAGTATCGAAAGGCTAACGGCGCTCCAGAAATCGGAATCGCAGCAGACATTGCCCGCACCCGCTGCATCTGAAGACATAACAGAAGCAGGTACTGACGGGGTTAATGGCCCGTCGCCGTGCGCCTCTGGCACAAAACTGCAGGAGCAGTCGGAAGAACAGGTCGAGCTTGGGGTGACGTCCGAGTTTCAAACAGCACCAACAAATGAGCCACGAAGACGTGGCGTATCCGGCGAGGAAAACGGACCCATACCCGGTAACATGCCGAAGATTTCTATTGGCAAACTTGCTGTCAGAGCCGCGTGGGCAATTGAGTGCGAAGAAAAGCGAAAGGCCACCGCCAAAAATGTTTTGGAGTGCCTCCAAAAATGGGCAGACGAGGGCAAGGAGCCCGACGTTCTCAAGAAATCAGACCGGGACAACCACCGGGTGTTTTGGATAACTAGCAAATTAAAAGAAAAAAGTTACACACTGGAAGCCTGTCAAAAGACGCTTGAAGGTTGGAACAAATCCCGACAGTAAGGGGAGGGTAGGCAGACACTGGGCCCAGCGGGAAGATACTGGGCCCGCTAGGCTATTGCAGTCATTTTTATGCGTAGATTCCTTAATCGTTTAATCAACGATAAGGAATCGAGATGCAAGCCGAACCGAAATACACCGCACTGGTGCGCGAAAATCGCACTGTCATTGACACCAACGAAGCCGCGTTTCATCTTGGCCGCAAGCCCCAGACGTTGCGCAAGTGGGCTTGCCATGAATCCGGTCCGCTTCGCCCTGTTCGCATCATGGGCCGCTTGGCTTGGAGTGTGGCCGACATCATGCGCATCGTCTCCGAAGGGAGCGCCACCAAATGAGTTCGGGGGCTCAACAAGGCGAACTCTTCGAGCGCCATCTCACTGCAATTTTCCCCAGCAAAGATAGCCAGGCCGGTATTGCGCTGACCTACCTCCTCAGGTCAGTCCGCTTGCGTCAATCCGAATGGCTGCATGTTAGCTGGCGTCTGGCTGCTGCAATCAATGAACTCATTAACCTCGGCTGGCCGGTTGTATCTACCCCGGTGCATGAACATGGCCGCAAGCGCCCGGTTGCTGAGTACAGCATGCCGCAATGGGTTTTCACGGCACTGGCCGCTACGAAGGAGGGCGCATGAAGCGCGCCATTGTGGCATTGGTCAAAGTGCTGGTCCTGGTGACGTTTGACCTTGCGGTGCTCGCCGCAATCATGTGCATGGCGACGTGGGGCTGACGTGGTAAGCGAATACGAACGCGCCGCCTCCGCGCTGCAATCGATTGACCCAGCTTGCGACCGTGCAAGCTGGGTAAAGCTCGGTATGGCCGCAAAGGCTGCCGGGCTGAAGTTTGAGGACTTCAATCAGTGGAGCGCATCGGCGGGAAATTACGCGGGTGAAAGCGATTGCCGCACCGTCTGGAAGTCCTTTAGTGAGCAGGGCGCAGTGACGTCTGCCTCACTGTTCGCTATGGCGCTCACACAGGGCTGGAAAGACCCAGCAAAGCGCGTAAACGGGAAAGCAGCCACATCGTTCGGGCATCGTTCGAAAGTAGTGCCAGCGCCCGGCATTCAAGCCGAAAGCGTTAAGGCCGTGCGCGTGTGGGAGCTTTGCGAGCCGATGCAGCCTTCGCCGTTCGCGCATCCTTACATGGAGAAGAAGAGGGGCGTGCCGGATGGCGTTCGCGTGTATCCCGCTAGCGCGCCACCACTGACCATTCAGGGGCAAAACGTTGCTGACTGGCTGGTTCTGCCGTGCTGGTCTGGCGACAAGCTGCAAACGCTTCAATTCGTCCCAGGTGACGGGCCGAAGCTGAACCTTCCAGGTGCGTCGTTCAACGATGGCTTTTTCACGGTGGGCGAGATTGCCGCCAGTGCTCGCGTGTTTATCGTTGAGGGTATCGGGCAAGCCTGGGCCTGCAATTCTGCGACAGGGGACGCTGCCGTGGTGTGTTTCGGTGCGGGACGTATGGCGACGGTCGCCGAAGCATTGCGTGCCACAGTCCCCGCCGCCAAACTCGTTCTGGTGCCGGACCGTTCGAAGGAAAATCAAGCGGAGCAAATCGCGGCAGCCATCAATGGCGAGTGGTGCGAGCTGCCTAAGGATAAGCCTGACAATTACGATGTTAATGATTACGGGCTGGAGTATGGCTGCGACGCGCTGGCCGACCTTTTGAGCCGTACGAACGCGCCGCAAATGCGATTCAAGGTGCAATCCGGCCTCGACCTTTGCACCGCTCCGCCGATGCGTTGGATGGTTCGTGGCGTGTTGCCTTTGCAAGGGCTGGCTGCGCTGTATGGTCCCAGTGGTTCAGGCAAATCTTTCTTGACGCTGGACGTCGCAGCCGCCGTGGCCGACGGTGCGAGTGCTTGGTTTGGTCACCGCGTCGTGCGTTGTCCAGTGACTTACTGCGCATTGGAGGGCGAGGCTGGGATGGGCAAGCGCGTCAAAGCTTGGAGCCTGCACAACAAAAAGCCAGTTCCCGCCCACTTGCGCTTCATCACGCAACCTTTGGACTTGCTAAACACACGCGATGTGGCCGATTTGGCCCAAGCCGTTCAAGCCGCGGGCGGCTCTAATGGCATGGTCATTCTCGACACTCTGAACCGCGCAGCGCCAGGTGCCGACGAAAATTCATCGATGGATATGGGCAGCATCATAGCCGCTGCCAAGCAGCTGCAAATCCTGACTGGCGGCCTTGTGCTGCTTGTTCATCACACGGGTAAGGACACCACAAGGGGACTGCGGGGACATTCCAGCCTTTACGCTGCGCTCGATGGTGCGATTGAGGTCAACAAGACCGACAACCGCCGAGAATGGCGTGTGGCTAAGTCCAAGGACGAGGAAACCGGGGCCGTTCACGCATTCAAGCTGAGTGTGGTGACGCTAGGATGCGATGCCGACAACGAAGACATATCCTCGTGCGTAGTCGTGCCTGATGATGGGGTAGATGCGGTGAAACGGGCAAAGCTACCGAGTGGCGGCAATCAAAAGATTGCCTTCGATACTCTGAACGAATCGTTGTCCAAATCTGTGGAGGGCAATAAGGACGGCGTACCAAGCGAACACCCATGCATCCGAATGGATGAAGCGGTGCGCCTCGTAGCCGCACGCCTTACGTGCGACGCCAAACGCCGTACAGAACGCGCCCAGCAAGCGCTGACTGCACTGGTGGCAAAAGAAGTCTTCTGCTTCGAGGACGAATGGTTGAGGCGTACCTAGTAGCCGCTCGCCTCATGAGAATCGTTGAAGTTCTTACCCTTATGTCTCCCGCTCCTGTGTCCGCTGTTTCCCACCCCCTATGGGGGTGGTGGGAAAAAACGGGAAGATGGCGCTCTCAAAAAGCCCGAAAACGGGAATCTGCGGGAAACGGGAGACATTTGAAATTTCTTATCCGGGCGATTGGTAACGATTCCCCAACTGACTCGCAACGTCACCGGGGGCGAAAGTTACGGGTTTTTCTTACACATACGCACGTGCGCGCGTACACGCACGAGACAGGAAACTGTTCGGAGTGAGGGTGAAATTTTCAGACCTGACGGAGTTCAGCCTTGGCTAGGCAACATTTACAGGGTGAGCCTGAAGTCGTCATCAGCTCGTCGCGTCAGACAAGACCAGCTGCCTTCACTCTGCAAGAGCCTTACCTGTTGCCAATAGTGTTTCCTCATAGTATATTGACCCCGCTTGCGGATAGATTTTTTGCCATTGTTTCATGGCATGTGAAATAAATGTTCCAGGGATATGCCCCTCGGTATCCCTCTGTATCGTCATCCGATAGTCGCGCGACGTTTGCGTAAGAGTATCCGCAAGCATCTTCCTTCGAATCATGTCTACTCTTCAAAACCTCAAAGAAGCAGCAGGGCGACGAGACTTGGCCGATTTACTCGGTGTTAAGCTGGGTATGCTTACCTATGCAATCTACGTAACACCTCTAGCCGACAGGTATACTCGCTCGACGATACCTAAGAAGTACGGCGGCGACCGTGAAATTTGCGCGCCCAACAAAGACCTTAAGTTGATTCAACGGCGATTATCTACTTTACTCCAGGACTGCATTGATGAAATCAATGTCGCCCGAGGTCATATAGAAGATGGAAAGCGCTTCGGCATAGCACACGGTTTTAAACGCAAACACACGATTATGACGAATGGACGTGTTCATGTTACACGGCGATTCGTTTTTAACGCGGACTTGCACGATTTTTTTGGCACTATAAATTTCGGCCGTGTTAGAGGGTTTTTTCTGAAGGATAAGAATTTTTCCCTTCAGCCGGAAGTAGCGACAACGATTGCCCAGATAGTATGCTTCGAGAATAAGTTGCCTCAAGGTAGCCCCTGTTCACCGATAGTCTCCAATTTGTTAGCTCACCCGCTCGATATTCGCCTGGCCCGGCTTGCAGCTAAACACGGCGTAAGTTACACCCGGTACGCTGATGACCTTACGTTCAGCACAAACAAACCGGGTTTTCCCGTAGAGATTGCGTCACCAGTTAATTCACATGGGTGGGTTCCTGGACCCGAGTTAGATTCTATCGTAACGGAAAGTGGTTTTAGCTTTAATCCAGCCAAGACACGCCTGCAATATTGCGATTCGCGACAAGAGGTAACCGGACTTACAGTGAATCGTAAGGTTAACGTCCCCGCCACGTATCGATATACCGTCAGAGCGATGGCAAACACGTTATTCAAAACGGGCTCGTTCGAGTTGATTTATCGAAAAAAAGACGGCAATGGGGCGTTAGTTAGCGAAAAACGAGAGGCGGGCACGGCACCGCAACTGTTGGGCATGCTTTCGCATATTGACCAAGTAGATTTGTTCAACGAGAAATTATGCAAAGACAACGGTCGCGAACCACAGCAGATTGTTGGGAGAACTTCGCTCTTCCGTCGATTTCTATATTTCGACACTTTTTTCGCGGCGCAAAGGGCGACTATTGTCTGCGAAGGAAAAACGGACAACGTTTACTTTCGCTGTGCAATAAGAAGTTTGGGTGCAGCTTATCCTCGGCTAATCGCAGAAGGAAAGCTGTGTGTACGTTTCTTCAAGTACACAGAGTCCAGGACAGGTCGTATCATGGATTTGATGGGAGGGGTGGGTGGTATCTGCAAACTGCTTAAAAGTTATCACGAAGATTTGAAATTTTACTTTAAGGCGCCAATATCAAAGTTTCCAGTTATAGTGCTAATTGATAATGATAGCGGTGCGCATAGTATTTATGAAGCTATTGCTGGTATAACTAAAAAGAAAAAACCCCTAGGTCGTGCAGATTTTATATACGTAACTGGGAATGTATACGTTGTGCCCACGCCTTTTGGGGCGGGGAATTCATTTACTGCTGTAGAAGATTTTTTTGACGCTAAGACGTTAGCTACAGAACTGAATGGAAAGAAGTTCAATCGAAAAAATAAGAGTGAAGACTCAACAGATTTTTATAGCAAAGCAGCGTTTGCTCGGGATGTGGTTGCAAAAGGCGCTAGCACTATCGATTTCAGTGGTTTTAAGGTAATTCTCGACAGAATTGAAAAGGTGTTGGACGACTATGAGGTTCGGCGGAAGACATTGGTGTAAGTACGTTAAGTCAGCGTAACCGGGTAAACGTCCCCTTGGCAGTGTCACCCTGCAACCGGATTGGGAGCGAAGAACGATGCGCAACTCATTGCCTTGTTCTGGGCCTGCTGAATTACGTAAGGAGAGCAGCCGGCTGCCAACATGTGTGCGAGCTCTTCCAGGGCAGACCGCGTTAGCGCTTGATTGCAGCGTGGGCGCTTTGACGACAGGTGACTGTCTCATTCGCTCGAAGGAACTGCTGGCTTTCTACTTGAATCTAATGAGATTCTTGCCTGTAGCGGTGCCCGGCAGCGGAACGGAGGTTTCGTCCCCAAGCTCGTTTTCGAAGTAGTCGTAGCGTTCGTGCCGAATCGAGCCCAAAAGGAGCGGCCGACCCCACCTTTGCAGTTGTTGCTGGTGTACAATTTGCTCTACTTTGGAGGCCGGAATCCCGGCCTCTTTCACTTTGTGCGGCGCCGACTTGGTGGAGCCCACCGACTTTAGGTATTGCAGCATGGCAAATCAACTTACTCTCGAAGCCCTCGAATCATGGTTGTGGGAATCCGCAAATATCCTACGGGGCTCCATCGACTCGTCAGACTTCAAAAACTACATTTTTGGGCTGCTGTTCCTGAAGCGTTTCAACGATGTCTTTGACGAACGGGTTGCTCAGTTGATACAAGAAGATGGTCTGAGTGGAAGGGACGCAGAGGAAGAGGTCGAAGACAAGTGGGGGCACTTCCCTATCAGCGCACGCTGGCCTGACCTGATTGCCCGTACCGAGAACATCGGCGAGGCGCTGGACAAAGCCTTCGCCACTATCGAAGCCAACAACCCCGAACTGCAACATGTGCTGACTGCCACTCAGTATGGCGACAAGCGTGTACTCTCCGATGCCACCCTACAGCGGCTGCTGCGCCACTTCAACCAGTACAAACTCGGTAACGCGAACCTGTACAAGGCGGACATGCTGGGCGACGCCTATGAGTACCTCATCAAGCAGTTTGCTGACGATGCCGGTAAAAAGGGCGGCGAGTTCTACACACCGAAGGCTGTGGTGCAACTGGTGGTCGAACTCATCGACCCACAACCTGGGCATTCCGTATATGACCCGACCTGTGGCAGTGGCGGTATGCTCGTTGAAAGCGCCCATCATGTTGCGAATCTGCCCGACGGCACCATTATGGGCAAGCCAAACATCCTTCTGTTTGGCCAAGAGAAAAACCTCGGCACTTGGGCCATCGCCAAGCTGAATCTCTATCTGCACAATATGCGCGCCGAAATTGAGCGCGGCGATACGCTGGTCGAACCCAAGCATCTGGATGGCGATTACCTTAAGACCTTCGACCGCGTTATTGCGAATCCGCCGTTCTCGGCCAAGTCTTGGTGGGCGCCGTTGGAACTTGCTAGTGAAGCCGAACAGGACAGCGACAAGAAACCGAAGGTGCCCAACTACAAACAGATGAGCGACCCGTATGGCCGCTTTGTCTATGGCATTCCGCCGCGCGGCTATGCCGACCTCGCTTTTGCCCAGCACATGCTAGCCAGCCTGAAGGCTGACGGCCGTATGGGCATCATCCTGCCGCATGGTGTGCTGTTCCGCAGCGGCGAAGAAGGGAAGATTCGAGAGGGACTTCTGTTCGGCACCGACACCGCGAGCGGCAACCAACCGGGCGACCTCATCGAGGCCGTCATTGGGCTGCCCTCTGCCCTGTTCTACAACACAGGCATTCCTGCCTGTGTGCTCGTCCTGAACAAACGCAAGCCAGTCGCGCTTAGGAACAAAGTCATCATCATTGACGCCAGCGGCGACTATCTCGAAGGCAAAGCCCAAAACAGCCTTCGCCCGCAAGACATCGCTCGCATCGCCAGCACGCATAAAGCTGCGTTTGAGCACCAAGCTGAATTCGAAAACTATTCCCGAGTGGTGACGCTGGAAGAAATTCGCAGCAACGACGGCAATCTCAACATTGCTCGCTACATCGACAACGGTGACACTGAAGAGACTGTCGATGTGGCGGCCACCTTGTCGCAGTTGGCAGCGCTGGCCGAAGAAGAAGCGCAGATTGATGCGCGACTCAATGGCTATCTGGCTGAGTTGGGGCTGCTGGAGGCTGAAGCATGAGACTGGCTGACATGCCCGAATTCAAAATGACTGAAATTGGACGGGTCCCTGTCGACTGGACAGTCGAGCAAGTCGCAACGCTTGCCAATGTGGATTCAGAGTCCTTGTCCAACAAAACAGCGGCAGAATTTTCATTTCGCTACATCAGTCTGGGCGATGTTGACGCGGGAAAGCTAATTGGCGGCCACAGCCCTATTACCTTTGCTGAAGCACCTTCACGAGCGCGGCGCATCGTGAGGTCGGGAGACATCTTGTTCGCTACTGTCCGTCCGAACTTGAAGGGGCATTTCTTTGCACGCCGCATAGACGGAAACGTCGTTGCTTCAACCGGGTTTGCGGTGATTCGTGCCAAGGAGGGAATTGCAGCGCCTGCATTCATTTACCAGTCGCTGCTGTCCGGCAATGTAGATGTTCAAATCGAGAAGCTTACTGTCGGTTCGAACTACCCAGCAGTCAACTCCACTGATGTAAAAGGGTTGCTTCTCCCAGCGCCGCCGTTACCAGAGCAACAAAAAATCGCCGCCATCTTGACAGCTGTGGACGACAAGTTGGACGTCATTGCGCGCCGGATTGAAGCCACCCAAACTCTCAAGCAGGGCCTGATGCAGACCCTGTTCAGCCGAGGTATTGGCACCTACAGTGACAACGGCCGCTGGGTGCCCCACGCCGAGTTCAAGGACAGTGAATTAGGAGAGATTCCAGTGAAGTGGGAGGTCGTCCCCCAAGGCATGGTAACGACCTTCTTCAATGGCCGGGCCTACAAGCTGACAGAGTGGGAGGAGGCCGGAACGCCCGTAATTCGCCTGCAAAACCTGACCGGCAGCGGTGACAAGTACTACTACTCCAACCTTGTTCTTCCCGAGCACCAGTACGTTCACAAAGGTGATTTGCTCTACATGTGGTCAGCGACGTTTGGCCCATACATCTGGTGGGGTGAGAAAGCTATCTACCACTACCATATCTGGAAGGTCGAGTGTGGCGACCGGGTCGATAAGCGATTCATGTACTACTCGCTCAGCTGGCTTACTGCTGCGATGAAAGGAAAGACGCACGGCTCGACGATGATGCACCTAACCAAGGCCGGTATGCAAAAGTACCCGATGGTCCTTCCCCCCATCGGCGAGCAGAGACAAATCGCAGCAGTGCTTTCTGGTGTTGACTCGAAGATTGAGCTGCTGAGGGCTCGGCAAACTCACTTCCAGAACCTCAAACGCGGCCTCATGCAAAAACTCATCACGGGTGAATGGCGGGTCAACGTGAACGCTAGCGAGACCTAACGATAAGGGACTGCCATGGCGCCACAGAAATTGCTCACCACAGATTCAATGCTTGAACTGCAGCGCGATGTGCAGCGCAAGCTGGGGCGGTGCCTGCTTCGCCTGCAGCAATACGAAATCCTGCTCAAGGCATTGGTCGCCCATGGCGACATGGCCGGACCACCGGCTGGGCTGCAGGCCGTGCAAGACGTGCAGGTGGCTTGCGCCCAGAAGAAGACCCTGGGGGCCTTGGTCGGCATGCTGACCGAGCGCCATCTGACTTCTGTCGAGGTGGATGACAGCGATGAAGAGCCGCAGGGCGGTGGTGGCGTGTGGTTCCGCTTCCGCTTTCAGGTGGGGCTGGACGCCAGCCAGCATCAAACCACCAGGGCCGCGTTGAAAGAGTTGGTGGACCTGCGCAACGAGCTGGTCCACCACTTCTTGCAGAGGTTCAATATCTGGGAGCGTCAGGGCTGCATCGACGCGGACGCCTATCTCTATGCCAGCTTCGAGACCATTGACGGCCACTACCTGACCTTGCGCGGGTGGGCGCAGGCCATGGAAGAGGCTCGTGCGTTGATGGCGTCGTTCATGAGTACGGCGACGTTCGAAGACTTGCTGGTCAACGGCATTGCTCCGGATGGCTCGGTGGACTGGCTTGCCAGCGGAGCCGTGCGCTGCCTGCGCGAAGCCGAAGCCCTGTTCGCGAAAGAAGGTTGGACCCAACTCAACACCGCGACTACGTGGATTCGTGCGCAACATCCAGACCAACATCCTCAGCGCTACGGCTGTGGCAGTTGGCGGCAAGTCATTCACGAGTCCCGCCAGTTTGAGATTCGCAGAACGGTGAACAAAGAACAAGGCTGCGGCGAGGTTTGGTATCGCAGCCGTCAGGAGGAAGTCAGCATGCAAGGTAAAAGAAGCTCATGAGTCAGTCATCTGAAAAGACTGGGGTCGAGACGCCTGCCGTTGAGTCGCTGGTCAAGCTGGGCTACACCCATTTGCCGAGTCATGCGGTACAGTTGGAACACCGCCACCTCGCTCCAGTGCTCGAAGATGTGCTTCGCCCCCGGCTGCTGGCCCTGAACCCTTGGCTGGCGACTGCGCCCGGTGGTGTGGATGCGGCGCTGATTGAGTTGCGCAAGCGGGTAAACGATGACCTACTGCCCGCGAACAAGGCGTTCTGGGAGCAGGCCGTGCATCGCGCCGACATCCAGGTCAAGGATGTCGAGGGCAAGCTGCGCAGCATGCGTTTCTTCGATGCGACTACGCCAGCCAATAACGACTTTCATGTAGTCGACCAGTACGTCGGCAAAAATGCCGAAGGTGACCTGTTTCGGCCTGACCTGCTCTTGTTCATCAACGGCCTGCCGCTGGCTATCATCGAATGCAAAGCCAGCCACCATCGGCTGGATGAAGCATTGTCACAACTGGACGGCTACCAAGCCAGTTTTCCTGCGCAGTTCGTCTTCAACCAAGTCTGCGTGGGCCTGAACCGACGCGAGGGCTTGTATGGCGCTATCTTCACCAAGCCAGCGTTCTACGCACACTACAGATTGCAGGACACGGAACTGGCAGTAGTGTCCAATGTGCTAGGGGCGGACCCAAGCGTACAAGACCAGCTGTTGTGGGCACTGTTTGAGCCGAGCCGTTTTCTGGAGCTGGTGACCCACTTTGTGCTGTTCGAAACACGCGACGGCAAGACGGTCAAAAAGCTGCCGCGCTATCAGCAGTGGCGCGCGGTGCGCAAAACCATCGCCCGGCTGACGGCACCGAAGCCTGTCGGCGGTGTAGTATGGCACACGCAGGGCAGCGGCAAATCGCTGACCATGGCGCTGCTGGCTCGGATGCTGCGCGCCGATAGCACGGGATTGAACAACCCTACCGTGCTGGTGCTCACCGACCGCAAGGACCTCGACAAGCAAATCTTCGATACCTTCCACGCGGTTGGCATCAAGGCGATTCAGGCTGTGTCAGTCGATGGTCTGGTCAAGTTGCTGGGCAATGATTACGGCAGTGTCTTTACTAGCACGGTGCAGAAGTTCCAGGACAACGAACAGTCGGACGCCTCGGCCGATGTCTCGTCGGATGCGGGTGCTACCACCCTGGAAGCGACTCGACACCGACGCATACGCGAGGGTAAAGACTTCTTCATAGTCGAGGAGCGCAATATGTGCTTCGGCCAGTTTGACGACGACGGGGTGATGCTCGACGCCAGGTGGGAAGAAATCAGCCGAGAAAAGGTCAACTTCCGCGTACTGAGCGCGAAGTCGAATTTTTATGTGCTGGTCGACGAAGCGCATCGTAGCCAATATGACTTCCTGGCTGCATTCATGCGGGCCAGTCTACCTAACGCCAAATTCATCGCCTTCACTGGCACCCCGCTGCTGAATGACGACAAGCACACGCTGGCCGAGTTTGGTGGTGACGCATATATCGATGAGTACCGCTTGCACGAGGCGGTGGCCGATGGCGCGACCCTGCCCATCAAGTATCAGGACGCTTGGGTAGACTTGACCCCCGATGCGCAGCTTGACCAGGCGTTCAAAGACCAGTTCCATAAAGAAGCGGAGGGTCGCCAGCAGGCCCTCAAGAAAGCCTTGCTGGCCCGCTGGCGGCAAGCCGGCGACCGCATGGAGCAGGTCGCAGCCCATCTGGCCGAGCACTTCGTCGCCAACGTCCAGGCCAAAGGACTGAAGGCCATGCTGGTCTGCGACGGGCGCGACATGGCGGTGCGTTACAAGGACTTGCTCGACGGCTTGATGAAAGAACGGAAAGCCAACGGCCTGCCGACCTTCGAAAGTCGAGTTGTCATCTCGCTCGCCAGCATAACCGCGTCACGCACCGGCCTGTCGGTGCAGGAAGCCGCCGCTGAGTACAAGCTGGACCGGGAGCAAATTCAGACCATCGAAGAACGCATCAGAAGCGAACTGCTCGCGGGCAAAGCGCCCGTTGCCGTGCCCGTAGAACAAGTAGCAAACTTCGTCAGCAAGCTGTTCCCGCTGCCTTACGGCGACGAAACGAAGGGCCGGGACGGCCAACCCCACGCCAACAATGTGGGCCTCATTATCGTCTCCGATATGCTGCTGACCGGCTGGGACGCGCCGATTGTCGGCACCATGTACCTCGACAAGCCATTGAAGGAACACACGCTGCTGCAGGCGATTGCCCGGGTCAACCGTACAATGGCAGGTAAAAATGCGGGCTATATCGTCGATTACCATGGGGTGGTGGAACACCTTGACCATGCTTTGAAAATCTACGGTGGCGAAGTGCAGCCAGCCCAGGTATGGGAAGGCGTCGAAAGCGAATTGCCCAAACTACAAGCGACACTCGAGCGCATTCTCAAGCTGCTGCCGAAGAGGCACGACCCGGTTCGACAGCGCGAGGATTACAAGGATGACGCCGAGCGTTTCCTTGACCCAGCCAGCAGGCTCGATGCCGTGGAAGACTTCCTGGAATTGGCCAAGCAGTTCAACCGCAGCATTGACATCATCTTGCCCGATGTGCGCGGCGTGCCCTTCAAGCCGTACTTCACGCTGTTCGCGGAAATCCGCCTCATGCTGCGTGACAAGCTGCCCGGCAATACCTACCGCGACCGCATCACGAAGCTCGAATCTGCGCTGCTGCAGCAACTTCTGGACGAGTATATCGCCGCCAGTCCGGCTAGGAGCCTGCTGGGCAAGGAGGTGTCGATTCTGGATGCGAGCGACATGGCCCGCTTGCGGAATTTGGCAAGCCCAGGCAGCCAGGCGCTGGTGATGAAAAACCAGTTAAAGCACACCATTGTCACTGGTAGAGATAAAGACCCGGCCTTCTTCGACAAGCTGGCCGAGGAACTGGAAAAGCTGCTGGCGGAAGAAGCCGCCGGACGCATCAGCCAAGCCCAGTTCTTGGAGCAGCTCGACCTGTTCGGCCAACGCATTAAGGACAAGGACAACACCGGCTTCGCCCATCCGGCGCATTCGGCGGTGTATCACTACTTGGCCGCATTGCTGTCGGAGGAAACTGCCAGAGTGGCGGCAACAAAGCTATTCGAAGATGCTAGCCTGAGTAGTGCGATGGCGGCCGGCAATTGGAAACAGATGCACGACCTCCACCCGGAAATCCGCGACCTGCTGCGCAAGCTGTTAATGCCATTGGCGGGCTGGGAGCGCTCGGTCGCGCGAGACCATGCGAGCCGCATCGTGGACATCCTGCTAAAGAACTGAATATGCCCTGCTTTCAGTACGGCCAAACTACCATCGACTGGCGCTTCCAGCCGGACGCCAATCTGAAGCGGCACTACGTGACTGTTGAGCGGGGCAGCCCGGTGCTGTTACGCGGTCCCTTGGTGGGCGAACAGGAACAGGAAGAATTGGTGCGTCGTCGTGCTCGTTGGATACGGGACAAGCTCGCAGTCGTGAATCTGCCGCAAGCCAACGACGACATCGTGACAGGTAGCCGGCTGCGCTATTGCGGTCGTACCTATTTCACGGAGGTGCGACATGTACCGGACATTCTCAAGCCTCGCATAACCTTTACTGCTTCACGCTTTGTCGTCGAGAGTCCAAGCGGTAACAGTATTCAGTCTAGCGCCCTCATGCCCGTATTGGAGAGCTTCTACCGCGACCGAGCGCATGAAAAACTGCTGGTTCGGGTTCGTCATTGGGAACGGCAGACTGAATTGAAGGCGAGGGGCGTCCGTGTGCGCCATTTCCAGAGCCGCTGGGCCAGTTGCAATGCGCAGAACGTATTGGAATTTCATCCACGGGTGATGGAGTTACCTGCGAACGTTCAGGACTACGTGATTCTGCACGAACTCTGCCATACGCTGGAGAAGAATCACACGAAGGCGTTCTGGGCATTAGTGGCGCGACACATGCCTGACTGGCAGCGGCAGCACGAGGTGCTGGAACGCTCTGTGTTCGGGGACGCGATGTAAGTACCACAGGCTAATGCTTGTTCAAACGAAAGCGCCCCGGGAACCGGGGCGCTGATGTTGGCGGGGGAAGTCTGCTTTTACCCAGCCGTGTTTGGCGTTTGAACTAACTTCCCTCAGTGTTCTGCCGTCTTTACCCCCAGAGACTTGACGCCATTGCACTTGCATTTCAGGCTGAACTCTATCTTCATTTCTTGCTCCTTTTCTTGGATGAATCCGTAATTGAGAGTTTGAACTCCACCATGTGAATGATGGAGGTGAAGGTAAGCAGAACACCTAGGAAGTCTCCGTTCACCCAGCCCAAGCACGACAAAGCAGGTAAACCTGTAACTCTCACGCATGTTTTCACGCGACAAGCAATCTGTCAAGTTTGGTGTGGATGTATTGAGACGGGCATTAGTCCTGTTCGCCACGTAACTTGTTGATGCACTTGACGATGCGGGACTCGACAGGTATCCGCATGCGAAGAGGGGCGGAAATGTTGTGCACGTACTGGACGAGCAGGCACGTACTGCACGTAGTTTGACGACGTATTTGCGTAAGTCGGTTCTTACAGAAGGCTATTGGCGCACCGGGCCACAAGAATCTCGCGGCCCCATATCTACGACTGGGGCCGCCGCGAGATTAAAGCGCGCATATTTGTCGAATCGGGTTACACAGCGGTTACATGCACGGGAACGCCAAGCTGAAAACAAAAAGGGTTACACGCCGAAGCATGTAACCCTTTGTTTTTACTGCGAATTCTTGGGGTGGCTGATGGGACTCGAACCCACGACAACAGGAATCACAATCCTGGACTCTACCAACTGAGCTACAGCCACCACTGTCTTACTTTTTGCCGCGTTGTTGTTGCTGCGACAGAAC
>Ga0265780_10004677_pt1 | contig 17541 bp, 19 predicted proteins | sample P1T30metagenome_FD_192432 | JGI IMG/M metagenome (GOLD analysis project Ga0265780, IMG submission 192432) | Plant litter microbial communities from East Loma Ridge, Irvine, California - P1 T30 | ecosystem: Environmental > Terrestrial > Plant litter > Unclassified | place: USA: California...
CCTATGACAAGAGACTGACCCTGTGCCGGGACATGACAAGACTACGCAGGGCAGGATATGGAGTACGCTTGAGGTATGTGAAGCTCGTAGTCGTACTTGTAGCAACGCAGGCGTGTCCCGCCACGGCATGCGTCTCTTGTCAAAGGAACGTACGTTAATACGAGAAGCCGTACAAACGGAGAAAAACAGCAGACAAATGTAGTACTTTGCATAATCGCCTTCATCTCTGCTTTGTTCTGAAAATGTAGACGAGCCAATAGGACCTCACGGTTACGTTCTCCGGCTGACCAGAGCGGGCGACGCTGATGATTGGAACGTGTTTGCACAGTAAAGTCGATACTGCAACCTAACGTACATCCACGTGACGAGAAACTCACGCTGTCGCGGAACACGACAAAACTACGCAGAGAAGGACATGACCTACGCGTAGAGTATGTGAGATTCGCAGTCGTACTTAGCACTACCGAGGGGTGTTCCGGCACATAGGGTGTTTCTCGTCAGAAGGACGTACGTTAATGTAACTTACTTGATCTGATTTCTAGAGACAGAACTTCCCTCAATACAGGCAGTGCTCTCCGTCTCAAAATGGGAACGATGGTCAAGGAAACATATGCCAGAGGGGCCTCCTTCGCAAGTCGCCCAGTCCATATGGTCGTGAGATTCTTGGATAGAAAAAAGGGAAGTTTTTTTCGTAGCGTAAACTCGAGGTAACTCTGCAACACAACATAAGAAAACCATAGTGAGCTCCTAAAAATGCCAGACTGACAGTGCAAAACTGACATAAGTGTGATGTACGACGCAACGCAGATTCGCAAACGTGAAGACTTGGCAGGCGGCACCGAGGGAGACGTAGAGATGGTCCGCACATACGCCGCGACTGAATTGGCATAGTGCTTGACCAGAACAACCGGCACAAAGATGTTTCTACTGCAGCTTACGCCGGACGTTTACGATCAGGCGTATCTTTTTGCAACAGTCTCGCTTTCACTCGGAGGCTTCTGTGCAAAGCTGCAGTAAAGTATTGAGTCTCGGCAAGGACACTGACAGATAGGCTTTGTCGAATCTCACTCCACTCCAATCGATGGACAAGAAGTCTTCCAGTCCCAGAACCCGCCTCGATCGGCACCTTTTGACCAGACGGAGAGTATTGGACGATTAGAGTCGTGGTTGTGGTGGTGCGAACCCGTTGCTGGACTTGCGGTCTTTGAGGCGCTGGCTCCTACGTGGTGAGAAAGTCGACTGACCTGGCGACTGGACAACATCTGTCGTGAGATTATCTTCCCCAACGCCGTGACCTTCCTTCTGCTCCACATCCTTGTCCCATTGGTTCATGAGCCTCGAGATATAGTCCTCGTCACTTTCGTCTGAGAAGCCAAAACTCGAGGTATTTCGCAGCATGTCATCAACTGGCCCCTCGAATAGACGATCTTGTACGTAACTGTTAGGGTTTTGGCGCATTGATGATGGACGCGCTGAACCTAAGACTGTGGCCTTCACTTGGAATTCATGCGTGATGTTCCGTATCTGAACAGGTTCTTATAGTAGCTGGTGTGCCGTCGTCTTTAATCGTGGCCTGCTTGCACAAAGTCCAGGTGATGGAACACTTGAAAACACGTAGCCCCCAGACTGGGTTATAATTAGCAGCTTCTGTCTTATAAATAGGCACACATTTCGACAAGTTAATCAATTCAGCTATCATGGAGTCCTACAGTGTAGTGCTTTGCATAATCGGCTTGATCTCTGCACTCTCTGGAAGATGTAGCTGAGCCAATAGGACCTTATAGTTACATTCTGCCGCCTACCTACCCAAGCGATACTGGCAAACGGACAGCATTTACACAGTGAAGCCGATACTGAACTGGTGCCAAGCGGGATGCGTCGGTATCGCAGCCCAGGGCACGACGTGGCTTGTTCTCGGGAGTCAATCCCTAGAATAAGTCGGAGCGGCCGGAAATCTGTTTTACCGAGTAAGCCGATCGGAGAATGTTTGGAGGCCAGTGCCTTATGGTTCGACGGTGGGCTCAAACTTGCAACTTCGGGGTGGATAACACAGGCACCACTTTGACTATGTCGTCAGCGTGTAAAGGCTGCTGCTCTGCAGCTTGCTTCTGAAATACATCCTAACCTCAGGAAGCCATCTTCTAGGGTGCTGTACGTTGAAGCCGGTATTGCGACGCAATGTACAGTATCATTCATAATTGGCATTGTAGGCTGCAATATCGGCTTCGCTGCACGAGCCGTTTCCGACTGTCAGCGTCGCTTGTAATGTTGGATCGACAATCACAACCGTTAGTCTCTACTGGCTTCGCTGCAGCTACAATAGAGTGCAAGGATGAAGCTGATTCTGCAAAATCCTGCATCCCGAATGTTAAGACTTAACATTGTTGTATGCCCAGGATTCGCGGGGCGTCATACGAGCGTGACTTAAAACGATAAGGATATCGGCTTCGTGACTGACTGTATGGGTAAGCTAGCGGATCTACAAGAGCTAGGTCGATGGAGTGTTGTGTTGAGTAAACCGTCACAGACCAGGCTACTGGCTGTGGCGCCATCATGTCATTCAAGCGTGATGTTGGATGATTAGCTTGATCCGGATCAGGACTGCTCTTATAAGCCTTTGGAGATAACAGATGAGTCTTTGCCGAACGATTCCACGCTGGTTACTTCGACGAACATCTACATCCAGCCATTCCTCAATGGAATCTCCGCGAGCTAGGATAAAGGCAAGTGCCGTGGCTAGGCTCCTACTAGATCTTGCAGAGAGCGAGATAACACCGTGCATTGCGACACGAGTGGAGCTAGCACATTACGCGCGCGTAGTGCAAGATTTGATGGATCGAAGTGTCTCACACACCGTCTGGGACGGTCTTCTTAGGCTGTTGAGAGGACTATCACAAGGTTGTAGATGGTTGAGGCTTTAACCTGACCTTTTTCTAATACATTGACAGATACCATTACTTGGTCGGACGACCCTGTTTGTGCGAATGTGTTCCCCTCGCCACTCTGCGCAATCGTAGAAGAGTGTTCGCCAAGTTGTAGCGGTTGCAAAAGCCCGAGATGGATTTCGTCAAGCATGGAGGAAATTACAGAAGAGTTCATTTCGACGCTCAAAAGTATCCAAGGCCATGGATACATCCTCGAGTAAATAATGCATTTGATGGTTTCTCGACCTGCGTCTGATTTTGAGCAAATTGCATATTGGTCGCTCATCCGGAGACTGTTCGGCAATATGCGAAACCGGTGTCCCGAATTTCAAGATCTTGTTCTGTCACCCCGGCCTAGATTTCGCCCGCTGTACACAAACTCGCCTTGGATTGATAAGTTACCTATTTTAATTCAAGAGACTAGATTCGTAACTGACTGTATTCGCTGGTGCAATTGACATCTTTTACGCCACAAATTGCATTCATGACGCCGTATGCTCTGTGTGACCCAAGGCTTTAGTGCAGAGACGTTTTCGTGCGTATAACGTGCACCCATGTGACAAGAAACTCACATTGGTGCACATGTTAACTCGCCCGCACCCTACTCACTATAACGTCAGATGTCGGCTCGGTTAACGCGACGAGGTGGCCATGTATGCAGTGAAGCATATGAAAGCTCCGCACTTCCAGCTTATAAATCGCTATCATGGGCTGGCAAAAGTGGCGTACTACATCAGTGTGTGAAAACTGAGTGGCGTTTCTGGAGTTCTTCTGATACCGAGGATGGCGGACCACACAGGTACTATGCTTTGCAGGGGGTAATTGACAAGTCTATGGCTTGAGTTTATTGGCAGTCCAACCACGCCTTAATAAATGGGGTATCGGGTTCTCGAGCTTGTGCGTCTTCCATGTCTGCCAGCCTAGCTAGACGGTTCTGGTGCGCGCATCAGCAACAGCAGACCATGCATTGTCCTCCAACACCCCACCTTAGCGCGGCGCCGACTGCAGACGTCGACTGGACGCTGAAGAGCCAGCGAAGAGTGGCACGCGAAGGAGGCTGGGATGTCGAAAATCTGGCAGATCAGTATTTCTACGATATATTGAGCAGAGCCCCGGAAGAGGACATAGGGTTTCCGATAATTCTCATCAGTATTAGTGATATGCGGCCGAATAAAGTCGCTCAGAGGCTTATCTGCGGTCTCCAGAAAGTCCTATCTGATGCCGAAGTTCATGGGGTCAACGAGTGTCTTAGCAGCCTGATGGACGCCATGTCAGCGGAGACAGCGACGGCTACAGAGCGTATTCAACTTGCATACGTGGACTGTGGTAACAGATGCTGCTTCACTCGGTCCCAATCACCCACAACCCAACTGCGCTAGGTCACTTCATCATAACTTGAATTCGGGGCCGCGAAGAACTTTTATCTGCAGCAGGGCATGTGCTGCAGGATGTCCAGTGAGATCCAGGTGACCGACTCATGAGCCACTAGTTGCGGTAATTTTCACCCGTACAAATTAAGACTGCCATCTCGAATATCTACAGGACGCCGGTCTGTCCGTGTATCTCCAATCAGAAACGCACCGACTGTTTCAGTGCCCAGTTAATGGAACACATGCAGTCTTACTGCCTTTCGATGTCAGAAGGGAGGCTAGCAACTGTGCTGGCACGATGTCGCCCTCAACTCTGGGAGATGGCGTACGTTCAGCAGCCTCCAACAGCATACCGCATTCTTCAACCCGCCACTCCATTGGCTCAGCAAACCGTTCCCCTTCCAACTTCAAGCTGCTCCATAACACATCAACTTGAGTGTCGTCATCTTCGTCGACCATCGCAATGCCGCGGCAATCTGCCAGATTACGGATGCCACTAACCCCAGCGACTTGAAATGATTCCAAATCTTGGGCGAAGTCACTTTGCAGCTCTTCAGGCTGCAGGTGTGCCTTAATTGCCAGCATCTGGTTCATCGCATCCACCAACCCATCAGAGTCTCCCTCAGCCACACGTCTCCGACAATGGAGCGCAACGGTCCAACGATGGACCTCGAGCCACGGTAAGAAGTGAATTCCATGCCCCTTAGCCTCATCACGCGGTACTACTCTCCCACTGCCGAGGTCCAGTCCCGTCCATAGTAGGCAAGGGCAGCCCTGTATGTCACAAGTATCGTTGTCATATTTTTTCCAGCTTTCCCTAAGTCTTTCGAGTGATCCTTCATCCCGGGGATTGCGGTGATACTCGTAAGTCCAGTTCAGAAGCGCTGCACACGAGCGCTGAGCGATGAGTGACTTTTCGGATGGCTGAAGACTTCCCACATCGGATCTGGGCTCGAGGCGATTGATGCCGATAAGTTGTTTGCAGACACACGCACAGTAATCGAGTCGGGCTTCGTAACCTCGCAAGGAAGGGAGTACATTGCTGTGGGTCTGCAGAGATGCCACCCACGTGCTGTAGATAAAGCCACTAGTCACCATCGTATGGAATGGCGCAGACCAGATTCTTTCTTGTCGTTGAGGCACTTCATTGCTTGTGTTTCCCACCGTGTTGACGCTTAGATCAGTAGCGCTCTGAAGCATCAAAGCCATAACGTGATGTAGATCACCGCCTGTGGGACTAGACATCTTGCTGCTCTCATGCACGATCAGTTCAATTCTGAACGCCGGCGGGCTCTCGTGGTAAACGTGTTCGGCAAATTGTTGACAGCCCAGAATCGCCAACCATGTGCAGGCAGCGTCCACGGTCATAACGCAAACATTCTCCATCGGGATCGCGCTACTGACTTCGTCGCTGGACCGCTCGTTGCACACGTTCAAGTCGGCGGTAAATGTAGTGCGCACTAGTTCAGGCGACATTGTTAGAATTCTGTACGCATTATTTGCAGCGACGGGCACAAACGCCGTTGGTCTGTAACTTGCATCACCTCTATACGTTATCCTGACCAGTCGGTTGCATGTCCAAGGCTCAATGCACTTCTCAAACACCGTTTTAGACGTCAGCAATACCGAAGGGTTCAACTCGTATCTTAGGCATCCGCCTTGATTTTGTATGATAGCGTATGGAGGCTGTACCTCGCACGCCATCATCCGGCGCAGGATCTCCGCCGGCAGCTTTTCGAGTGACGAGAGTATGGGCGAAACGTTGTCGGAAGCTTCTCCGCCTTGCTCCTTCTTGTCCATCGACGGTCTCAAGGCCGTCCCAAGCCCAAGATTTATGCGATCGGCTCAAGTGCGTACCTTGGGGATGGTAAGGTTGATGTCCGTTTCCGTGCTATGCCTAGATGTGCGGTTGTGGATCTTGAACGGAGAAGAGCTGGATCGAGTATTGTCGGCGTGAGGTGATCGGACGGCGCAAAGTGCACATCGGGAGCGCCGAATTTTGACTGATAGGCCGCAAGTAAGGCCCCCCAACATAGATGTACGATGGGGAGGCGTGTTCGTTGGAGTGTCCCAGTAGGCTTTCCGCTCTTGATGTTCTTTGTGGTGAGCTTTGCTGATCGCTGGGCGTCGCTTCGCACACACGTAGATGCCATCCAGCTGAGAACTCCGCATGTTTCAGCTTGGCCGAGGCGGGCGGTCAGGAGAGTGGGCCCTCATCTGAACCTGCATGGGGTAAGAGCGCAGGGAAATACAGAAGCTGAGTGGCCGAACCAAGTAAAGTCAGCATGGTTCGGGTGCGATCGCAATGTCGTTGGGGATTCTACACGTTTCCTGCGCTGTAATTGCAAGGAAGTCACTGCAGTTGTGTCGCAGCCAAGACTTCACCTCAGTGGACAAGCTACTAACTCACGACTCAGGATATAAGACTTGTAAACGCACTTGGACCTCCTTAGGTGTGTTCCGCCACACCGGGTGTTCCTCATTAGAAGGATGTTCGATATAGATGTGGATGCGAAAGAAATGCAAAACTGAGTTCAGCGCCAATTCTCGAATCGTTATGTACTCGCTTCGGGAGTTTCTCCATGATCATACATTTCTTGTCTTCAACATACCCGCAAGCTGAGTTTGGCACGAAATTGTGTATGGATGGCCACTTCCCAAAACGTTCGTGAAGCTTGCTATAGCGCGCTGATAGAGGGACTCGGCATCGCTCTTGCGGTCAAAGACGCTCATCACATGCGCGAGCCACCACACACTGACACATGTCCTCGGGTGCTCCCTTCCAAGTACTTTCTCTCTTTCTTCGAGCACGACTTTGAACAGCGCTTCTGCAGCACGGAAGTTGTTCCGGTCACACAGCACCATCGCCAGGTTGTTAATGCTCATCAGCGTGTCCGGGTGCGCTTCACCAAGCGTGCTCCCCCTATCTTCTATAACCCGACGGAATATCGTCTCAGCTTCGTTGAACCTCTGGAGGTGGCGCAATACAGTCGCGAGGTTGTTGGCGTAAGTCAACGTACCCACGTGCCTCGTCCCAAGAGTTTTCTCCCCATTCCTAACCACTTTCCGAAGTAATCTTTCTGCTTGAGCAAAGGACCCCTGATCTCGCATCACCGTAGCCAGATTATTGAGGCTAATCAGCGTCAAGCGGTGCTCCAGTCCCAGTGTTTCCATCCTGCTCCTGAGCACTCGGCGTGATAAAATTTTCGCTTCGTCGAATTTCCCTTGGCTTTGCAAGTTTATTGCCAGGTTGTTGTTGCTCATCAGTATCAGCGAGTCGTATTCACTGAAGTTCGTCTTTGCATCCTTTAGTGCCTTCTTCAGGACCATCTCTGCGAGCCGATATCTCCCCTGGTTACACAACCATGCTGCGAGCTCATTCGAACTGGCCAAGGTGCCCGCCTCTTCAACTCCAGGCGCCGTCTCATCAAGACTGCAAGGACCCTGCGACTCCCCAACGGCGTGCCCGACGCTTGTTGGCCTACACAAAAGCGGTCTGACGCTTTCTCCACTCTCTGCGAATGTTGTTTGTGGGTAGCTTTGTGATACGTTGTAGATCGTTTGATCACCATCTCTCTCGAGGACGCCATTAGATACGTTGCGAGAGTCATCATGTTCCGCGCCCAGCGTCTCCACCCCTGCGAACGAAGTATACGACGCTAAGTCCTCTGCTCTGAATCTGTTGTTTGAAGTCTTGCCCGTAGTTGTAATGGGGTCACTGACATGGCCTGTACAGCGTCTGCTTTGTTGAGACAATCCTTGCGCTGGGTAACGGCTTTCCGTTCGCAGCGGATGCGTGGTTTCTCCCATAACAGCGACCCCTTCTCTGCCGCAATGTCGCCTTCCAAGCGCGCCAGGTGCCAGATAGTTAGGGGCATAATGTGATCGACGGGTGTTGTCAAGTACTTTTGTTGACAATGTTGCCATGCTCCTTCCCGATTAGTTTCGGTTTATCGTTGTGTATACAGTGCCATTTAACGTTGGACGAATCCGCAAGACAAACGAGCTGCTGTGTAGAGAGACCACGAATTTCCCGACACAGAATCCGAAACACCAATCATATGTTCTAACTAATAAAAGTGGCGTTTTCTGAGATCGGCCGAAAGTTGGAGCACGAGCACTGAAGATACCAGCCAACTGATCTGCTGTGTAGTGGAGACAGATTGTGACAGGATGCTGTTCCATCTTGAACTGCCAAATCATTCGACAAATACATTGGAGCGTGAAAGACTTCGCGCGATGAAGTGAGATGCGTGCTAAGAGACAAAGTGCTACAGTGGTTCGCATAACTGGCTTCATCTTTGCACGGTTGTGTATGTCTTCCGAAGCCAATCGGAGAATACGGTTGCAGTTCCCGGCCGACCAACACAAGCGATACCGACCGTGGAAGACACTTTTTTGCAGTGAAACCAACATTGCAATCTGTTCTACAGTAGTCGCAATGTCGGCTTCATTGTACAAACACTTTCTAATTACAGTACCAGTGTCTCCCGTATCGGTCAGTCAGGAAATGTAACCACAAGGTCCCGTTGGCTCGGCTGTAGTTTGGAAGAGTGCGAAGATGAAGCCGATGAGATGAAGCCGATTGTACAAAGCACTGCAAGAATTTGCACGATTGGCTAATCCTTGCACTCTTGCGGAATCGCAGCGGACCCAATAGGACATTGACGATGGTCGTTGCGTTTTCCGACCGATCAGCACGAGCGGAACTGAGCGCTGGAGAGAGTTCGTACAGCGAGGCTGATGTTGCAATATATTGTATATCGCTGTATGATTACGTTGGAGTTGCACGGTTGTTCATAGTTATCTGGGAATCCGTTGTCCTGAGACAGGTATTGTTTCAAGGACAAGTTCGTGTGAACCGAGCAACATCTAGGTGTGGAGTAACAAGAAAAAATCCTGACATTCGGAACACCAGTGTCGCATATTACAGTAGTTCTACAAACCAACCTCCTCAACATTACATGACTTTCGTTGCGGCGTCAGCGCGTAAACGGCTGCATTCCTGCGTCACACTTTTGATATTCATCTCATTTTCAGGAAGCTACTTCATGGCATTACTGTACTGTGCACTGGATACGCTTTCGTGGAATGGCAGGGAACGCCTTTAATCACGTGTAGGAGTTGAAGGCCACTAGAAGACGATCGATTAACGCTTTGTTGATCCAGAAGTAGATAGCGATCGAGCTTTGAATCGACCTCGAGATCGCTCAATGGCTGTCAACAAATTCTCTTCGAGATTTTTGTCCCGGAATGGGATTGCATTGTAAGTTAACGTTACCCAGACAGCTCTCATCACGGCAGCGCCCCATCGTAAGCAGTCGCTTGATACAATCCCTACGCTTGCCCCGCTTGACTATCATCGACCAAGAGAGCCGATACCTCCTAAAGGAGGTTGCAGTATCGGCTTCACTGTGCTAGCACTTTCCGATTGTCAGTATCGTCCGTGCTGGTCGGCTGCAGAATGTGATTGTGAGTTCCTATTGGCTTGGCTGTATCTGAGTTTTGCAGAGATGGAGTCGACTCCGCAAACTACTGTGCCAAGATACAGCATGGGCAGTAACACAGTACGAGATGGGCCGCACCCTGGCGTGAAATTCTTTGCCTGGAGAACTCCAAACTTGCGAGACTGGATTTCTCGAGCGCCAGACACCACGAACACCGGACTTGATCTAGCGTCGAATGTGTCATGTACTGAATGTTGTCATCTCGGATTAGCTAACTTCATAGGAGCACTATATATCGATTTGGACCCCAGGACTTCACCAAACGACCTCTTCCGGGTCAGAAATGACGGGAATACAAACAAGCCTCTTCAAATCCGTTGCGACAATAGTCGTTGCAGGAAACCCCCTGGATGACAAATATATTGGAGAACTCGAAAAACCCCTCGAGAACCAAAATGTAACCATCGTCTGTCGCAATCCGGAAGACCTCAAACCTCGGGAGGATGGGGAAATCTGTAAAATGATACAAGCGGACCATCTCCTTAGTGACGCGGTATGTTTCGTCGGTAGCGACCTCAGCGAGGTGGTCGACCCGTACCTAGATTGGATATCCGCCTGCGGCGGCGACTTTGCCATTGAGAAGAATAAACCGTTTGCTTACGCGTGCGTCACTCATAGCTACACCAACCGGCAGCAAGCCCGTGACGACTTTCTCTATGCATGCCTAGAAAATCAAAAGGCAAGTAATATGAGTAGGTCAGAGTTGGTCGATGATGCGTTCCAGGATCTCGAGATCTTAGGTCCTTCCAAATTTTGCGAGCTCGAAGCTACCTTGCGACGAGCAGCAAACATCGGGCGTCTACAAAGAGAGGCTGTTGGCAAACTCTGGAGTCCCGCAGAGTTTCGTTCCATCCGGGCTCATCTCACCCGTCGTACGAGCCGAGAAACACTTTACCCCTTTTCCATAGCTTCTGCTATCACGGAAGAATGGACCTGTTTTGATGGTGGCAACTCGTTCCGAAGGGTACTCTTCGAAGGAAGCGGTCTCAAAAGCCCGACAAACGATTGCATCCTCCTCACTGCGTCGTACCTTAGTCACCACGCGCAACAGTCCCGTCACTGGACTTCCAAATCGGATGAAATCCGACGCGTTGCAAACAAGAAGACTCATTTCGCCGAGTCCCATTTCGACTGTAGATACAAAGAGGCGATTGAACTGATGATCAAATCGACATTCCCTGCAATGACCGAGAAGGACGTTGACGTGAATGTATCGAAACTACGCAAGAGTTTTCGTTCGTTAACAGCAAACGCTTCCGCTGACAGTTCTTTCAGCAAACACGTCGCCAGAATTAAGAGCCACGAGATATCAGTCCGTGGTAAAGATTTTGGCTACAGCTGCGCAACCTGTCTAGTCAACCAGTGGGACTCGTTACTGCCGTGCGTTCAACACGGAATGTGTCACGCGTGCTTGCAGCAATGCAAGGACTACTGTTATAATACTTGCACGGTATCCATGCGCAAATGCCACATTTGCGATCGCGAGTTCCATGAGTGGAAGGCACAGCTCATTCCCTCATCAGCACGAGGTTCCATTCTAGCCTTGGACGGAGGAGGAGTGAGGGGGTTGATCCAGCTGGAGATTCTTAGCTGCATCGAAGATGAGATTGGACTTGGTCTGCCATTGATGCGATTTTTCGATCTCATAGTCGGGACCAGTATCGGTGTGTCACAAAATCCGAGCTCTCCATAGCGTTACTGACAGTCTCGCAGGCGGTATCATAGCGCTGAGTCTCGGTGTCAACAAGTGGCCTGTTTCAAAGTGCCAGACGCAACTCGTTGATCTTGCTCAGAAAGTGTTCGAGACTCCTGACGGCATAGCCAAGACACTGTCTGATTGGACTGGGGGTTGGTATCCCTTAGTTTACAAGGCGGCCAAGTTCATGATGAACAGCGGTGCGTATGACTCGGCCTCACTAGAAAAGATCTTGCAGGATGCTTTTGGGTCTGAGACAGAGCTCATCGCACCACGTGCCCCGGGACCAAAGGTGGCATTGACGGCCACAGATGCAAGTTTCCCGATGTGTGAGCTACTGACGACATACAACAAGAGCGGGCATGAGGCAGAAGAGACGTACAGGTGGTTTGGCAACCGTGGCGGCCATCGCATCCGAGTATGGGAAGCGTAAGACATCCCCACAGTCTTCACACATGGAATTTACTTACTATATTTATAGGGCTCGATGCACTTCGGCAGCCCCGGGGTGAGTTGGCAACCCCATTTCAGGGGACTGGAGACTTATTGATAATTTGCTTTAGGTACCTTTCCGAAATGCGCCTCGGAGGTCAATCGTTTCTGGACGGAGGCATGATGTACAACAATCCCGCAGCAATCGCGCGGAGAGAAGGCGCTAAGATATGGTCTTGCCGTCCGGACGAAAACTTTCTAGTTTCAGTCGGCTGCGGAGACATGCGTATGATGTCTATGGGTGACAACGTCGTAGCAAGACTTTTCAAGACCCTGATGTACAAAACCTATCCTGCCAAAGAGGAGGAAATCCGATCATTATGGGGGGACTACTCGGACAGTTATATTAGGCTCGATCCAAAGTTGGATATTGACGACATCGGCCTGGACGATGTCAAATCGATGCTATCGTTGCTCTCAAGGGTAAGGAGCATCATTAAGGACGACCGGTGTCTACAGGACGATGTATCGAAATGTGCATGGCAGCTCCTGGCTAACACCTTCTTCTGTCATATGGTTCAGAGCTCCTGTCACTCCGATGAGTTTGCGGCATCCTTGACCTTGTGTTGCCGCCTCGGACAAGATGCTGGCAAGGTATTGGAGAAATGGCCTGACGTGCGACTGCTTATTGACGGTTCGGCGTCTTCAACGGATCTTTCAAATTTACCCTGCGCTGTGCAGTTGAACGATAAATCCATGACCGCGGAGATCAATGTCGAACTAGTCAGTGGAGACAAACGGGCAAGTATAAGTGGATTTCCAAGGGCACTAGGATCACTCCCTTGTACAGGAATACCTAGAAAACCGAAAGTATGCATCGTGAAGAAGCGGAAGCACTTCGCCGAGGGTGCAGACAGCTGATCTGTAGGAACGCCTCGGAATCTCTCGACGAACGTCTTTGCTTTCGTAGCCCGTAGCTACAGTACTATACTACTCAGAGTCTCTCCCACAGTCAGTAATGTTCGTGTTGGTCGGCCGGGAAATGCGACCGCAATCTCCGATTGGCTTCATGGGATCTACACAACAGTGCAAAGGTGAAGCCGATTCTGCAATGTACAGTGATGCCATGAGGTGGTTTCCTGGAACTGAGATGAATATCAAAAGTGTGACGCAGGAATGCAGCCGTTTACGCGCTGACTGCGCAACGAAGAAAATGCATTGTTGAGGAGGCCGATTTTCAGCACTACTGTACTGTACGTTTGGGTTTGTTGACTGCATAATATGTCTCCTGCGCCATTGAACTGCACCACAAGTATTTCGGCCGAATCATACATGCTCGGTCCAGGCATCGAGTCAACAGAGACTCACGTCACCAAGCAAAGTCCAATCGCGGTTGTTCGCTGCGCTTTCAATATCATTGTCGCTAACCCCGTGAAACACGTCCAGAGGCGCAAGGCTGTAGATTTTCTGAAGATAGCATTCGAGCGCCAAATATGTCTTTTACGGGCGATGCGAAAGTAAAATCCCCGGACTTGGCCGAATCGCCGGGATGGGAATTAATTCTGCGCCTCGAGGCTGGACGTAAGGACCCTGACCAGAGGCTGTTGACCAAGTTTGCCACGACCTTACGCCTGACAGTCTTTACTGTGTATCGTCGGCTTCTTTTCATCATCATCGCCGCCAACCTCATTGGACTTTCAATCGTTGCCGTCCGTAGCGAAAGCATTACAAAGCCATCGCTCAACACTCTCGCTTCGGCGGGTATCGCAAATCTCGCCGTCGCCGTCGTGGTGCGTCAAGATTATGTGGTTAATGCACTTTTCGCCACCTGCTGGAACGTGTCACACACTGCTCCTCTCGGTGTTCGCCAAAGACTGGCCAGAGTGTACGAGAACGGGGGTGTTCACTCTGGATGCGCTATCGGGGCTACGCTGTGGACGGTTGCATTTTGGGGGTTTCTCGCCCGAGACGCTTTGGAAAAGACCTGGAGAAGTGCCGTTGTTCTCGGAACGAACTTGGTCATACTCATCTTACTTCTGGTCATAATCGTGGGGGCTCTTCCACCAGTCCGACGACGACACCATAATGTGTTCGAGAACACCCACCGCCTGGGTGGATGGGCTTGCATCTTGCTTTACTGGCCAAGTCTACTGTTATGTCTACAGGAACAATCCGAACCTTCGGTGCCTAATGGCAGATCGTTTGTACTTGTGGTGATACGAGCGCCCGCCTTTTGGATGCTGCTGGTGATAAGTGCGAATGTCGTCTATCCATGGATACTCCTTCGAAGAGTGTCTGTGACGAAAGTCGAGCACCTTTCCAATCATGCCGTCCGCCTGTATTTCTCTTCGAAAGAACGCATACCAGCGCTCCATACCTTTGCAATATCCGACGCCCCTTTACACGAGTGGCACAGCTTCGCTGCCATCCCCGACACTGATGACAGAGAAGGGGGAGCAAGTTCCTGCATAATATCCAGAGCGGGCGACTGGACGGCCGAAACGATTCGAAATCCCCGTGAATTTTACTACATGCGTGGTGTACACAAAGCAGGAGTCCTCGGCATGGCGAAGGTGTTTAGGAGCCTGGTCCTGATGGCAACTGGTAGTGGAATCGGTCCCTGTCTCTCCGTATTTGGACAAACGCCAGATACCAAAGTCCGAGTTATCTGGTCAGCTCCGGAACCGACATCAACGTTTGGGAAGAAGATATGCGCGAGTGTGCTGCAGTGTGACCCTAACGCACTCGTATTCAACACACGGGATGTCGATGAGCGAAGGCCAAATCTGGTACAGGAGGCACTCAATCTCTATCACTCCGAAAATGCCGAGGCTGTTTTCTTCATCAGCAACAGGAGCTTGACTAAGAAAGTAGTTGATGCCTTGGCCTCGAAAGGTGTCCCTGTTTTCGCGCCGGTGTTCGACTCATAGAGGTTCAACATGCAGACTCGGTCGGTTGTCGATCCGTCATGAGTGATCACGGCGGGGTTATCATGGCTTTTACCCTACCTCTTGTACGATGCTGGGGTGAGCTGTAACCTATCCAAGGGAAGCTAATCGGTGCGGAGGTTGCTTTGCAGGAACAGTCGAAGCCTGTCGACAAGATCATCTCGTCGACTTTGCAGTGTGCTCAGGATCCTCTGTAGAATGCGTTGGTACACGCCTCGATATGCTTGCGTTTCCCGGCCGACCAACACATGCGATATTGACCATGGAAGAGACTTTGTGCAATGAAGCCGATATTGCAATCTACTGTAGATCTTTACTCAGACTACTCTATCTTCTGTAGTCTAAGTATCAACATACGTTTCGGATCTATTGTACATGTGTATTTACGAAGATCTGTATCCATTACGCCATAAACGCTAGTTTCTTATCGAAGAACAACAAGCCGTGAATCAGCAACAGGCCAGGACGAGCCAAATTACGGGCCATCAGGAGCTGAAGGACGATCTGGCAAGGTTGAACGAAGAGATCAGCCAGCTAGAAGAAACGGCAAACCCTCTCGCTCAGGCTGCAAAGGACAGCCACAAATATCTTTCAAACGGAGCGCACGATGCCACCGTCGGTGGCGAAAAGGATCTGCTAGGTGCGGACTACTTGGTCGACCCAACCATTTGAGGATGCCCCCGAACACCTCAAATCCCTGGTCATAGCATCGCAGTCCGATTCGGGGAAACTGGATATCCTGGCTGAAACCGATAGCTTGACAGAAACGAATACTGCGATCGAGAAGAAGCTGTATGAGGGCAGAAGGATCGCTCCAGATCTGAAACCATCGACTTCGAATCCGAAGAAGAAACACATAGAGGTCACGAGCCCCGACGGTGGCAAGGCTGTTTCTCAAGACAATGTCACAAGAGTCGTCCACGAGCCTCCCGTCGCTGTTGTTGGCGAAGCCATCATCCCAGCTGCGACGCAAGACGTCGATGGCCAAGGACTTATTCGCGAAGCGCTCCCAGTCACGAGCACGGGGCAGGTCACAACTGCTATTCAAGTACGGTCGCATCTCAGAGACGCCGTAGTCGCTACTATGATGATCGCGGCTGTCGTCCAAGCCGCGGCCCAAGATGCCATCCCCATGACTCCATTGATGATAACTTAGTAATGTGCATCCCTGTGACAAGAGACTCACCCTGTGGCGGGACACGACAAAAGTAGGCAGGGCATGATATGGACTACGATCTAGGTACTTGAAGCTCGTAACTAGCTACGCAGGAGTGTCCCGCCACCGTGTGCGTCTCTTGTCGAAGGGACGCACGTCACAGATGTGGCTTTATCCATGCCGGAGACGTGGCGTATATTTGTCTTCTTGTCCACACCTCGGGCAAAGAGAGTCAAGAAATTCCCTCAATCACCTCTTTGGAAAGCGGCCCATCAGGGCTCGGACTAGTTCGCCGGCGTATCACATGTAATTCAGGTTTCGCACGTCTCAGTAGGACGTAGATCCAAAAGCGTAGAGGAACTCGTATCCTCACAATAGAACGACGTGGTACATCGCTGCTCATTATGTCGAGCGCGAAGGTAAATGTTTCGAGCTGTATAATCTGATTTTCCGCAGCTGCGTAGTGAATCTGGCCAACCGCGACAATTCTCACCTGACTGGGTGTGTTACGCTCTGGAAAGCGGTCATACACAAGTAACTTGTCCAATACCATGTCTGTTCTTTGACAGAAAGACGTAGAGGCATTTCCCAACCATCGTATCTCATTTTTGTACCTACAACTTACGAGAAGGTATCAATCGCCAAAGCTACGCAGCTTCCTATACCTGACGTAGGCTGTTCTCCACAATGTAAGCGCTACTGACGCAGTGTTTGAATAACGTATGTGTAACAACGTATGTGCATGACAAGCCGGTATTGTGTTCCGAGACACTGTGGCTCCGTAGCTGCATGCAAGCTTACGAGCCTCACGTACCTGAAGCATACAAAGTCCATGTCACACCCTGCGTAGTTTTGTCATATCCATCACGTGTCGGGTCTCTCATCGCTGAGATCCACGTTAGTCGTACTTCTAGCTACGCAAGAGTGTCCCGCCACGACGTGCGTCTCTTGTCAATTGGACGCACGTTATGTAACTTATACACTCAATCCCTACCTGAGGGTGCTCCCTGTCCAGATTATGCGCTAGGAGGTACTTCGTCTTTCGCCGTGCACAACTCTACAGCTACGCATTCTCTTCATCCGCGACCCATCACATCATCTTCTCCCATCATTTGTGCATACTTAGAATGTGATAACGGCATAAGTTGAGCATGGATTGGCTGCACCACGAGCCTTGGAGTGGACGGTTACGTTTCAGCCGCACGACCGACTATCGGTCGCATCTTGCTTTGCGCCCACTTGTCGAGCCGTGAGCTTTCCAAACAGACCTCAGGCGCTTCGCGACATCGAGCAGAGCACCCAGATGTGAGTAGGATGGCAGTAGCACACAGTAGTAAGCACTTTGCAGGGGTTCGTAAAATGTAGGTCGGTACTTCGTAGTGCTCAGAACTGGGGTTCAGCCCGCCGGCCGCCAGCCAAACGGGCTGTCTCGGTCGCGCGGCCCCTCAGATCGCCCGCTTCGAGGTACCAGCAGGAATGATTGCGATCCCTGCAAGGAGCCCGCGCCA
>Ga0265780_10004679_pt1 | contig 17538 bp, 19 predicted proteins | sample P1T30metagenome_FD_192432 | JGI IMG/M metagenome (GOLD analysis project Ga0265780, IMG submission 192432) | Plant litter microbial communities from East Loma Ridge, Irvine, California - P1 T30 | ecosystem: Environmental > Terrestrial > Plant litter > Unclassified | place: USA: California...
AACAATGGTTATCGGAACGAGAAGATGGATATTAAACACGAAATAAAAACTACCACTAACATCGGTTTGGCAACATGGCAGCTGAAATACTAAATTCAAAGGCTGCCACAATGCCGCGTGCTGACCGGGACCATCAAATTGTAAAAACGATTATTTTGCTACAATAATAGTTGATTAGGCTACATTCCATCGGAGGGTCTTAAATACCTTTGGCTTATTAAAATCACATAAAATGAAAGCAACAGAAATGACGATTACAATTGGAAAAAACACCAACAGTCCGATCCAAGTAAATCGGTTGGGATATGGAACAATGAGGCTTCCCGGAGAAATGGTTTGGGGGGAACCGAAAAATAGATTTGAAGCATTGGAGATTTTAAGGGCCACCGCTACTAACGGAATCAATTTCTTAGATACTGCCGATTTTTATGGTGACGACATAACCAATCATCTTATTCAGGAGGCGCTATATCCTTACCACGATGATTTATTGATATGCACGAAAGTAGGCGCTGGCAGGACCCCTGACAAAGGCTGGAAGACATTTGATACTCCTGAACAATTAAGAACAAGTATTGAAAGAAACCTGAAAACCTTGAAAATAGAGCAATTGAAATTGGTTCATTTTCGGGTGATGCCAAATTCTGAGACGCCTTTCAAAGAATCTCTGCAGACACTGTTCGATCTGCAAAAGGAAGGAAAAATTCTGCACATTGGATTAAGCAATGTCAGTCCGGAAGAGTTAGAAATTGGTTTATCGATGGGACCTATTGCCAGCGTAGAAAATGCCTTTGGTTATGGCCAAAGAACTAGCTTTTCTTTTCACGGGCAAGAAAACAGAGGATTGCAGGAAGTGATGCCGTTGTGCATTGCCAATGAAATTGTGATGATTCCCTTCTGGTCTTTGCAAAACTCTTTGCCAAAGAACGATGATAAAATTGCGGTTATTGCCAAAAAATATGGCGCAAGTTCGGCGCAAATAAATATTGCGTGGCTATTGCATCTAAATGAATTAATCTTGCCAATTCCCGGAACATCGCAATTAAAGCATTTTGAAGAAAACATTCGCGCACGTGACATCAAATTAACGGAAGAAGATATGGCCTTTCTGGGATAATCCTTTCAATCACAAAAATCTTAATAATAACAAAATGAAAAAAGCGCTTAATCCGTCAGAAATATCCCCACTTTTTGTAGAATACATAAATTCCGGAAATCTGGAAGGCATCGTTTCTTTGTTTGAAGAGAACGCCATGGTGGCTACAAGTTCTAGTACATTTGCTACGGGCAAAGAAGAAATCAGAACCTACTTCACGCAGCTGCTTTCACACAATCCGCAGTTTGACACCTTGCACCACCAGCCCGCCATTGTAAACGGCGACATTGCCTTAACTTCCACAAGAGTCCCCAATGCCTTCATAACAGTTGAAGTCTCAAGGAAGCAAAGCGATGGAAGTTGGCTGTGGTTTATTGACCAACCCAACATTGCTGCTGAAAATTGATGTAAATTCGTATCGGTAAACTTAAAATTTCCTTCAGGTGAAAAAATCAAACTTGATTCATATAAAAACAATTACGGAATTTCACAGGATTGCCGGATTACCAAAGCCGCAACATCCGTTGATCAGTTTAGTAGATTACCGCACTCTTGACTTACAACATATAAGCGGTAACATCATTTGTGACACGTATTCTATTGCTATCAAGAAGGGCGTTAATTATGAATTAAAGTACGGTCAGAATAAGTATGATTTTGACGAGGGAGTTATGAGTTTCATTGCTCCAAACCAGATTATCAAAGTCGAGGGTGCTGAAATAGACCGCTCAAAAGCATCAGGATGGATACTTTTTATCCATCCTGATTTTCTTTGGAATTCTGCCTTGGCTGGCAAAATACACAAATATGAATATTTTAATTATTCCATTCACGAGGCCTTGTTTCTTTCTGATAAAGAGCAGCGGACAATAACTGGTATTGTTCAAAACATCCGTCAGGAATATCACAACAATATCGACATGTTCAGCCAGGAAATTATTCTTTCGCAAGTAGAAACGTTATTGAATTATGCTGACCGCTTTTACCAACGGCAGTTCATTACACGTAAAATAGTGAATCACCAGGTATTAGAACGTGTGGAAGCATTGCTAAACAATTATTTTGAAGATGACAATTTAATTAATGAAAACCTGATGACGGTAAAATATATTTCTGCCAACCTGAACGTTTCTGCAAGTTACTTAAATGCGTTATTAAAAACGCTGACGGGACAGACTACGCAACAACTGATACAAGAAAAACTGATTGCAAAGGCGAAGGAAAAATTATCTACTACAAACCTGACAGTTTCCGAAATTGCATTCAATCTCGGCTTTGAGCATTCGCAATCGTTTAGCAAGCTGTTTAAAAACAAAACAAGTTTAACACCTCTTCAGTACAGACGAAATTTCAACTAAATACTAATAACTTCAAATCAATCCACTGAGGCGTTACAAGCAATTGAAAAACCCCTCAACAATGTACAACCTACTTGAAAATTTTATTAAAAGCAAAGAGGAAATTGATTACTATAAAGCATTGGGCTTGCCAAAGTAAATTCAAAGCTATAATTAAAAAATCCCGCAAAAGCGGGATTTTTGAAAATGCTAAACGGCAAAAAACTGTTCTAATTCTTGCAATGTTTCTGCTGAAGTCTGAATATCTTTAACTACCTCGCCTTTGTGAAGTGCCACGATTCGGTCAGAAACCTCCACCGTGTGCTGCAGGTCATGGCTTGACACCAATATGGTCACATTTGGATCTGCCGCTAATTCCTTGATTATTTTTTTTAGGCGAAACTGCGTCGTGGGATCTAGGTTGGCAAACGGCTCGTCTAAAATCACCACTTCAGGACTTCCGATCAATGTGGCGATGATTCCCACTTTTTTCTGGTTTCCTTTTGAAAAATCGCGAATGTATTTTTTGCTGTTCAGAATTTCCCCATTGAAAAATTCGGCATATTTTGCCAGCAGCGCATCCACGTCAGCTTTATTCTGGCCGCGCAAATCCCCTATAAAATAAAAATATTCTTCTGGCGTAAGATATCCGATCAGAAAGCTTTCGTCTAAAAAGGCCGCCGTCAAGGGCTTCCAGCCTTCGGACTCATTTACTTTAAAACCACTGTTGCTGATATGGCCCGTAGTGGGCTGAATCAAATCTAGAAGGAGGCTGAAGAAAGTCGTTTTCCCGGCGCCATTGTTTCCGACCAAGCCGAAACTCTCGCCTTTTTTAATTTCTAGATTGCTGATATTTAAAACTTTGGTTCCGTTATATGATTTTGATAATTGGTTTACTTGTATCATTTGTTCCGTTATTTGGATGATTAAATTGTTCGATTAAGATTTTTGCTTGTAAGCGTTGATCGTGGAATATTTTTCAGACTTGTAAATTTTTTCGATAAGCGTAAAAACTTTGTTTCTGAACGCGAAGCCGACGATTCCCGCCACGGCCACGATCAGCAAGCCCGCCGTTGGACTGATCAGCTTATAACCTGCAATGTAAAGCAGCATCGGCAACAATAATTTCGGCAGGGTAATCAGCATCGTCTTAATATTGAACGCCTTTTTGTCGCCAAAAGCGCCTTTGCTCGAAGCCAAATCGACGGGCGTTTTTGTAAAAGCACCGCCAAGCAGCACCAAGTGCGAATTGACGCCGATATTATAAATCGCACCAACGACTATAATCAAATACGTTTCCAAGCCGAAATACAAATAAAATGACGCTAAAATCGTCGAAACTGCCGTGGCAATCACCACCATCCACCATTTTGCATTCAGGTAGCCTTTGTAGGGTATGTTTTGCGTCATCATCAGTGGATAATAAGCGCTGTCCCAGCTTGGAACAAATTGCCCAAAAGTGAATAAAAAGCCGCCTGTGACAAAGATTCCGGCAAACATTTTCATCATCGGATTGTCGTATTCTATTCCTCCAGAGAAAAATAAAAGTCCGTAGAACAGAAAAAGCACGCTCATAAAAATCGTAGTCTTTGAACGCTTGTTTCTTTTGATCATCCGGATGTCGTTTTTCAAAAACGTTCCGAGGTTTCCAAATTGGTCCAGCCAGCCGAACTGCTCTGTTTTTGCAATATCGTGTTTTGATGAAAGTCCGGTATCAAGATGCAGGTTTTTCTTGAAGAAATTAAACGTAATTAAATACAGCGAAACGACTAAAGCCAGCGGCAGCAAGAACAGGTAATTTGTGGCAAACAGGCCTTCAAAAAACCCGACCGTATAATCAGAAATCGTGAAGAAATCATAGTATTGCAACACACCCAAGGCTCCGAAAATGACGAAGAATAGGATAAAAAGATAGTCCTTATTGTTCAATAAAATATTTAAAAAATTATTTGAATAAAGCAAAGACAGCAGCGAAACGAACCAAAAAATTACGTTCAAGGGACTGTAGCCTTCAAAAAGCAGCACGATGGCAAATGGCACCAGAAAAAAATAATGCACCAGGTTGAAGAAGGACAGCATCGTTTTTCCTAACGAAAAATTGACGATTGTTTTTTTAGGTATCGGCAGCGTAAGCAAGGGCCTGATGTTCATCACCGGAATCTTCTGCAAAAACAAACGGAGCAGCAAGTCAGCAATCAGATAATAAATGACATAGCGGTTGACCTGGAAAAGCGGATCAAGGTCAGCTTCTTTCAAGGCATAAAAAGCTCCGATTCCGGCCATTAGCAAAATCACTGCATAAAGAAGCGCGACAAAACCCAGAATGATTTTTAATGCCAGATTGGTTCCGAAGGAAGCCGACCTTATGAAGGATTTCCATTCGAGATAGAGGAATTTTTTAAACATATTGGTTGTGGTTTTAGGTTAGTTGTTAGTAGTAAAAATTTTAAAATGTTACAGATTGGTTTCCGTTTTATAGGATCTATTGTATGCTTTAAATTTTAAAATGGTCTTTGTGAAATAAATCAAGAAGGCAATAAATAGAAAAAGTACCACGCCCACACTTATGACACTTCCTTGAAAAACTTGGTAAAAACCGTTAGAAATCAAATTAATGTAATAAATGATCATCAGCCAAAATGTTACTTTTTCTAAGTAGGCATACCGCTTTCTAGTCACTATGGTGATGATTCCTTGTACAAGTGCAAAAATTATTATGCCCGAAAGGACCGTCAAATGGATTTTCCTCAAGATGATCTGCTGGTCTGCATGTAGCGAGATAAAGTAAAACAAGGCGATGATCAAAAGACCAACGATAATATTATATGATTTGTATAGTGTTCTTGCAAAGCTCCACAATGGCGGAAAGACATTGTTCTTATTTCGCAAAATTTCCTTTTTATTGTGGATCATAAAGTCTTTGAAAGCATCATAAAAGTCAAGATTTTCAACTTCCATTTTTTCTTCAACCGCAGAAGCGACATGGTCAGTCAATTCGGCACGAATATCCACAAAAATGACATCAGATTTTTGCAGGTAAGCGTCGATAAATTTGATTTGTTCTAAGGTAAGCTTTTGCATCTTAATGACTAAATTTAGGATTGACAATACTTTGCATGTTTCTGATAAATTCTTCCAGTTCAGCTAATCGATTGATGGTTTCTTTTTGGCCGCTTTCTGTTAATTTATAATATTTCCTAACGCGGTTATCCACTTTTTCCATTTCCACATCCAGAATTCCTTCGCTTTCCAACTTATGCAAAGCCGGATATAACGCGCCTTCGGTAATATTCAATTCGCCCTTGGTGATTTCTTTTACTTTCTGCGTAATCTCGTAACCGTACATCCGATTATTTTCTACTAATAACTTCATTATTATCGTAGTAAGACTTCCTTTATAGAGTTGCGAATTTTTCATAAATGCAAATTTGAAAGGCTAATATACATAAGTTTCTTATACATAAAACTTCTATGTATTAATTTTAAGCATTTCTTATTTAAAAAAGTTTTCATAATGTGTACTTTTGCATAAAATAAAAAGCATGTCTACATTTTATAAACTATCCATAAAAGAAGTGCGACGCGAGACCAAAGATGCGGTTTCGGTTCTCTTCAACGTTCCCGAAGCTTTACAGCCAAACTATAATTTCATTGCCGGCCAATATATCAATTTGAAGCTGACTTTAGACGGAAATGAAATCCGTCGTGCATATTCGATCTGTTCTTCTCCAGAAAGTGGCGAACTTCGAATAGCCATCAAAGCAGTGATGAACGGCGCCTTTTCGACTTTTTCGAACAAAAGCCTGAAAGCCGGAGACGTTATTGAAGTAGGAACTCCGGAAGGAAAATTTACTTTTGAGCCCAATGCTGAAAGAAGTAAAAATTATGCAGCATTTGTAGCCGGAAGTGGCATTACGCCTGTCATGGCGATTGTAAAGACAGTTTTGGAGAAAGAACCACAAAGCACTTTTGTATTGGTTTATGGAAACAAAACTCCCGATGACACCATTTTTTACCAAGAATTGCACGATCTGCAATTAAAATATACCGGCCGCTTGTTCGTGCATTTTGTGTTCAGCCAAGCCCGTGCCGAAAACGCCATCTTTGGAAGAATCGAAAAATCAGCAGTCAATTTTGTCTTGAAAAACAAGCATGCCGCGCTTGAATTCGATAAATTCTATCTGTGCGGTCCTGAAGAGATGATCAACACGGTGAACGAAGTCTTGAAGGAAAATAACATCAACGAAAAGCACATCAAATTTGAGCTGTTTTCAACTTCGGCAACAGAAAATAAAATCGACCAGTCTCTGGAAGGACACACCAAAGTGACCGTGATGGTTGACGATGAAGAGACGACTTTTGACATGTCGCAAAAAATGACGCTGCTTGATGCGGCGTTAAAACAAGGCATTGACGCACCATATTCTTGCCAGGGCGGGATTTGCAGCAGCTGTATTGCACGAATAGTTTCAGGAACGGCCGAAATGAAGAAAAACTCAATCTTGACCGACAGAGAAATCGCCGAAGGATTGACGTTGACGTGCCAAGCGCACCCAACTTCTGCTGAGATTTATATTGATTTCGACGACGTTTAGTCAGTTTTCGTTTAAGCGATTTTAAAAATTTCTACGGATGAAAAAACCACGGGATTTCTTTAAAAACAAACCTTCGCTTTTGGACGAACCAGAAGTGGAAGCGCTTTTGAATTATTGTGAAAGTCTTGAGGAAGAACTCATTGACTTGAAATTTGAGAAAAATGCCAGCAAAGAAATGGTGCTTCTCGACATGATCAAAGAAGTGATAAAAGGTTGCAACGCACTTGAAAAAGAGCAGACGGAACACGAACGTTTTGGCTTTGAAGCACCAGATTATCAAGAAACGGTTTCTAACTTAAAAAGTTATATTCAAGAAATTTGCAGGATAAATAAGATTTGGCTGTAAAAATTTTGTGGCGTTTAAATTATAAAGAATCTTCTATTTTCTTTATAACACTTTCCACAGAAATACTTCGCATGGCGTCGTCATAACCTTCCACTTTTTTATTTCCGTAAACGGATGTAGGAAGCAGTGGGAATTTTTTGCGATCAGAAACCAAAGCTGAATCCATCGGCTGATTAAAAGCTAAAAATCCCGCATACGGATGCGTCGCGCCCCAAAGCGTTACAACTTTAATTCCCAACATTGCTGCTATATGCGCATTGCCAGAATCCATGGAAAGCATGATATCCAAGTTGGCAATTAGCTTTAATTCGTCTTCAAATTTTAATTTTCCAGCGATAGTAATTACGTTTTCTTTTCCGGAAGCGAATTGATTTAAGATTTCAACTTCTTTGTTTCCGCCACCAAAAAGGAAGATTTTATTGTCATGATTTTCAGCCAATTTATCAATAACTTCTTGCATTAAATCTTGCGGATAAACCTTGGAATCATATTGTGCAAAAGGCGCAAGTCCGATCCATTTTTGAGTCTTTTCTCCCGTAATTTTTAAAATTTCCGAAGTGAGATTTGCCTTTGGAGGAAATTCCGGATTATTTAGATTTATATCAAAACCTAATTCCTGAAAAACCTTTTTATGTCTTTCAAACATTGAAGTTACAGGCTTGAAAATTTTATTCTCCGTGCGTGTCAGCGCTTTCTTTTCTGATCTTCCCTTGTCAACAAATGCCGTTTTTTTTCCGCTTAAAGCGAAGAGATTTCTGATGATTTTTGACCGTAGAACATTATGCAAATCAGCAACTGCATCAATTTTCAGATTCTTTAAATCTTTGTACAACCTAAGCAATCCGAAGAAGCCTTTGTGTCGTTCTTTCAAATCAATTGAAAAGAAATTCACATCCGGAATTCCGTCAAAAAAAGGCTTAAAAAACGGTCGGGAAACTACCGTGATTTTAACTTCTGGATGTTGCAATACAAACGCACGCAAAACGGGAACTGTCATCGCCACGTCACCCATTGCGGAAAGTCTGAAAACTAAAATGTGCTTGATATTTGACAAATTAAAAATTGTTAGATACAACAAAACCTAACAGGTTTTGAAAACTGTTAGGTTTAATTATTATAAACTCTATTATTTTTTGTTTTGGTACAAAATCGGGTTTAAATCGTCGTCATTGTACATTTTCATCTGCTTATAAACCTTCATATATTTGTCTCCATTTTGAATATCGGTTAACAAATCATCGATTGCCGTAGTCAAATCAGTACGCTGTTCCAACAAAACATTCAATTTCACTTGGCAGTTGCTGATGTGCTCTTTTGACGCATCTTTTCGAGTCGCTTCTTCATTCATGTGGTAAATTTTCAACGCTAAAATCGACAGCCTGTCAAATGCCCAGGCCGGACTTTCAGAATTGATCTTGGCGCCAGGTTTTACTTCTACATTGCTGTATTTTTTCAAGAAAAAGCTGTCGATAAATTCCACCATGTCAGTTCTTTCTTGATTGGAAGCATCGATTCTTCTTTTCAAAGTCAGGGCAGCAACCGGATCGATATTTGGATCACGAATGATATCCTCAAAATGCCATTGAACCGTGTCAATCCAGTTTTTTAAGTATAACAAATGCTCAAAAGTGTCATTTGAATAAGGGTTATTGATCGGCTGGTCAACACTGTCAAATTTATGATAGTCGTTAATACTCTGCTCAAAAACGGAATACGCTAATTTTGAAAACATATTTTTACATTTAAAATACAAATATACTTTTTATACCTTTATCGCAGGAAAAAAAGATTGCAGATAGCAGAATCTTGAACCTATCACCTTATACCCAAAAAAATGCAAATTCATTATCTATCCGAAGAAAACAGCATCCTGAATCACTTTTTAGGGCAAATCAGAAACGTGAATGTCCAAAAAGACAGCATGCGCTTTCGCAGGAACATCGAGCGAATTGGCGAGGTGATGTCTTATGAACTAAGCAAAAATTTGCACTATCGAAACATCGATATCCAGACGCCGCTTGGTGTAAAAAAGACTACAGAAATTGAAGACGATTTGGTTTTGTGTTCGATTTTGAGGGCCGGACTGCCTTTACATTTGGGTTTTCTAAATTATTTTGACGCGGCTGAAAACGGCTTTGTTTCTGCGTATCGCCATCATTATAACAATGACGAAGCTTTTGAAATCAAGGTAGAATACCAAGCGGTTCCAAGTATTGAGAATAAAAATTTGCTTCTGATTGATCCGATGTTGGCGACTGGACAGTCGATGGTTGCGGTTTTCAATAAATTGATGGAAAAGGGAACTCCGAAGGAAGTACACATTGCAGTTGTAATAGCGGTTCCCGAAGGAATTGCTTATCTGGAACAAAATCTTCCCGATCATTGCCATCTTTGGGTTGCGACTTTGGATGAAAAATTGAATGAGAAAAATTATATCATTCCAGGTCTTGGTGATGCAGGCGATCTGGCCTACGGCAATAAATTATAATTGCGAGAAAAACGTCAACAAACTACATCCGAAAATCACATAGACGAAGGTCTCTTTAAGCCAGTTTACCTGTGTCGATTCGACGTGGCTGGTGGCCATGATGGCCAGTGGTGCAAACGTAAAAATCAAAAGGCTGTTGTTTTTTTCAGCAGAAATTAAAAATACTATGGCTCCGATGACAAACGAAACAATGATCTTTTTGTAAGAAGACTGCATATTCAACGGCTTGTTTGGCAAGGTCAAACTTTGCGTGGCGAAAAAGAAAATCGCTGTAATCACATATAAGGAAAGGGCAAAATTTTGGTAGTTATTGGTAAAATAATTGAAATTGAAATCAATTGCGGCACTGTCAATTACCGTGTTTATTAGGCTCTTGTCAAAAATCAAGGCATACATCAGTGTAATAACTCCTACCGAGAAAAAAGCGATGAACGGCAGAACCCAGTTTCGATAATCTCTGGAAACATGAAAAAGTATCGACACAAAAACGATGGCTATAAAAAGGATGCTCCAGAAGTGAAAAATGGCGGCCACAAAAATCCATAGCGAAGCGTCAAATATTTTTTCTTTTGGCGTTAGTAGCGACTGAAGCGAAATCAATCTGCGAAGCGCTAAAAGAATGAAAAAATTGGAAATTATTAAGTTGGAATTACCCAAAGTAGTAGGAAATAATATCAAAAAAGAGAAGAAAAACAGAAACAGATAACTGTTGTCTTTGCTCAATCCGTTCTTTTTAGTTACAAAATTGGCAATGAATAACGAACCTGCCAGCACCAACAATACCAATACTTTAGAAAGAATTTCTTCGGTAGAATTCATCCATTCTGGAACCTTTAAAAGGTATAAAAAATAGCACACAACCAAAAGTGCGGTAACAGCGATATAATTTATTGGTCGAGATTTGCTAAAAATGCTTGTAATCATAAGGATATTTTATACTTTTGCAAGTGTAAAGATAATACTTGTCCTTTGGAACTATTAATTCTTGGGCAAATTAAATATAAAAATATGAAATCATTTTTTGAAGGAATACAATATTTATTTGTAGACATTTTATTCAAACCACTTGATTGGTTAAGAGAATTAGAGTTAACGAGCTGGTTCGGTGCAAATACTTTAAACTGGATTTTTATGATTATTTGCGCTGCTGCAATTGTTTACTGGATCAAACAATTAAAACTGCACAAAGAAAACAATGACGAGTATCAAGATACGACTGCGCATTCTTTCTTGGAATAATTTCCATTAAAACATAAAAAAAATCCTAGAAACGATTATTCATTTCTAGGATTTTTTGTTTTTAAAGGTCAAATCCGATATCTTTTCTGAAGTACATCGCTTCAAATTTCAGTTTTTCAATGTTTTTATACGATTGCTGTATCGCTTCTTTAAAGTTTTCTCCATACGAAGTTACCGCTAAAACGCGCCCTCCGTTTGAAACCACTTGCCCGTTATCTGTTTTTGTACCTGCGTGGAAAACGATAGAATCTTGTACATTTTCAATACCCGAAATCACTTTTCCTTTTTCATAATCTTCAGGATAGCCCCCAGAAACAACCATAATAGTCGTGGCGCTTCTTTCGTCAATTTCGAGTGTTTTTTCACCTAATTTTTCTTCGGCAACAGCTTGAAAAAGTTCAACCAAATCAGATTTGATTCTCGGGATCACCACTTCAGTTTCTGGATCGCCCATTCTCACGTTGTATTCAATCACGATCGGCTCGTTTTTCACGTTGATCAATCCGATGAAAACGAAACCTTTATATTCGATACCGTCTTTCTGAAGGCCGTCGATTGTTGGTTTTACAATTCGAGTTTCGATTTTTTCCAATAAAACAGCATCTGCAAATGGAACCGGAGAAACAGCGCCCATGCCACCTGTGTTCAAGCCCGTGTCGCCTTCGCCAATTCTTTTATAATCTTTTGCCGTTGGCAGCATTTTATAATTTTTTCCATCCGTTAAAACAAAGCAGCTCAACTCAATCCCGTCTAAAAATTCTTCGATAACGACTTTTGAACTGGCCTGACCGAATTTTGCATCGACTAGCATATTTTTCAATTCAGTTTTCGCTTCTTCCAGATCTTGGATGATCAAGACGCCTTTTCCGGCTGCCAAACCATCTGCTTTTAATACATACGGCGGACTTAATGTTTCCAAAAATTGCTGGCCTTTTTCAAGTGTTTCTCTCGTAAAACTTCCGTAAGCTGCAGTCGGAATATTATGTTTTACCAAAAATTCTTTGGCAAATTCTTTGCTGCCTTCTAACTGTGCTCCCTTTTTTGATGGTCCGATTACCGGGATATGCTTCAAAGCTTCATCATTCTTGAAAAAATCAAAAATGCCGGCTACCAGCGGATCTTCTGGACCAACGACAACCATTTCTATTTTTTCTTGAATGGCTATATTTTTAACCGCTTCAAAATCGGTCGGGCTGATGTTTACATTTGTTGCAATTGATTCAGTTCCAGCGTTTCCTGGCGCTACAAAAAGTTTTGAGCATTTGTCGCTTTGCAACATTTTCCAAGCCAAAGCATGTTCTCTTCCGCCTGATCCAAGTAGTAAAATTGTCATTGTTGTGTAGTTATAGTTGTGAGGCAAAAATAGCGTGTTTTGGTATGAAATAATAATTTTTTTTGAGAATAAACTGGCTTTTTAAAGGATCTGATCTTATTTTTAGAAAAGATTAAATATATTTGTTAAGAATCATTTAACAGTTTTGAGATGAGCGAAATTTGTAAAAATTGCAAGGAAGAAATACAATTAAATTTTTGCGGCAATTGTGGCCAAAAGAAAGCCAAACGTATTGATCGAAAGTACATCAAAGATGAGATTCAGTACACCGTTTTTCACATGAATAAAGGGTTTTTGTACAGTGCCAAAAAAATACTGACCGCACCCGGAAAAACAACCCGCGAATTTTTACAGGGAAACCGGGTCAACCATTACAAACCCATCCTTATGGTCTTTGTGGTTGCGGGTATCAGTGCATTTTTGACCAATGTATTCATTCCGCATCCTGAAGAAATTGTCAAGAAGTATTATGAAAACCACAATATAAAAATGCCTTTCAACGTCAGCAGTTTTTATGCCTTTTTTTTCAAATACCACGCCTTTATAATGCTTTTGTCGGTTCCGTTTATCGCATTTTTTACGTGGCTATGCTTTAAAAAATGGGGCTATAATTACTATGAAAATATTGTAATAAATTCATTTTCGCTGATCTTTTTTCAGCTCTTGAGCATTGTTCTCGTTTTTCCGATGCAACTGCTTTTGAAAAACAATGCTGAGATATTTATGACCGTTCCAACCATAGTTACTCTGGTTTTGATGGTGATTTGCTTTCCGTTATTTTTTATAAAACTGTACCATGACAAAGATGCAGGAGAAGTTATTTTGAGGCTTTTACTTTTTGGAATCATCTTATCCATCGCGTTTGTTATTTTATGTGTGATTGCTGGCTTTTTTTTCGGAATGTACTTAGTGAATAACAATATCGATCCCAATGTTTATTTTGGCGTAAAACCAGCATGATGCTTAAACTTTTCGACTTTTCCCTAAAGTTATCTGGTTTTCCTATTGAGGAGGCCAAGACAGCGTTTGAAGAAATTCTAAACGTAAAAGAAGAAAATTACGAAGAATATAGTGCCTCTAAAAGAAAAGAAATTGTTGATTTTCATATACATAACAACACTTTCTATCAAGAACTTACGGCCAATATTGATGCCAAAGACTGGAATCATCTTCCTGTCTTGACCAAAAAAGATTTGCAAAAACCTTTGGCAGAGAGGCTTTCTAAGGGATATTCTGAAAAAAATGTTTTTGTCAATAGAACTTCTGGCTCAAGTGGTGATCCGTTTGTTTTTGCCAAAGACAAACCGTGCCATGCCTTGACTTGGGCTTCCATAATTTATCGTTTTGGATGGTTTGGCATTGATTTTAATTCCTCCTTTCAAGCACGTTTTTATGGGATTCCGCTGGATTTTATAGGAAATAAAAAAGAGCGCCTAAAAGATTTTTTGAGCCAGAGGTATCGCTTTACCATTTTTGACTTATCCGATGCAATTCTAGAAAGGTTCTTAAAGCATTTTAAAACGAAAAAATTCGATTATATCAACGGCTACACGAGTTCGATAGTATTGTTTGCCAAATATCTTCAAAAGAAAAATCTTGTCTTAAAAGACATTTGTCCGTCGCTGAAAGTCTGCGTTGTGACTTCCGAAATGCTTTTTGAAGAGGACAAAGCTTTGATGGAAAAACAATTTGGAGTGGCCGTCGTCAATGAATATGGCGCTTCCGAGCTTGATTTGATTGCTTTTGAAAATACTGATGGTGATTGGCAAGTCAATGCTGAAACGCTTTTTGTGGAAATTTTAGACGAAAATAACCAGCCTGTCCCTCACGGAACGGAAGGCAAAATCGTGATTACTTCGCTATACAACAAAGCCCATCCGTTTATTAGATATGATATTGGTGACATTGGCATTTTAGACGAAAAAAGTACTTTCAAGAAGCCGATTTTAAAGAAGCTGATCGGAAGAACCAATGATGTGGCACAGCTTCCGAGCGGTAAGAAATCACCTGGACTGACTTTTTATTACGTCACAAAAAGCATTATTGAAGACGACGGAAATGTTAAGGAATTTATCATCAGGCAGACCAAACTTGATCGTTTTGAGATTGATTATGTCAGCGATGAGGAACTTTCAAAAAGCCAGATAAAACAAATTGAAGATGCAATTGCATTGTATCTTGAGCCTAATTTAAAGTTTATCTTCAACAGGAAGGCTTCCCTCGAAAGAACTAATCGCGGGAAATTAAAGCAGTTTAAATCGATGCTTTAATTTCGGTATTTCAAAAAGCCTCGATACATCCAATGTGTCATGTAATAACAAGATTGCAATAGATTTAGTTTTTCAACATTTCTATAAAATTGCCATTGGTATTTCAGCAAGTCTGATTTTTTTCGGGAAAGCGAGTTTTTGCGAATCCTGTAAATTGCCTTTGGTTCTTTTATACCATGGGCAAAAGGAATTTCTTTTAGATATTGCAGCCACAATCCCATGTCCTGCCTTTTAAAAACTTCAGGCATCAATTTCTTCCCCAAAACTTCAATGTCAATAAAAGCGGTCAGACAGCTGATGGAATTGGTTTTTAAAATATCATGATACGTAACTTTTTCAGGAACGATGAAATCAGAATAAATAAAATTTAAAGCTTCATCTGAACGTCTGTACGAAGAAAACACAAAGTGGATGCCCTCGCGTTGGATCGTTTTGATGCTGTTTTCAATAAAATCTGGAAGCCAAATGTCATCTGCGTCTAAAAAAGTCATAAACTTGCCCTTAGTAGCTTTGATTCCTGTGTTTCTTGCAATTGCCGGACCTGAATTATTTTCGAGCTTTACTAATTTGATTCTGCTTTCTGACTGCATTATTTCTTCAATAATTGCAACTGTTTTGTCTTTTGAGCAGTCGTCAACAATAATCATTTCCCAGTTGGCATAGGTCTGGCTTTGCACGGAAGCTATTGTTTCTGCAATAAATTTTTCGGAATTGAAAGAAGGCGTTATTATCGAAACTAAGTGGTCTTGCATTTAATAGGCTTTTTCTTCGCCTTGGAAGATATTAATAATCGTCTGCAGAATTATTTTAAAATCTTGCACCAGAGACCAATTTTCAATATAAAAGACATCATACTTAATGCGCTTGATCATGTCTTCATCGGTTTCAATTTCTCCCCTGCAGCCTTTAACCTGCGCAAGACCCGTGATTCCTGGTTTTACATATAAGCGAACCATGTACTTTTTAATCTTTTTACTGTAGAGCTTATTTTGCGACCACAAATGCGGCCTTGGCCCCACAACAGACATGTCTCCTGCAAGAACATTGAAAAACTGAGGCAGTTCATCAATGCTTGTCTTTCGAATAAATTTACCGATTCTTGTCACCCGAGGATCATTTTTGGTCACCGATTGTTCTGTAATCTTATTCAAATGCATAGATCTAAATTTATAGCAGAAAAACTCTTTTTCACCAATTCCGGGGCGGCTCTGCTTGAAAAAGACAGGGCCTTTTGATTCTAAGACGATGATAATGGCCATCACAGGAATCAGCCACGACAAGACGGCAACAATTACTATGATAGAAAAAACGATGTCGAAAAGTCTTTTCAGCAGTTGAATTTCTGGCTCGTGAAGTGATGTTTTTCGTAAGGATAGAACCGGAAACAGCTCATAGTAATCTGTTCTTAAATTCTTTGAAAAAATATCTTTTGAGTCCGGAATAAACTTTATGGTTTTATTATTCTCATCGGCAAACTCGACCAAGTTTTTAATCTGCTCATTCGAAAGTTCATTTAAAGAACAATAGATTTCATCTACATTGTGCTGGATAACAAAATCTCTTATGCTTGCAATTTTTCCTTTAATGTGGCTGTTTTCTTTTCGATCAGAGAAAAATCCTAAGAAATTGTATCCATAATCAGGCCGCTTTTCAAATAATTCGCGAAGCATGATTGCCTGATCAGTATAGCCGAGGATTATGGCATTTCTAAAATTACTGCCGGTAACGATTCGGTATTTTTTTAAATAGTAAAAAAGCAAAAATTTTAAAATTGTGATCACCACCAGAGAAGAAAGTATAAATAATGCAATGGCAGTACCGCTGAAAATGCTTGTTTTTGCGAATGGAAAAAAGGCGATGACCATTGGCAAAAATAGAATCAGCTGCATAAAAATCTTAGAAAAAATTTCTACCGGAGATGTGAATCTATAGATCTGATAAAACTTCGAGAAATAGGTAATCAACAGCCATGCAAGAATTTGATATCCTTGGTAAACGGGCATATAAATATTTAAATCATGAAAGAAATAAAGCGAAAAAGCCACAATAATCAGTAAGTCGCAACTTATGCTTATTGGCTTTATAAACTTTGAATATCTTCCTTTATGGGCTGCGGTCATTTTTAATAGATGTAGTTTGAAAAATCCTTATGCTCTTCTTTCAGCAGTTCTTCTGATGTCAAAGATTTGAAGTAATCATAAGTTATTTTCATGCCTTCCGCTCGAGAAACTTTTGCTTCCCATCCTAATATTTCTCTGGCTTTAGTAGTATCTGGCTGTCTTTGAAGCGGATCATTCATAGGCAACGGATGATACACTACCTTTTGATCTGTACCTGTCAGCTTGATAATTTCTTCTGCAAAATCCTTTATCGTGATTTCATCAGGATTCCCGATATTGACCGGAAGCGAATAGTCAGAATGCAATAACCTGAAGATGCCCTCTACCTGGTCATCGACATAACAGAAAGAGCGCGTTTGCATTCCGTCTCCAAAAATAGTCAGATCTTCTCCACGAAGCGCCTGACCGATAAAAGCTGGAATCACCCGGCCGTCATTGAGTCGCATTCTTGGTCCGTAAGTATTAAAAATTCTGACGATTCTAGTTTCTACTCCGTGGAAAGTATGGTATGCCATGGTAATCGATTCTTGAAAACGCTTGGCTTCATCATAGACTCCTCTTGGCCCGATTGTATTTACGTTTCCATAATATTCTTCAGTCTGCGGATGAACTAAAGGATCGCCATAGATTTCAGAAGTGGATGCGATAAGGATTCTGGCTTTTTTTACTCTTGCCAGACCTAAAAGATTATGTGTTCCTAACGAGCCGACTTTT
>Ga0265780_10004680_pt1 | contig 17537 bp, 15 predicted proteins | sample P1T30metagenome_FD_192432 | JGI IMG/M metagenome (GOLD analysis project Ga0265780, IMG submission 192432) | Plant litter microbial communities from East Loma Ridge, Irvine, California - P1 T30 | ecosystem: Environmental > Terrestrial > Plant litter > Unclassified | place: USA: California...
GCTGCTGCGCAATCTGCGCGTGCCGGGGGCGGGGCTGCTGGCCTTGTGGTCGTATGCGATCTACCTGTTGCACAAGCCGGTGTGCGTGATGGCGGCGAGGTGGATGCAGGGGGCGGGGTATGGGGCGGAGCATCCGTTGACGATCGGCGCGCTGTTGCTGCTGTCGGTGGCGACCGGGTGGCTGCTCTATAAAGGGGTGGAGACGCCGTTCATGGTGTTGCGGGAGCGGTATGTGCCGAGCAATGCGCGCACACCGGCGTCGCGTCAGTTCAGTGTGTAGTTGAACGCGTGGGCGAGGGATCGCCCACCCTACAACAGCGGGTTTCGTAGGGTGGGCGGTCTCCGCCCACGCGTTCAAACCGTGCATGCGTCACATGCGCGCGTCGATCACCCCAAAGGCCGCCGGCGCATCCGCCAGGTACGCCAGCACCGCATTCGCCTGCACCTCCGGCTCGTAGCCGGAGGTGTCCCGGATCGCCTGGCGCAGCCCCGGCACCACTTCCACCGTGTACGGACTGCGATACGCCTGCACCAGCAGCCCCGCCAGATCCACCGGCGCCCCGTGCGCGCGGCGCAGGCGCGCCTCGATCACGGCCAGCAAGGCTTGCTGCATGCGCGGCGTCGGGTTGAGGATCTCGCCGAACACGTGCGGCGTGTTGGCGATGGCTTCGCAGATGCGGCGTTCGATGACGTCCGGCTTGACGTCCGAAGCGATGTCGAAATAGGCCTTGTTCCAGCGCGTGCGCGCGTAGGGATGGCCGGGCGGGAAGGAGTCGGCGGTCTCGAAGCCGAGGGCGCGGCTGGCGCGCGCCAGCAGGGCGGCGGCAGTGTCAAGCAGGGGCATGGGCAGGAGAAAAGCAGGCGGGATGCACGTTCGTCATCCCGCCAGTATAGCTTTACGCGAAGCGTCCCGCCCGGAAGTCATCGAAGGCCTGGTACAGCTCATCCATGGTATTCATCACGAAAGGCCCGTGCTGGGCGATCGGTTCGTTCAGCGGACGACCGGCCAGCAGGATCAGGCGGGTCGGCTCGAGCGCCTTGATGCGCACGCCGTCGGCGTCCGCCGCATTGTCGAGCACCGCCATCCGGGTCTTACCGACACCCTTGCCCTCGACGACGACTTCGCCCCGGTACACATAGAAGAAGGCATTGTGCCCTTGTGGGATCGGCTGTTCCCAGCTGACGCCGGCCGGAATCTCCAGGTCGAGATAGAGCGGCAGCGTGTGCGCGCGCTGCACCGCACCCGCCACGCCATGGGTCTCGCCGGCGATCACCTGCACCGTCACGCCGTCTTCGCTTGTGAAGCGCGGCACTTCCTCGGTCGGGATGTCGCGGTACCAGGGCGCGCCCATCTTGTCCTTGCCCGCCAGGTTGAGCCACAGCTGGAAGCCTTCCATCAAGCCCTCGCTCTGCTCCGGCATCTCGGAGTGGATCACGCCGCGCCCGGCCGTCATCCACTGCACACCGCCGTCCGTGACGAGGCCTTCGTTGCCGGCGCTGTCGCGGTGGCGCATGCGGCCGTGCAGCATATAGGTGACGGTCTCGAAGCCGCGGTGCGGGTGTTCCGGGAAGCCGGCGATGTAGTCGCCGGCTTGATCGGAACCGAAGGCGTCCAGCATCAGGAAGGGGTCGAGCCGGCGCTGCAGCGACCCGGTCAGCACGCGGTTGATCTTCACGCCCGCGCCGTCCATCACGAACTGGCCGGCGACCAGGCGTTCGATGCCGCGCGATTTGATGAGGGTAGGGGTGGCGACTGCGTTCATGCTGCTCTCCTGATGGTGGACGAATGTGTTGCGAGTCTTAGGCCAGCGCTGCCTCGACGGCGGCGTCGGCTTCCTGCTGGCCTTTCGCGGCCGCTTCCGGACCCATGTTCAGGCCCGAGGAATAGATGAAGGTGTGCTCGGTCAGGCCGAGGAAGTTCAGCAGCATGCGGATGTGCGGCACCTGCGGGTCGGCGTCCACCGGATAGATGCCGCCGCGCGCGGTGGCCACGTACACCTTCTTGTTCTTCAACAGGCCTTCCGGGCCGCTCTCGGTATAGCGGAAGGTCACGCCCGAGCGGGCGATCGCGTCGAACCAGTTTTTCAGCTGGGTCGGCATGCCGAAGTTGTACATCGGGGCGCCGATCACGATCACGTCCGCCGCCTGCGCTTCCGCGATCAGGGCGTCGTCCAGCGCCACGCGGGCAGCCTGCTCGGGCGAACGCTGGTCGGCCGGCGTGAACAGCGCGCCGACGGCAGCGCCGTCCAGGGTCGGATGCGGCTGGGCGCCGAAGTCGCGGCGCAGCACTTTCGCGTCCAGGTGCTTGGCGAGCAGCTTGTCGACGACCTGGTTAGTCACGCGGGTCGATTCGGAAGCGCCGCCGCGCACGCTGGAGGTGATCTGCAGGATGTTCATGGTGTGTCCCTTCTTGTGGAGGTGGTGTAGCGATGGACACACTGTAAAGGTTCCAAAATCAATCTGGAAGCCAGTAGAATGGATTACATTATTCTGCTGATGGAACAATCATGGATGTGGAAGCGAACGACCTGCTGCTGTTTGCCCGGATCGTCGAGGCGGGCAGCTTCAGCCGCGCCGCCGAGCGCGTGCAGCTGCCGAAATCGACGGTGTCGCGCCGCATCGCGCTGCTCGAACAACGCCTGGGCGAGCGTCTGCTGCAGCGGACCACCCGCAAGCTGATGGTCACCGAATTCGGCGCCAGCCTGCTGGAGCATGCGCGTGCGGTGGCCGAGCAGGTCGAGGCGGCCGGCGCGCTGGCCCAGCACCGCCAGGGCGCGCCGAGCGGCAAGCTGCGCCTGTCGGTGCCGGGCGACTTCGCCAACCTGGGCCTGCACGACGTGGTTGCCGAATTCATCGCGCGTTATCCGGCGGTGTCGCTGGAACTGGACCTGTCGCCGCGCCGGGTCGACCTGATCGCCGAGAATTTCGACATCGCGATCCGCATGGGCGATTTGCCGGACGACGCCTCGCTGAACGCGCGCCCGATCAACACCGAATACTTCGGCTTGTACGCCGCGCCCGGCTACCTGGCCACCCACGGCTTGCCCGAGCAGCCCGACGACCTGCTGCGCCACGATCTGCTGTGCCTCCTGAGCCGCAGCGGCGGCGCCACGCCCTGGGTGCTTACGCGCGGCAAGCAGCGCTGGGAGCGGCAGCTGGCGGCGCGGCTGACGGCAAATTCGCCGGAGCTGCTGGCGCGGATCGCCTCGCGCGGTGCGGGCATCGCGGGCAGCTCGCAGACCTTTGCGGCGCCGTATTTGAAAACGGGGGAATTGGTGCGGGTGCTGCCGGAGTGGGATTTGCCGCTGGCCAGTGGCTGGGCGGTGTTTCCGGGGCGGCGGCTGATGCCGGCCAAGACCCGGGCGTTTCTGGATTTGATGGAGGAAACCTGCCGCGCACGCGGGCATAGGTAAAACGCCGGTCGGAACGCTCTTGTAGGGTGGGCGGTCCTCCGCCCACGCGTTCAGCTCTCGGAAGCAGTGTAGCGACGCTTCGTCTAATTGAACGCGTGGGCAAAGGATTGCCCACCCTACGAAAATCAGACGGACCGGTTGCCCATCACTTCACCCAGCCGCACCGAACGCTCCGGCGCCCATTCCTTGTTGAAGGAGATCGCACCCTTCCTGAACAGCATGACCACGGTGGAGCCAAGCAGGAAGCGCCCCATCTCTTCGCCCTTCTTCAACACCAGCTGCTGGTCGTCGTAATTCCACTCGCAGATGCGCGCCATGCGCGGCGGGTTCACCACGCCGTGCCACGGGGTCGCCATGCTGCCGACGATGGTGGCGCCGACCAGCGTCATCACGAAGGGACCGTGTTCTTCGGACTCGAACACGCAGACCACGCGCTCGTTGCGCGCGAACAGGCCCGGCACGCCGCGCGCCGTGGTCGGGTTCACCGAGAACAGCTTGCCCGGCACGTAGATCATGCGCGTCAAGCGCCCGTCGCAGGGCATGTGCAGGCGGTGGTAATCCTTGGGGCTCAGGTAGAGGTTCGCAAAGTGGCCGTGCTGGAAGTGCGCCGCCAGCGTGGCATCGCCGCCCACCAGTTCGGCGGACGTGAACTTGTGGCCCTTGGCCTGGAAGATGTGGTGATCGTCGATGTCGCCGAACTGGCTGATCGCGCCGTCCACCGGACACACGAAATCGGCCTGGGCCAGGGGCCGTGCATCCGCGCGCAGCGGGCGCGTGAAGAATTCGTTGAAGCTGGTGTAGCTCGCGATGTCGGGATTCGCCGCTTCATCCATATTGACGCCATATTTGCCGACGAACCAGCGGATCAGGCGCGTGGTCATGGCGCCGCCCTTGGCGCCGGCGACGCGGCCGGCGAAGTTGGTCAGCGCCGTCTTCGGCATCACGTATTGGGGCAAGACTTTTAAACGGGACACTTTGACGGGCCTCTCTGTTTGCTTTCGATGGGCCGCATTATAGCGGCGTAACCTGGTGCAATCGACGTTTATCGCTTGCCATGACACCAGTGTACTCCAGAGCGCGGCAGGGCAAAGCGCGGCAGGCGGCCTTGCCAACATGCGCACCGGATAAAAACTGACATCCATATACGTTTTTGAGCGACAACGCGAATTGCGTCTGGGACAATGTCCGCCCCTGCCATCCGAAATGTCTTCATGCCCCATTATATGTACGCCGGTTTTCCCTTCCGCTTGACCCTGCTGGCCGCCGCCATCGCCCTCAGCCTTCCCGCCGCCGCACAGGACGCGCCGCCGGCACAGCCAAGCGCCAGCACCAAAGCCGCAACAGCCAAACCCGCCGCCGACAAGACGCCGCACCAGGTCGAAGTGAAGGGCAGCGCGAATACCTATGACCCTCGGCGCGACGACACCGCCACCAAGATCGTGGTCGGCAGCGAGGAAATCGCCAAGTATGGCGACAGCAATGTGCTCGACGTGCTCAAGCGCGTGCCCGGCATCACCGTGAATACCGGCTCGAACGGCCGCGGCGGAGAGATCCGCATGCGCGGCCTCGGCGCCGGCTACACCCAGATCCTGGTCAACGGCGAACGCGCCCCGGCCGGCTTCTCGATGGAGTCGCTGGCCCCGGACTCGATCGAGCGTATCGAGGTGCTGCGCGCCGCGAGCGCGGAATTCTCGACCCAGTCGGTGGCCGGCACCATCAACATCGTCCTCAAGCGCGCGGTGAAGAACCGCATGCGCGAACTGAAGGTGGCGGCCCAGGGTTCCAGTAATGGCTACGGCCCGAACGCCAGCCTGCAGATGTCGGACCGCCTGGGCGCCTTCTCGTATTCGCTGTCCGGCAGCGTGGCCCAGGACCGCTTCGAATTCGATTCCTCCGGCGAGGAGCGCGGCGCCGCGCCGGATGGCACGCCGAATCTGCGGCGCGACCTGCGGCTGGAACAGGACGGCAAGTTCACCTTCGCCAACCTGAGCCCGCGCCTGAACTGGACCCTGGGCCAGGACAACGTGCTCACCTCGCAGACCTTCGTGAACGTGCACCGCTTCGACAACAGCTTCCGTGAGCTGAGCACGACCTCGCTGGGCAATCCGCAGCCCTATCCGAACCTGCTGAACGTGGCCGACAATACCAGCGAATACCTGCGCTCGGACCTGAGCTGGGCGCGCAAGTTCGCCGACGGCGCCAAGCTCGATCTGAAGGTAGGCTTCAATCTGGGCCGCAGCGAAAGCGATACCGACCGCACTGCTGCGGGACTGGATACCAACATCTTCATCGAAGGCCGCGACCGCGGCGTGAACAGCACCGGCAAATACTCGCGCACCCTGGAGAAAGGCCACACCTTCGCCTTCGGCTGGGACGGCGGCGTCGATACCCGCGACGACCTGCGCGCCGAAGCCAACCGCTTGCGCGGCCCCGCCGGCCGGCTGCCCGACGAGACGTCGGAGGCGCGCGTAAAACGCCTGGCGGTGTTCGCGCAGGACGAGTGGAACATCACGCCAGGCTGGTCGATGTACCTGGGCGCGCGCTGGGAAGGCATCCGCACCCGTGCCGAAGGCAACACGTTTGGGGAGGCCGACGCCAGTTCCAGCGTGTGGAGCCCGGTGCTGCAGACCCTGTACAAGATCCCCGGTCGCAAGGGGGACCAGCTGCGCCTGGCGATCACGCGCACCTACAAGGCCCCTGGCTTGCAGAGCCTGAGCCCGCGCCGCATCACCAGCGAGAACAACAGCGTCAACGTGCTGGATTACCAGGGCAATCCAAACCTGAAGCCGGAACTCGCCTTCGGCATCGACGCCGCCTGGGAACACTACTGGGCCGAAGGCGCGCTGCTGTCGGTCAGCGCCTCCTCGCGCCGGATCAGCGATTTCACGCGCACCCTAGTGTTTTTCGAAGACGGGCGCTGGGTCGCCATGCCGAGCAACCAGGACAGCGCCGTCACCCGCTCGCTGGAGATCGAGACCAAGTTCCCGCTCAAGGCGGTGATGGAGAATGCCCCGGCGGTGGACCTGCGCGCCAGCGTCAACCGCAACTGGTCGCGGGTGGAATCGGTGCCGGGGCCGTACAACCGCCTCGACCAGCAGACGCCGCTCACCGTCAACCTGGGCGCCGACTACAAGGTGGGGCAACTGAGCACCGGCGGCAGCTTCGCATATCGCCGCGGCGGGCCGACGCGGGTGTCGGTAAGCCAGCGCGCCTACAGCTGGCCGCGCCGCGAGCTCGATTTCTACGCACTGTGGAAGTTCGACGCCCAGCGCCAGCTGCGCTTCGCGGTCAGCAACGCCTTCGGCGAAGACTTCCGCAACGAGTCCACCTACGAGGACGCGCGCCTCGGGTCGCAGACCCGCAGCTTCACCTTCCCGCAGGGCGTGCGTTATCGCGCGACGTACGAGCTGAAGTTCTGATCATGCGGTGGTTGCGCCCGCCCTTGTAGGGTGGGCGGCTCTACCGTTCGTGTGTGATTTGCCTGTACCTGAACGCCGCCCGCGCGTTCAACTTCCCTATGAACAGATGTCTCGTCTGCTCTAAGGGGAGTTGAACGCGCGGGCGGCGTTTTGCATCGCGGGTCAAGCATACCGTCGGGTAGAGCCGCCCACCCTACGGTTTCGCGCATCTGGTAAGTTGAATTGCTATTTAATAGCAATAATCTATTCCTTAGGAGGTTTACATTCTACCATTCTCTGGAATATAGTTGTTCTCACATATTGAACAACAATCTTCCGGAGAACCGCCAATGCCCTTGCGCCCCCGTTACCTCGCGTTCTTGCTCGCCAGCCTCGGCAGCCAAGCCTTCGCCCAGCAATCCGAGCCCGCTCCCGCCATCCAGCAAGTCGAGGTGAAAGGCGCCAACTACGACGCCCGCCGCGACGACACCGCTGCCCGCATCGTGGTCGGCCGCGAGGAAATCGCACGCTACGGCGACACCGACGTGGCCGAGATCTTCCGCCGCATCCCCGGCGTGACCGTCACCCCACGCGGCGGCCGCGGCGTGGAGATCCGGATGCGCGGCCTGGGCGGCGGCTACACGCAGATCCTGCTGAACGGCGAGCGCACCCCGGCCGGCTTCACGCTGGAGAGCATCTCGCCCGAGTCGATCGAACGGATCGAGGTGCTGCGCGTGGCCAGCGCCGAGTTCTCGGCCGAATCGGTGGCCGGCACCATCAACATCGTGCTGCGCAAGACCGCACGCCAGCGCCAGCGCGAAGCGAAGCTCGGGCACCTGCTGTCGAACGACTTCCGCGGCCCGACCTTCAGCGCCGAAGTGGGCGACCGCGGCGAGCGCTCGTCCTGGTCCGTGTCCGCCAGCGGCAACCACGACGCCCTGCGGCGCGAGTGGACCGGCAGGGAAGAGAACACGCGCCCGGACGGCGTGGTGGACCTGCTGCGCACCAGCGTTGGCCCGGAACGCGGCCACATGAACCGCCTCAACCTGTCGCCACGCTTGAACTGGACCCTGGACAACGGCGACACCATCGGCTGGGAGACCCTGGGCACGAGCGCCAGCTTCCGCAACAATCCGCATACCATTGTGACCACCCTGATCGGCAACCCGCCGCCGGTGCCCGACCTGTACGGCTTCGCCGAATTCGACGACCGCATGCTGAGCTCGAACCTGAACTGGACCCGCGAAACCCCGATGGGCGTGAAGCTGGACGCCAAGCTCGGCCTCGAATGGTCGTCGCGCAAGATGTACGTGCGCCGCCTCGGCTTCGACAGCCTGGGGGCGCCGGAAACCGACGGCCACACCCTGAGCGACACCCACACGCGCGGCGCGAACAGCACCGGCAAGCTCACGAAGAGTGCCGAAGGCGGCCACCTGCTGGCGCTGGGCTGGGACCTGCGCTACAACGAGAGCGGCAGCATCCGCATGGAACGCGACCGGGTGCGCGTGTTCCGGCCCGGCACCCTGCTGGACGAGGATCTCCAGGCCGCCGTCGCCCGTGCCGCCTTCTACGCCCAGGACGAATGGACCATCGATCCGCAATGGTCGGTCTACATGGGCGCGCGCTGGGAAGGTGTGCGCACCCGCGTGGACGGCAGCTCCGTCGTGCCGACCCGGGTGCGCTCCAGCGTCCTGAGCCCGATCCTGCAGACCCTGTACAAGCTGCCCAGCAGGGCCAAGGGCATCGAGGGCGACCAGCTGCGCCTGGCCCTGAGCCGCACCTACAAGGCGCCGGAACTGGACAGCATCGTCCCGCTGCGCGGCGAGTTCGAGAACAACAGCGCCACCGAAGCCGACTTCCAGGGCAACCCCAACCTCAAGCCGGAACTGGCCTGGGGCCTGGATGCCGCCTGGGAGCATTACTGGGCCGAGGGCGCGATGGTGTCGGTGAACGGCGCGCTGCGGCGCATCCGCGACTACACCAGCAACCGCGTCTACTACGACGGCCTGCGCTGGATCTTCAGCCCGGTCAACGATGGCCGCGCGACTTTACGCAGCCTGACGATCGAGACCAAGTTTCCGCTCAAGGCCATGTATGCCGACGCGCCCGCGCTGGAACTGCGCGCCAGCGTCAGCCGCAACTGGTCCGAGGTGGACGCGGTGCCGGGGCCGGGCAACCGTATGGAGCAGCAGACGCCGTTCAGCGCCAACCTGGGACTCGACTACAAATCGGGCGCCTTGAGCACCGGCGCCAGCCTGGCGCACAGGCGCGGCGGCAGCGTGCGCGTGGCGGCGAATCGCGGCTTTTACCGCGACGCCCGCACCGACCTGGATGCGTATGCGGTGTGGACCTTCAACCCGAAGCTGGCGCTGCGGGTGGCGCTGTCGAACCTGCTGGACGAGGACAATGTGTTCGAGCCGAGCTACTTTGATCCAGTCACCGGTGTGGAGAAACGGCGCTGGATGTATCCGGATGGCGTCAAGCTGCGCACGACGCTCGAGATGAAATTTTGATCAATGCGCGCCCTTGCTGTCGGTCGTGTGGTGGCTGCGGAAGTAGCGCCATGCCACCAGCACCGCGATCGCCTGCATCCCGGCGCACAGGAAAAAATGGCTGCCGATGCGCCAGTCACCGGGCGGCAGATGGCTCACTGCCGCCAGGATCCCGGTGCCGATCAGCGGCGTCACGATCACGCCCAGGCTGGAGATCGATTGCAGGGACCCCATCAGTTCACCCTGTTGGCCGGCCGGCGTGGCTTTTGACACGATCGCCTGCAGCGCCGGCCCGGCGGCGAAGGCGAGCACGTTACACAGGATGAAGACGTACATCATCCAGCCCTGCGTGGCCAGGCCGTAGGCCAGGAAAGTAAAGGCGCCGGAAGCGATCCCCAGCAGCGACAGCCGCACTTCGCCGAAACGCCGGATCAAGACCGCCAGCAGCCCGGCCTGGACTACCGCCGACACCAGACCGACGCAGAACATGGCGATGCCGTTGTCGCGCGGGGTCCAGCCGAAGCGGAAGGTGGTGTACAGCACCCAGGTCGATTGCAGCATCATCTGGCCGAAGGTGACCAGGGCGAAGACGATCACCAGGCCGCGGATGTCCTGGCGCCGCACCAGGCGCAGCAGCGCGCCCAGCGGATTCAGGCGGCGCCAGTCGAAGGGCGGACGTTCGCCCTGCGCCAGCGACTCGGGCACGTAGAAGTAACCATAGACCAGGTTGGCGGCGCCGAGCAGGGCGGCGACATAGAAGGGCAGGCGCAGGTTCGAATCGCCCAGCAGGCCGCCCAGCATCGGGCCGCAGATGAAGCCAAGGCCGAAGGCGGCGCCGATCTTGCCGAAGCTTTTCGCCCGATTCTCCGGCGTGGAAATGTCGGAGGCATAGGCCGAGGCCACCGACATGCTGGCCGAAGACATGCCGCCGATGATGCGGCCGACGAACAGCCAGGCCAGGCTCGGCGCCCAGGCCGTGATCAGGAAGTTCAGGCACATGCCGGCCATCGAATACAGCAGCACCGGACGGCGCCCGATGCGGTCGCTCAGGGCGCCGAGCGCCGGCATGAACAGGAACTGCAGCAGGCCGAAGGTGGTGGCGAGCACGCCGAACCACAGCGCCTGGTCGTGGCGTGCGGGGACGAACTGGCCGACCAGCAGCGGCATCACGGGGACGATCAGGCCGATGCCGAGCATGTCGATGAAGATGCAGACCAGCACGAAGTTCAGCTTGCCGGAAGATGAGGTGGCGGTGGTCGCGCTGCGCATGGACGGTCCGGACGGATGGCGGAACATTATCTTAACACTGGGCAAATCCTGGCCATGTTAACATCGGGAACAATGTCCGCCCGCCTGGGCGCGAGCCGATTACCGTGTAAAGAATGGAGTGAGCATGTCCGCAGGAGACCAAGTCAAACGCGCGTTCGACGACGCGTCGAATCATGTGCAGTCGCAGATCACGACGGAGCTGATCGGCACGAATACGGCGCTGATCCAGCGGGTGTCGATCGCGAACGGGCGCGTGCAGCAGCTGGAAGCCGAGAATGCCAGCCTGTGGCAGGAGAAAAAGGCGCTGCAGAAGAAGCTCGACGAGCTCGACGGATCGTCGAGCGCCGCCCGCAGGAAGCTCGACGCCAGCCAGGCTTCCTTGGCCGAATGGATGGTGTCGCAAAAAGCGTTCAAGCAGTTGGCGATCGAATTCGGCCTGGCGCGGGGAATGACGCACCAGGAAGTCATCCGCATGGGCGTCGGGAAGAAGATGGCCGTATTGGATGGGCAGTTCGCGCCCGAATACAATACGAATGCGCCGGACGACGCTTTCCTCGCTGCCCGGATCGTCAGCCTGAAAGACGTGCTGCTGGAGCAAACGAAGCAGCGCGAAGCCGAGGCCCTCGCCGACCAGACCTTCGCGGAAGATGTCGAGCGTCTAGTCGACGCGGGCACCCTGTTGCGGATCGGCGCCGAGCCCACCGGCTGGGGGGCGGCTTTCCAGTACTGGCTTGGGCTGGCCCGGCAAGGCATGGGGGAAGCGCAGCACAATGTCGGATGGTGCTACTGGAGCGGCAAGGGAACCGCGGCCGACCGGCGGCGGAGCCTCGAGTGGTATGGCGAGGCGCTCGACCGCGGTGTGGCGGCGACAGCATGGTGCATGTACCAGCTGGACAAGTGGGATTCTCAAAGAGGATCGTTCGAGACCTTCTCGGGCGCCGGGAAACGGTGCGTTGCAAGAGGTGTGGAGCTGGGCCAGGAGTGGGCCGTCGCCATCGACCAGGATATGAAACGCCACCAGGCCCGACGCGCCGAGGAAGAACGTATCTGCGAGGAAGAACAGGCACTGTTCAGCAAGGTTCGCCAGTATCACATCGGACGAGCCAAGCCGACCGGCGCCCTGGAGGAAATCAAGGCCCGCGCTTCGGCGCTGCTCGACCTTGCCTGCGGCCTGTATGACTGCGAGGTGCGCTTCGTCACCCGGAATATCTACAATCGGGGAAACTTCTTCCGCCGCGATGAAATCGCCGATTACTACCTGTACATCGACAATCCACTCGACCGGCCAGTCAGTTTCAACATGTTTCATGCCAGGGATGCCGGCATGCCCTTCAAGGAGTCCGTCGTCATTCCGCCGAAGTCATCCAGGGAATTCAGCATTCGCAATGCGCCCCTGACTGCTCCGCCAAACGTCGAAATCAATCTGATCGAGCCGACATGGTCGATGCGCGCACTGGCGCAGAAAAAGATGCTGGAACAGTCGTCAGCCCAGGGGTAAGGGTCGTGGATCGACATGGTGGCCTGTCGCGAACCTCTTACAGGAGAAAAGAGGTATGCAGGATGACCGAAAGTTTCGAAAAAATTGACAGTTGGTAGCGGGTGAGGCGCGGGAAATCGCGCCACGCCTCTATCGTGCCGTCTGGCATGTTTCCTGCTTCCTAGATATCGCCAATTCGCCTATGTCAAAACATTAGGGACAAAAACATGACTGACCTGAAAAAGATCGCCCGTGCCTGCGCTGTCGCCGCCGCATTCGCCGCCGGTTCCGCGACTGCTGCGCCGGTCACCCTGACCTTCGAAGGCCTCGGCGATTTCCATTCCGTCGCTTCCTTCTATGCCGGCGGCACGAGCACCAGCGGCAACAGCGGCCCCGACCACGGTATCTACTTCGGCTCGTCGCTCCATGGGCTGGTCGACGTAGACTCCGATCCGAACGCATTTGGTTTGTTCGCCAATAATCCCTCGGGCGATACGGTGCTCACGTTCTCGGACGATCGGGATAGCGTCGTCAGTGTCCGCCAAGGCTTCCAGAACGTTTTTTCCTTCTACTACGCTGCCGATAGCGAAGGCTTCGTCAACGTCTACGAAGATTTGGACGGCACTGGCACGCTGCTGGCGTCGATTGCTCTGTCGAGCAGTGTTGACGGCTGCGACTTCGACAATTATTTCTGTAACTTCAGGTCGGTGAGCCTGGCCTTCAGCGGCACCGCGCGTTCGGTGGTGTTCGGCGGTCCAGGGTACGGCTTCGCCTTCGACGACCTCACCTTCGACATCGAAGCGGCTCCTTCCGAAGTGCCGGAACCGGCCACGCTCGGCCTCACCGCGCTCGGCCTGGCCGGCCTGGTCGCCGCACGCCGCAAGGCCCGCGCGCAGCGCTGATCCGCAGCGCCTGCCGGGAGCTGCCTAGATGCCGCTCTCGGCAGCGAACTCCTCGCGAAACGCCAGCAGCCGCGCCAGCCGTTCCTCGGCCAGGGCGCGGCCGCCGCGCGTCTGCATCATCTCAGGCAGTTTCGCTAGCTTGACCATGATGTGGTCGAGCGCGTAGCGGCGGTCGTCGAAGTCGCGGCCGCTGCCCAGCGGGTCGCTCGGGTGCGCCAATGCGCTGCCCATGCGGCCGGCGATGTAGAACATGCGCGCCAGGCCGACCGCGCCGAGGCCGTCGAGGCGGTCGGCATCCTGCACGATCCGCGCTTCGAGCGACTCGGCCGGAATATTGGCCGAAAAGCTGTGCGCCACGATCGCGTGCGCCACGGCGTCCAGGCGCTCGGGCGGAAAACCCATCCAGGCCAGCTGGTGGCGCGCCAGCTGGGCCGAACGGGCCGAGGCCTGGGCCCGCTCCGGGTCGTCCTTCGGCAGGTTGACCAGGTCGTGCAGATAGCAGGCGGCCATTACCACCAGCGCGTCGGCTTCCGGGTGCTGGTCGAGCAGGGCCTGGGCATTGCGCCAGACCCGCGCCAGGTGGCTGTCGTCGTGGGCGCCCTCGCCGCCGCTGCTGCCGGCGGCGAGGGCGATCAGGCGCGGGCGCCAGGTGGCCAGGTCGGTCTTCACTTCATTCATCGGTATAGTCCATCGCCGCGCGCTGCGACAGGGCGTCCGCGCGGCCGTTCTTGTGGCGCGGAATCCAGCGCAGGGTGGCGCCGGGCAGGCGCGCGAGCAGGGTGCGCGCCTGGGTGCGGTAAGCGTACAGGGAGGGCGCGCTGGCATGCTCGAGGGCGTGGACGTCGTCGATCACGACCTGGCTGTCGCCCTGGATGAGCGGGGCCGCCGCGCCGTGGGCGATGGCGGCTTCCAGCACCGCGATCAGGGCCGCGTATTCGGCTTCGCAGCTGTTGCCGTGGCCCGCGGGGCGCGACAGTTCGACCAGCACGTCGCCCGGACCTTCGAGTATGGCGCCGAGGGTGCAGCGGCCGGGGTTGGGGTGGGCGGAGCCGTCGAACCAGGCGCGCCATGCGCTCGGGGTGGGGTGGTCCTGGCGTTTTGTCAGTGCGGCGGCGGCGCGTGCGCGCCGGACCTCGGCGGCTTGCCGCGTTCGCAGCCGGATGGCGGCGCGGTCGGCCAGCAGTTGTGTCAAGCCGGCAGCGCCGGCGCGCTGGGTGAGGGTGGCGCGCAGGGCTTCGGCTTCGTCGATGTTGCCGCGTGCGGCCAGTTTGCGGCTGGCCGCGCGTTCTTCCTTGGATGCTGCGAGGATCAGTTCGTCGTAGTCGGTCATGGCGGGAGCATAACCGGTTTTGCCAACCCTGGCTGGATGGGCATGCCGCCTGATTACCACACTGCCTGTAAAAACGTCGTTCCCGCGAAGGCGGGAACCCAATCTTGCATGAATCGCCGTAACAGCGCCAACGAACCGCAACGAAATCAGGTTCCCGCCTGCGCGGGAACGACGAGGTGGACTTGCGTGGCTTAGCGGCGATACGGATTGTTCGGCTGATTGTCATACCGGTTCGGCACGCGGTCGCCATCGCGGTCGCGGTCGCGGCGGTTGCTCACGCCGTCGTTGTCGAGGTCGCGGTCGTAGCGGTTCGGGACGCCGTCGCGGTCGTAGTCGCGGCGGCCGTCGCGATAGTTGCGGCCACGGTCGTCGCGGCGGCCGTCGCGGTAGTAGTCGCGGCCATCGCGGTAGCCGCCGGCATACACCGGGGCGTAGCCGCGGTGCTCGTAGCGGTCGCGGTCGCGGCCATGCTGGGTCCAGCGTGCCGGTTCCATGTACCAGCGGCCCTGGCGCTGGTGCCAGCTCGGCGGCGCGTAGGCGTAGCCCGGACGGGCGGCGACGTAGTGGCCGCGCACCCACTGGTGGCGATGGCCGCGCCATTCCCAGTAGCCCGGCGCCCACACGTAGCCGTGGCGGGCGACGGGGACGACTTCATAGATCGGCGCCGGCGGGGCGGACCCGATGTAGAGTTGGAAATCCTGGGCCAGGGCGGCTTGCGGGGCGAAGGCGGCGCCGAGGGCGATCAGGGCTGCGAGGGAAAGGGTGCGTTTCATGTCGGTCTCCAGATCCGGTAGCGGATGACTGCACTATATCGCCGGATTTTCGGGCTGGGACGGTTTGAAACTGGTGCTTACAACTGAAACAGATGGGGCGAGAAACTGCCCAGAGGCTTGATACATATGGACCGGCCGCACCGTCGCGCCGGGGCGACAGCGGGCCGGCCGGCGGCACTCATCCACGGCTCCCGGCTGCCTTGTCGTCGGCGCCGAGGCGCTTGGCGGTGACGGTGACGACGGCCATCTTGCTGCCGCTGGCGATCCGGGCGGCGTCAGCCTGATGAACACGCGCCTGGGCTTCCGGGATGCTGTCGAGCAGGGCGCTGCCGGACACCGCCAGGGCGATGGCGACGACGAAAACGGCTTCCATGTGTTTCATGACGTTCATGTGATTCTCCTTGCGGGTGGGTTGTCGATGTGTGCACTGTAGGCCATGCAGAAAGCCATTTCGAGCGCTCTGCGACGGGACGCGCAAAACGCGGGACGAGCCGTCGAAAAGCCCGTACGAGCGCGCGGTTTTCACCGTCCCTCCACTAGGACAGGGCGTAGCGGTCCGACCGCGCCCTTATTGATTCCACCCGATGACAGCGACCCTCGCCCAACTCGCAGGCCACCTCGCCGCCAGCCGCACGGCCTGGCGCCGCGCCCGCAATCTGCGCGCCGGTGCGCGGCCAAGCGGGCTGCGGCTGCCCAGGCCGAATTTGCTGGCGCTGCTGGCGCCGCTGGCCCTGCTGGTCATCGTGCTCGGCGCCGCGGTGCTGGTGCAGGCGGCGCGTTCGCTGTCGGCTTCCTCGGCCGGCGCGCCGCAAGCCCTGTCCGCTGCCGCGCTGGCCAAGCTGCAGCCGCTGCTGGGCGGCGTCACCATCCGGGTGCCGGAGTCGCCCGAGGTCGTGGTCCTCCAGCACGGCGGGGCCGCGCTGGTGCTGGCGAGCGGCATGGCGGCGGGCGATCCGGTGCGCATCGACCTGTGTACGCAGATGCTCGACCCGGCGCGCCCGAATCTGCTGCCGCTACGGATCGGGTACCCGATGGTTGAGGCCGCCGCCCTGGCCGCGGCCGCCGGCACGCCGCCGCGCAACGTGCTGCTGGCCGCGCCCGGTTCCAGCGTGCCCCGGATCGACCTGCGCGGCGATGCGCGCGGCCTGTTGACACTCGACTGGCGGGCCGCAGGCGGCGCGGCCTGGATCGGCGACGCCTCCAACGGCGCCGCCGCCAGAGGCGCGCGCGGCGCCGCACAGTTCCGTCAAACCGGCTGGCTGGCCTGGGATGGCGGCGCCCTGCGCTTCACGCGCCGCTTGAGCCCTGCCTGCCCGCAGGCGGGCGAGTTGCTGGTCCAGCGCTACGCCGCCACCGGGCCGGCCGGCGCATTGGTGCAGGCATTCGGCCCGGATGCCTTCTCGCCCGCGCTGCGCCTGCCGCCCGGTACCCACACCGTACCAGCGGCGCCCGCGCGCGGCCTCGAAGACGCCCGGCTGTTCGCCGACCTGCAGGCCCATGGCCTGGTGCGCCTCGGCCGCGGCGGCCTGGTCGAGCTGGCGCCGCGCGACCTGGCGGCCTGGCAGGCGCTGGACGCGGATCAGCGCGCGCCGCTGCCCGGCTGGGAGCATCTGCGCCTGGACGATGCCGGCCGCACGCTGCTCGGCCGCCTGTACTACCGCGCCGACGGCGCCTTCGTGCGCGAGCAGGTGCGCATCCATAACAGCGAGCGTCGCCTGCTGGCCTGGCGTGTGCGGCCGGGTGAGGGGGACAGCGTGCAGGCCAGCGTCGGCGGGGTGCCGGTGGCCCAGGAAGACAGCTTGCCGGTGGCGGCGATGCGCCTGTTCGCGCGCCTGCCGGAAGGCTGGGCGCCATGGCGCCGGGTCGCCGCCTGGGACCAGGGCGGCGCCGCCTCCAGCGCGCGCCTGGCGCTGGAGGCCGACAAGCCGGTCGAGCTGCTGCTGGCCGGCCGGGTACGCCGGGTCGACGGCGCCGCGCTGTCGATCGACGCCGCCTGCGACGGCCGCGCCTGTCCGGATGGCGAAGCGGTGCAGCGGGTGCGCTTGACGCCGGACCCAGGCGCGCGCCGGATCGCGCTCGAAGTCGAGCCGCTCGACCTCGGCCGGCTGGCCGGCGGCGCCGACGCCGCCTACCGCCACCTGCGCGTGGAGAATGGCCGCCTGTCCTGGCAGGCGCTGCCTGGCGCGCAGGCGAGCACGCGCGCCGCGCTGGCCGCGCTGGCCGAGCTTCGCCTGCTCGACCGCAACGGCGCCAGCCTGCTGGACGATGGCGGCGCCAGCGCATCCGCCCGCGCCGCCGGCCTGGGGCCGCTGCTGGGCGTGCACCGCGAGCACGCCTCCAGCGTGGCCGGCATGCTGGCGCGGCTGCCGGGCGCCAGCCACACCGCGCGCCTGAGCCTCGACCTGCGCCTGCAGGCGCTGGCGCAGGCGGCGCTCGACTGTATCGGCTTGAATGGCGGCCACTGGGATGGTCGCACTTGCCAC
>Ga0265780_10004681_pt1 | contig 17530 bp, 18 predicted proteins | sample P1T30metagenome_FD_192432 | JGI IMG/M metagenome (GOLD analysis project Ga0265780, IMG submission 192432) | Plant litter microbial communities from East Loma Ridge, Irvine, California - P1 T30 | ecosystem: Environmental > Terrestrial > Plant litter > Unclassified | place: USA: California...
GTGGTGGTGGTGATCAAGAAAGAGCCCAACCAACTGTACGGCGCTGTGGGAACTGCGGCGGGACTAGGCACAACGCGCGCACGTGCAAAAAGGATACAGAGGTATCTTCTAAATTAGATGTAAGCACGACGTACGTAGGCTCCTTGTTTAATAGCGATGAAATTAAAGACTTGTAATGTGAGTTTGTACTGCCAAGGCTTTTTGACCAACTTAGTGGGTTGACCGACTCAGTGGTGGAATACGTTACCCTATCGCGTTGACGCCCTGGATAACAGTAGTCCACTCCCAATTGCCCTGCTGAACGCTCTTTGGCTGTACTTGACGCTCAGAGTCTGTAACAACTGCGCCTGTTGATATTATGCCTATTAGGAAGCCAGCCTTGTTAAAATTGTAGACATCTTTATCTAGGATGCCGTACTTCGCCTTCGTGTTCTCCACTAGCCTAAACTAGTCTGTAATGACCTAAGGATCCTCACACAGGGCTCTCTTGTAGTCGTACTTGCGATTAAATTGAACTTAAAGCTTAGGTCTGCGCCTAACGAACGCACTGGCCAGTTTAGGCCAACCTGACCAAGATGACGCTTAGCGCGCAAAGAATTGGCCATATCAGCTACAGCAGCGAGCCGGGGAGGGAATCCTCGCGCGTCAAGGTCAAGTATATGCTGAACAATCAAACCCTCCTCTCTCTTAAGCAGCGCTATTAATTTAGGCGTGCAATCGCATATAAACGTCGTTCTAGCGCGTCTAGTGCTCAGCTTAGATCTAGGAATCCTGTATATCCTTGCAGCGCGTCTTTAAGATAGTGTCGCGTCGCATTTAATAGCCTACAGCGCAAGCTGTAATCTGCTCTCTTGAAGAGCTGGTAGCTGGTCCTGTTGTTGTTGCATCGCGATATAAAGTGATGTAGGATGGTTTTTAGTGGGGGCTCGGCAAAGGTGGTCAGCCCACCCGTGAGGTACGTTAGAGGCGTAGCCTTAGTAGAGGAGACATAATCTTAAAGGGGCTGCGACGACAGCAAGCGTGTAGCAACAGGAGGATTGCAGGGACAACGTTTAACGTGTATAGCAATTAAAAGAGTGAACAATCTTATTTAAGTAACGTACTCCACGGGTTCCTCGGTCACACGGGTTCCCCGGTCACTTTTGCCAAGCCCCCACCAAAACTATTACCACCTACAATGTCGCAACAACAACAGCAGCTAGGACCTTCTACTAAATGTCAGGTACAGCTTGCCCTTCAAGCTATCCAAAGAGACGCGTCACTCTCCCAGCGACGCGCTGCAGCTACGTACAACGCCGCTCAATCAACAATAAGCGACCGGCGCGCTGGACGACCTTCATGGGCAGATTGCTGGCCGAAAACAATAAACCTCACTAAGCTTGAGGAGGGTGTAGTTGTTGAACATATACTTGAGCTTGTCACGCGTGGATTTCCTCCCAGGCTTGCAGTTGTGGCTGATATGGCCAATTCCTTGCGCGCAGAGCGTAATCTAGGCCCAGTTGGCGTAAACTGGCCCAGTACGTTCGTAAAACGATGCCCTGAGCTCATAATAAAGTTCAATCGCAAATACGACTATAAGAGAGCCCTTTGCGAGGATCTAGAGGTTATCCAGGGTTGGTTTGGCCTAGTAGCCAACATCAAAGCCAAGTACGGTATCCTGGATGAAGATACGTTCAACTTCAACGAGACTGGCTTCATGATAGGCCAGATATCGACTGGAGCTGTTGTTACAGCTTCAGAGAGACAAGGACAGCCAAAGTCAGTGCAGCAAGGCAACAGAGAGTGGACAACAGTCATTTAGGGCGTCAACGCGACAGGGTGGGCTATTCCACCCTTTATTATCTTCCAAGGCCGCTATCACCTCTCTGCCTGGTACAAGGAGGAGAATCTGCCCCAGGATTGGGTTATTGCAGTCTCTGAGAACGGCTGGACAACAAATAAGCTTGGCCTGCAGTGGTTGAAGCATTTTGACAAGCATACAAAGAAGAGGGTGGTTAGCAGCTACCGACTGCTTATTATCGACGGCCATGAGAGCCACGACTCGCTTGCATTCCAGGAGTACTGCAAGGAGAGCAAGATTATCACTATCTGCATGCCTCCTCACTCATCGCACCTCCTGCAGCCTCTTGATGTGGGTTGTTTTGCCCCTCTAAAGAAGGCGTACGGGCGCCAAGCTGAAGATCTCATGCGCAACTGGATCACCCACATCACAAAACTAGAGTTCCTACCATGCTTTATACGCGCCTATAATGCAGCAATTACTCCTAGTAATATCCAAGGAGGGTTCCGAGGCGCTGGATTGGCGCCATTTGACCCAGAACGGGTCATAACAGCCCTTGACGTTCAGTTGCGTACTCCATCACCACCACTACCTATTAACAACGAGCCCTGGCAGCCGCAAACCCCACACAATACCCTTGAATTAGGGTCACAATCAACACTTGTAAAGGCAAGAATTCAGAGGCATGTAGATAGCTCACCAGCGTCTATGGTGGAGGCCTTTGAGAAGGTCTCAAAGGGGGCAGCATTATCGCGCACAAGCTAGTATTGGCCCAAAAGGAGATCGCAGAGCTTCGAGCGGCAAATGAGGCTGCTACGCGACGTAGATCGCACAAAAAGAAGCGGCTTCAGGCAGAAGGGATCTTGACAGTTGAGGATGGAGCTCGTCTAACTGCTCTAAAGGAGTTTGGGGCGCGTAGTGATGGGAAGAAGCCAAAGAAGCGGGTGCGCGCTGGAGGAGGTGAGCCAACTCAAAGGCGCTGCAGGCAGTGCAACCAGACCGGGCATAATGCGCGTACGTGTCAGAAAGTAGTAGAAGTAGACTCTGAATGATATCTCGCGTTGTTGTACACTATACAGGGCCAGAGTGGGCTATTTTGCGCCAGAATGGGGTGGTTTTGGTGGGGGCTTGGCAAAAGTGACCGGGGAACCCGTGTGACCGAGGAACCCGTGGAGTACGTTATCACAGCGTGGTGCGGGGATACCAGGCTTATAACTGTTGGATGTGGGAGCACAGGGCAGACAGGAAAGAGACAGAAGGTTGTTGTATTGAGAGAGCTACAGCGAGCGATGATATACACAACTAGATGAGTAAGCAAGTGACTAACAGAGTCACGTGAGGTGCAGTTCACAGTGTACCGTATGAACTGAGGTGCCAGGCTGACAGAGGTTATGCGAGCTTCATTGCAAACGTTTCGTGTGAAAGCAGAGAGAAGATGCTTCAAGTTCGTTGTGTCTTCGGACCTGGGAGCAGATTGTGCGGGGTCTTTGTATGCACATTTGAATACGCCGTTCGAAGTACCATGGGAGATTCGCGCAGACTAAACTTAGTCGCTTACTCACATCATGATATCGAATCGATGCTTTCAACGCTTGAACGATGCAGAGTATGCACGGGGTTCATGTCTTCGGAGTGCCCTCCATTGACCGCCACTACCCCAACTATCCGCGGTCACCTCTACCTAGCTTTCAATTTCGATCTTACAGGCAAAATATGCACACCGATGTGTGTAGATTTCAGCAGTAGAAAATACGACGTTGCCCTAAGCATCACTGTGGCTATCCAATCTGCTCTTCTCCTTGCGGGTTGAAGTATGATCTCTCTTCCTTGCAAATAGGTCTCGGACCCATGAAGCTACTTTGTAGGTAAGCGCGGTCGGTGGTCGGGCCACTGCTACCACAAAGAGTGTTACAGGTATAGCAACTGCGAAGTATACCCAAAAATATGGGCTGCCAGGCATATTCGACGGGTTCATGCTGAAAAGGCTCGAGACATAACTCAACGGAATGAACACCAGGGCGAGGATCGTCAACCGACTGATATTTGCAGTCTCCGCAAATGACTGGCGTGCATCAACGATTTGAACTAGTGAGGTAACGACGGGTAGCGTGTTCTCCAACCTCATCGCTGCGGCTTTTATGTTCTCCAGAACAACCTCGTAGTCTTCAATGACCGGTTGCATGAGTTCGTCGGTCTTCGGATGCCACTGTATTTCTTGATGTGTCTTAAGCTTCCTCAGTACTGTCTGGAGCTTGTGCTGGGAGTTCAGGCTGCGGAGCCGCCAACCTTGCAGTTCGCGGATGTCATGGTTGATCTTGTCGAGTGTGGGCGCCTGCTTATCATCATATTGATACAACTTGATGCAATGCTGCATGACCTCGACGTATTTCACCCACTCGGCAGCTACTATTCGTAGAGGGTAGTAAGCCAGCGATTGTAGTGTTGGGTCGTCGGGATTGAAAGCGTCCGGTGTGTTGCGTTCCCAATAACCGATGATGTCCTCGAATACACTACGCCGGGAATTGTCGAGAAGGCTACTCCAGTCCTCAGAAAACTTCGGAGGATCGGTGAAGTCCTCATACGGCCCTAGGAATGGCTGAATCTCGAGCCTCACTTTGTGTGCTTCACTGTCTTTGTGGCCATGTTGGAAATGTACAGGCCCAAGTGGTGGATCCACGAGGATCAGAGCTTGAGTAATTAGCTTTGGCATCATTTGTTATGTGTAATACCCACAGATCCATATACCGCTGCGTTTCCGAATTGTAAGGACCGATGTAACGTGTGCGGCAAGCGCGATTGTTGTAGAACGCAGCATTACTAACTTTCGTTCCACAGCTGTATCCCTGACCCATTTCCCACCAGAAACTCCACGGCTCTCGCAGATAACTGGCCTTTGGTATGAGATGTTGATGTAGTTCTTCGACCGAAGCCGAGACGGCAAAGCTGCCTCATCTGGTATTTGATGCCGGGTGCCGGCCCTGTGCAATGTGTGCAAATGCATCGCAAAGAATAGAGGATCCAGGTCAAGTTCAGAGCCAAGTAGCTCGATGAGATTTGCAGTTAAGTCTTCCAACACCAGAATTCTGCCCTGAAGTGGAGAGTGCCCATTCTTGTCCTCGTCTCCCTCCAGAATCGGTTTTGTGTGCAGCTCATCAAGTAGGCAGTCGATATCTGGTATGCGACGGGTGATAGGTTTCAAGGAACCTTGATTGAAATCTAGAGCAGCGATTTGGCAGCGGCTCTTGATGGCCTTGGGGTTATTGAGAAAATTGCTCAGCGTTATGAGAGACGGATTGCGAGGACAGAGAGCTCCGACGTAGGCACGATAGCTTCGGGCATCCGGAGGGTCATACATCGTATGAGAATCTGTTGTAGAGGAATAGCTTGATGTGCAGGGCATAAACTTGAAAGATGATGCCAAAAGCAACGTTGGATGCGACTGTATGTTTCAAAGGCAATAGAATTGGATGACGGGCTACAGCCTGGTCGGCTTCGCGGGCTGAGCCCGCAGCTACGGCCAATCTGCAATCCGGTGAGTATATGTGATCCGCAGGCGAAATCTGACTACGTAGCAGACTACGATTTGCGCGATGAATATCTTCGGTAGGGCAACGAAGGGAAGGCTGAAGGCAGGTTGTTGACATGCATAAGATGCGAGTGTCCTTCTGCGGCGTGCGCACCGTAGGCACTTGCGAATCACAACCGTTTTGTGCCACATTGGCGCAGAACAACCCGCAGACATTATCTACCCGTACATGCAGCCCGGCGACACGAGTTTTTGTCCAATAAAATTTATTAGTTGCAACCATCTCGACATTACTGAGGCGCATCTTCGTAGCGACATGGCTGCGTATAAGTATGACCGCTTGTGTGCAGGCCTCCAGAGCAGCCTTGTAACCCAGGAGATTCCATCAACCCAGCGATGGCCACCGATGATTTCGCGCCTGCTCAAGGCTTGGACCGTCGCGACACTTATCTGGATACCAAGGACACGCCTCAAGTTATCGAGCGCTTCGTCAAAGACTACGTCCTTGATCACTTCTCATTTACTGCGCAGCGGGCAATGGAACTCATCGAGGAAGAATTGGTGAACGCAACGGCGTCAGATGGCCAACCAGTACTCGCAAAGTTGTCCTGTCGAGCGAAGACGAAGAAGAGCCTTCGCGAAAAGCTGAAGACCAGGAATCACACCAGGGAAAAGAAGGGCGAAAAGACGTACTCATCTGATGTAGATGACATTTGGAATGATATTCATGACCTTGCTGGCGTTCGTGTCTTGCTCTATACGCCAAGTCCGGAACAACACAAGAGTCTGACGGACATCATCCAGAAAATATGGGGAGATGACATAGTGCCTAGGCTGCAGCCTGAACCCAGCGATTTGTCGAAAGGTGCACTGAACGCTGGCTCTAGGGATGAGCATGATGCGACTTCCGACGCGAAGGCGACACACCAGCCGGCCACGAAGGAATATATACCTCGACACCCAGGCTACAAAGGCATACATTACAGAGTCTTGATGAAAGAAGAACAACAAGGCCAAACTAGCGCAGGAAAGTACGTCTGGAATGAGCGCGACCGAGTGGAGATACAGGTCGTTTCGGCATTAGGCCATGTGTGGGCTGAAGTTGAGCACGATGTCCAATACAAAACGCACGCATATGGCCCGCCGACCGAAGACGAAAGACGACTTCTAGACACGCTCAGTGGCTTGCTGTCTGCAGGCGAGCTTGTGCTCGAACAGTTCAGCAAATTAGTGAACAAAAGAACATATGCCAAAATACCGCATCGCGATGATTTCGGTACGTTCCTGCGCGGACTCGACGTCTTGCAGAAGTCCCCAGCAGATGTATCAGACATACGAGGTGCCAGCTACTCATCCGGATTTGCGACAGAAGGTATCGATATACTATTTCGATACCTCGTGAAGTCGAAGAAAAATAACCCACTGGCTGTACGTAACGCGTTCAAAGCCTTGCGCTATCCAGACGATCACGAGCCTGTTCTACGAGAGATCAAAGCATTTTACAAACCTACCCTCAATCTTCCCGAGGCTTTCCTCCCGCCCTTCTGCTTGATAAGCTCCATGTTGCGCGGCGACCAATCTCTCATAGACATCGCCCCTGAACGAGGAAGTTATCTTTTGTCAAAGAAATGCCGCATTCTGATCAATGCTCTCACACTGCTTCAAGCATTCGCAGGTAGTCCAGAAGAAGCCAAGGAATGGCTCCGCATCGAGATTGAGCCACTACTTGACCAGTCTAAGCGGGAGAGCCTCAACTTTGTGCTCTCGAATTCTCGGCGCAAGAGATGCTTAACGGACGATACTGCGGAAGTTCAGAGAAGATTGGGGGGGAATGTGCTGCCGGCCTGGGAATGGTTCGAAAAACAAGCGTCAAATAGAGCTTCAGTCTGCGGATTGCTTTTCCAGCTAGCTGAGATGGAAGCCACGAAAGACGGCGACGCAAATACACTTCTTGGTGGGCTTGGAATCGGGTCCTTGTCACGTTCCAGTACCGTCGATCAAGATTGATACGCGATTTCATAACTCGGTGTTCTTCCGCTTGCACCTACTACTGAGACTCCACTGTGGTTTCAAGTTCCATTGTCAAACGAAGCTGTTGCGTACAACTTACGCCTTTGCCAGGTAAATACAGTAGGTAATGAGAGTTCCCAATAGTCTTACAGAGGGAATGTAGATTAGTGTAGGAAGTCTTTTGTGTTGCCTGAACTCCAACAACCTCGCTATTGAGTCTCTGAGCATGTTCAGCACAGTCCTGAGTCCTTATACGTTGAAAATATTGACTCGTAAACCTACGCCAAGAGTTAAAAGTACCGTTGCGATCAAATTTCCGAGTTCAGGGTTTCACACACTCTCTGAAGGTTTCACGTGGAGATATGCAATTTCTGTGCGTCATTGCACCACTGTCCAGCCAGCTAATCCCAAGCGGACCCGTGCATTGAATTGTACGTTTGCAAGGTGGGAGCACCTTACCATGGGCTTGACTGGCCATTGTCGTGGACACATGGCTGCAGGTACATATGCCAGATGATGTGGGCGATGCTTGGATTGGTCTCTGTTGTTGGGCATCGGTCTCGCTTGCAGCTTCATTGCCAGATATTGGCACTAACGCCACTGGTACTCGACACTGGTACGAGGAGTCTGTGGTTCTTTTATCCAAATACTGGCAATGCTAGTCGCTTCCCAAACGAATGGACGTGCCGCACGGGATGGTCTCAGCCTTGCGGGAGCCAGCTTTTTACCCGATTAGGCTTAGGCGCCTAGAGTAGCATTCCGGATGCATCTGCAGTCCACTTATTGGTGCGAGGGGCGGGTTGTATCTCACGAAGTACGTGGACTCATAAAGGCAGGGTGTACCATTAAATTCTAAAACCAGCTTGTGGTAGTTTCCGACTCCTTCTACCTCAAAACGCCGACGCATGCTTCCCACCAACATTAGGCCCAAGAATTTCACAAATCGTTATAGCACATGACCTCCTCTTTCTTACTCACGCCTCGGGAGTACGCAAAACCAAATAAAACAGCAGAAGCAGTATCAGTACGAGTAATCCACCGCAAAAAGAGACAAAAATCTTGAAAAAATACTCCTGGCGAGGGCCACCGTTTATCCTGTGAGCTGCAGCCTCGTAATCGTAAGGAAGCTGCTCATCAGATTCTCGCAATGGCATTGATCGGTACCAGCGTGGGACGACGTGACTGTCACTCATGGTCTGCTCGGAAAGCCCACCACCAGTATGGTCTTGCCACACACTCTGCCCGGGAGCTGTGACTTCATCTCTTGAGTGGCTTGCATCGCTCACAGCTTCTTGAGGCGCGTCTCCACTCTTTGCCGATGGTATGAGTGCGGTAGGCAAGGGATACAGCGCACTCGACTGATCCGGGGTGTCCGAGCGCGTGGCAACTGTGTTTCCGGGTGCCTTTAAGGTTGCCTTGACCTGCAGCATATTACTTGTCGGGGCATCAAACGATGTGGTGCTCAGATCCAGCAAAGGGGTTCCACTACAAGTCGGTTGTCGCAGCCCGTTTGCGGTTGGCGCCTCTCTATTGGCGCTGCGCACCTCCTCGGGAGGGTACGCTGCCCTTTTCTGATTGACTGCAACATGTCAGCCGCTCGTTCATTCGCTCACTACATTCTACTCACGCCAGACCACACCATGCGGAGCGTCGAGGAAAGCCATGATTGTGTCATAACGAACTTGTTCGTTCGGACAGTCTCGAAGTCCTTCAATATGCGCGTGAAGTTGATTTATCAACCTCGCTACTCTTCGCGCCTTAGCCCACTTGTCTACCTGTTCATCTTGCAGACGGTACTCGAGATCGATCACCAGATCGTCCCTCTTTGCCTTGGCATGACCTCGCTTCAAAGGTTTGTACGCTGCTGTGGTCTGTTCTTCCGTCGGTTCTATCGAGATAATTGTTAGCGACCATTCTAACAAGCTCCCACTAGAGTCCCGCGCATCGACCATGCTACCTAGTCGACGATCCGACCCGCGATGACTCCACTAGACCCACATCAACGCCGAACCGCGCACGAATACATGTTATCGGCAGCATGGCAAGCTTGAAGGTCACTACAATTTGGAAGGAACAGGGGCGTGGGATCAAATTGTTCACGTCGGATGAATGCGAAGAGCAGGACACTTGTGCTTACCCGATGGGTCACAACCACGATGTGCAATGTCCTCCATGTTATTACTTCGTGAAGCCAGCAGCAGATCAGTCGTGCGGTGCCGGCACCTGGCAAGTAAGCTGTGGAGCTTTGTGGCGGCGACGTTGGCGAACCAGCGTACGATACTAGATTTCCAGCAGCGAGGGGTTCGAGGGGATCGTGTGGATGGGCTTTGATGGCTGCATAAGGGTTGGAAGCGGTGCTGGTTCGATTGTATAGCGCAGGGTGCTTGTTGCTGCGCTGCGCGTGTCCGTCGGTCTCGTTCTCGAGTACTACCTGGCTGGAGGCAGAATTCAGCGTTTGGGCGGTGAATGTCGAGCTTCGTACGCACATGTAATGTAAACTTGCCTCGGATGTGTATGCCTTCTCAGACGCGAATCGGTTGTATGCAGTGAATGCGATCTACTTGCAGTCGAGTCTAAGCTGATGATACTGGGAAAATGGAGGTGCACACATTCCACACGCACTGGCGACGGCGTTTGAAACCTTGTTCCTGGACTAGTGCCGTCCAGGTCTCGCCTCTGACATCGGACCTGCCTGCATAACAGCGCACTGGCCGATCTCATCACACGTCTCGAACTGTCACCAAAGAGAGGAGTAACTTACGGCACATATCAGAAGTCGCAACTAAGGTAGATTGCTACTCAGCACCAGTCTGTGGTACTTGACAGGCGCAAGTTAATTGCGTCTCGTTCGCACGCTTGAGCTGCGCTATACAAGTGAAAGTCAAGCAGCCAAGATGCAAGACAGCGGCACTGTCAATGTCTTGGCCCATGTCTGTGCACGTGCCTTGAAAGCGCCTCGAGCCTAACCACCGGTCAGAAGATTCCCGAGGTCTTGCCACAACGATGGAGAGCCACGCTTTATGGCCTACGAATGAAGCTGAGTTCACTTCACCTGGTCTCCTCATCCAAGATGAGCACACAGATCATTATCACCATGAAACCTTCTGCTTTCCATGCGCAACCTACCATCCTGATCCCGATCCCAGCGTCAGCTTCACGAAGCACACCCAGCTGGAATGCGAGCGTTCCACTCCCGCGTTCATGACTGGCGAGCCAAGTGTGGACTTCCTAGAGATGTCAACTTCCAGTCTGTCGAACACAAATCCAGCATTCGGTGGCACACCGTGGAGTTATTACGAGCCAAGCACGCCCTGGCTAGACCGGACACTATCTGGTTCAGAGCATGCGACGGACTATGCACTCTGTGGAATGGATCCATCGAATCAATCATTGGTAGATACTGAGAACAAGACTGTGAGCGATGATGTATGGAGCGTGCAAGCCGACTGTTACAGCAACCACATATTCGATGACTCCTGGGGTACATCCACCTATACTTCAGCAATACAAGACCCGAATCTCGCGCATAGCTTCTTCTCAATGCCATCACCTTCTGTGAGCAGCTACCTCAACGATTTCGATTTCGAACTACGACACGCAGTCGGCACGCGTCACTGGCACGATTCCCCCGAGTCTTTCCTTGATGTGAGCCACCACAAGCCTCCCAATACGCACGACGCCGAACCATCGCTCTCGCAATCTTGCAAAGAGCCGCCTTATATCTGCCCCGAAGATCATTGTCTGCGCCTATTCCAACGTCAGCCTGATCTCTCCAGGCACCAAAGAACGAAGCACATAAATTACCAGGGCAGTCAGAGATACAGCTGCGCGCTTAAGGAGTGTCCCAAGACTGGCAAAGTCTGGGCACGCCTGGATAGCTTCAAGCAACATGTTGCGAAGTGGCACAAGGGCGCAGATATGGACGGGCTGGTGAAGCGCTCGAGTAGAACATTGCATGTTGGCGACGCAATGTTCTCCATCGCAACGCCGGAATCAATGCTTCACAAACGACGTGTGAGGGCGGATCAAAGGCTCCGGAAGCAATGAACCATCATATATACGTTCCATTATACTTCGCTGAGTCTAAACCTTCGGACTACCGTAGAGATATCAGTCTACGTCAAGCAGGGTTTAGCCTCAAGCAACTAACCACACCACGTCGACGCTAGAGCTCGCCTAGCTCTTATATCGCCTTCAACTTTCATCGAGACCACACTAGAGTATCCTGATTGCCATAGCGGCACATTGCCTTCGAGTAATACAAAGCATTTGGTATCCAACAATCTTGCATCCCTCTAGCCCACCAATGCCCAAACATTCGCCCAAACCTTTCCCACTCACGCCATCACCGTCCTCGCAAGCCATCACCTCACAATACGAGCGAATATTAATTTCTTGCCGCTGTGATCCGTGTCTAAGTTGCGCCATCCTTTGCACTTCTAGCCATCTTGTTAACCTGTCAGTGACAGCGAAGTATGAAGAGAGATGTGTTCACGGACCCTGCGTGTGTCGCCCCAGGGCTTGAGATCGAAGCCTATGGTTAGGCTAGCGGAAGTGGAGAAGGCGCATCCTGAGCGAATTATGTTCTAAGGTAGAAACTGGGTTCCGCGGTGTAGGTAGAGAGAAGAGGAATACTTAAACAGTCTTAGACCTCGAGTTGTGATTTTACTTAGGTAGACCACTCGGCCAGGGATTGGAGAGCCGCAACATCCTCTCAATGGTACATAACGGATGATGACGAAATACTCCGGAAAGTAAGAACGTGCTCCCGTCCGATACGCAGGAAATGCGATCGAGGAATGGTACAGCTTCCCAGAAACCCAGTCGGGGTCTTATTCTCTGCAGTACCCAACCATACTCCAAATTTTCTCGAATACATTTATTCCACGCTCCGCCGCACCTCTTCCAACCCATCCATCCCATCAAACATTCCAGTCAATTATTTCCCTCACGATATTACCACCACCGCTAAGACATCAAACATGCGTCTCCAAACCCTGCTCACCCTCCTCGGCCTCAACAGCCTCGCCCTCGCCGCACCCACACCTGCACGCGGCCCGAAGGTCCTATTTCCCACTCCCATCAATCCAACCCATCACTAACCCATCCTCCAGCTCTCTAACGCTCCCATCGCGCCATGTAGCATGTGCAAGTCCCTTTGTGCCCAAAGTCCCCTTCTCTTCTCTACGGTCATGTGCCCCACCGGCCTCGAGGGAGTAAGTTGATACCTGACTGGCAGTGATGAGGGGTTTGCTAATGATGGATAATTTAGGCATTACTCTTGTGAGTTCGCAATGAAGGTTTCCCCAGCCAGTATTCACACGTCCTGAAGATGCTGGGTCGGATGGTCCAACAGCGTGCATGGTAAGATTCGTCGTGATGCGACACCCAAGGCTGGGAACGAATAGTTGGAAATATTGAGTTAGAGAATAGAGGTGACAGTTACGAACGATTTTTTTTGTGTCGTGAAGAACGTTGTATTCGTAGACATGTACTACTCTTCCTCACTCTCGTCACTACTATCATCACCCGCCAAACCAGCATCATCTCCGCATACAGCGGATCCTCCTCATCCTCATCCGCCGTAGCCATACTAGCCTTCCGATCATGTCTGCTCCTGCCCTGCCGCGCTGGCGGTCCAATGTCCATCTCTTCCACATCGTGATCCGCATCTGCGTCCTCCATTTCTACCTCACCGTCATCGTCGTCTTCTTCCTCTACGCCTCCCAGCTCGCCAAAGTCGATCACGTTGTCGACACGGCCCTTGTATGCATGTGAATTCGGCGTGCCCTGATTGCTGTTCGTAGCGCTGGCGAGCGTTATGGGCCCGTTCGAAGGCGACCTGAAGCCGCCGACCATGCCGAGGTTTGATCCCAGACCGAGCGATGCGAGTGCGCTGCCGTTGCGTGGCCGTGATGGGCCTACATCTGGTACTTCGAAATTTGAGTCCCCGCTGTCGTCAGATTCGCCTTCTGCGTCCTCGTCATCTTGGTCGATGTAGCGTGGAGATGGTGAGCGACGTGACTTTCTGGGCAGCGAAGATACTGGTCCGGGTTCGCCCTCAACATCGATGTCAGAGTCGTCCGAGGAATGTATGATCTCAGCAGATTTGATCTTTGGTGCTGGTGGACCAGCAGCTTTGCCTCTAGGCTTAGGGGCGGCGTCGGGTGCGGGCCGTTCCGAGGCGCGTCGTTCGAGGTGGATCGAGGGTGTGGGTTCTGCCTTCTTCGCTGCTGTTTTCTTCTCCATGAACATGGAACACTCGGCGGTCTTGCGCTTCTTGGGTGCCGGCTGAGCAGCTTTGGGCTTCGGTACTGCGGCCACTGCGGGCTTCCGTGCGCCAAATTGTGGAGTGTTCGTGGCACTGCCTGTGCCTGTGCGGTAGTCTGGTGACGACGCAAAGTGGTAGTCGGACTTATCGCTGTGCTCCTCCTTCTCCTTGTTCAGGAAGTGGCGGAAGTTGTATGGGTTGTTGGAGTCTGCTTTTCTAGATTCGTCGTTGGCACTACCTCGCTAAAGAGGTCGTCCTCGCCGTCCTATATCCTGTTGTTCCTTGCTCTTCTTTAGGTCTATCTTAGAGTACTGTACCGAGATGTTTTTGTTGTTTTGCGTCGCGATGTTGAAGGTGTACGAGTTGGACAGCGGCTCTAGGGTGGGTTTCTGGGAGGACGGGTCGAGCAGCAGGACGTACGACTTCTTTGCCGCGGCACGGTTACCGGTGAACCTTGTCGCCCGGGCCATTCTTGTCTTCGAGGCGCAGGTTGTAGAGGCTGGCAGACGTGGATGTGATCTTCGTGCTTCATGCATCGGCTGTCTGGGTAGGCTTGTGGTTGTCTGCCCATGAATTAGCTGTCTGACCCGAGATGAGACGAACATGCCTCGGTACATTTGACACTGCTGTAGTCGCCCAGCGAAGCATCACGGTCCGCTATCCGGTCGCTGATGTGGAGGCTGAAATGTGCTTTCTTGTGCTTTCTTGTGAGGCTCGAGGCGGCTCTCGACCATCGAGGACGCCATCACGTCGTGCCAGTCCAGCTGTGCAAGTATTCGCGGAAGGAGCAAGCCATGTAATAGAAGGAAAGAGCGATGCTGCGCGAACGTGAATAGCAAGAAGTGTCAACGAGCGTGGTTTGTCATGTCGCGCTGTTTGAGTTATGTTTGACTCTGTGAAGGTCAGCGACCCCAGCGATCCGGCTTGTCACCCGCCGGTCTACCGCAACGGCGCACGGGCCGATCAGAACACCTGACGATTGCCCCATAAAACATAACGTATTCCATCATCGCGTGGTCACATCATCGCATGGGTCAGACGATTTTACTAGTAAAAACAGCGTTTCTTGGCGCTGCTATCTCGAAAACTGCTTGATAGAATTCTCTAAAAATTTAATGTAACGTTAACGTACTTCATCATCGAGTGAGACACATCATTGAGTGAGACATTTTTTTTACACCAAAAAAGGCCCTTTCTTGGAGGACCGCCTGATACAATTCTCTCAAAATTTCAATACAAAGTTGCATCTATATAAGAAATATCATTCCAGATCTACTAAGCTCTAGCTTACGTAAGTAGGAAGCTATTGAAGAAAATCTAAATTACAGGAGTCTACAGCTACTGTCTTAGGAACTAATAGTACTATAAGACTAAGATTTTCAAATAGAAGCTTACATATAACGTACCCCACGGGCGAGTTAGCCACACGGGCGAGTTAGCCACACGGGCGAGTTAGCCACACGGGCGAGTTGGCTACCTGCGCCAAGCCCCCACCAAACACCACTTCCTCACGCGATGCCTTAACACAATCTACTAGATTTAACTTAAAAAAAGCTTAAATACAGCTTAAGCTTTAAGCTCTTAAATAAGACGCGACTCTCTCTTAGCAACGCGCTGCAACAATCTATAAAGTTACCTAAAGCAGTAGTAGCAACAGACGTGCAGGAATGCCTTCTTAACGCGATACTATACCTAACGTAAGGAACCTTATATAGAGCGAAGAGACAGTAATTGTATAGCATATACTTAACCTAAACGCGCGAGGATTTCCCCCGTAGCTCGCTGCTATGGCTAATATATGAGCGTCATATAGGCTAAGTTAGCATAAAGTAGCCTAGTACGTTTGTTAAGCGCTAACCTAAGCTTAAAGTTAAGTTTAATCGCAAGTACGACTACAAAAGAGCTCTGTGCGAAGATCCTTAGGTTATTTAGGACTAGTTTAGGCTAGTAGAGAACACAAAGGCGAAGTACAGCATCCTAGATAAAGACATCTATAATTTTAACAAGGCTAGCTTCCTAATAGGCATAATATCAACAGGCGCAATTATTATAGGTTCTAAGCGCCAAGGACGGCCAAAGAGCGTTCAGCAGGGCAATTAGGAGTAGATTACTGTAATCTAGGGCGTCAACGCAATAAGGTAGGTAATCCTACCCTTTATTATCTTCTAAGGTAAGAACTACCTCTCTGCCTAGTACAAGGAGGATAATCTACCTTACAATTAGGTTATTGCAGTCTCTAAGAATAGCTAGATAACAAATGCGCTTAGTCTTAAGTAGTTAAAGCACTTTAATGCGCACACAAAGAGGAGGACTATAGGAAGCTATTGTCTGCTTATTATTAATAGCTATAAGAGCTATAAGTTGCTTAAATTCTAGCAGTACTGCAAGAAGAATAAGATTATTACTCTCTGCATGCCTCCTTACTTATTGCACCTCCTGCAGCCTCTTAACGTGGGTTGTTTCTTGCTACTAAAGAAGGTGTAAGCCCAGGGCACCTTGCATGGTCACGTGGATTATCCACCAGCCAATCAGCCCACCACTTCATGTATATAAACCTAGGTCACAGGCCTCTCGGTCAGGAGAACACTACGACACAACACAGTACACCTTACATTATATATCAATCGCTTTTTTGCTTACAGAAGGCGTACAGGCGCTGAGCTAAGAACCTAATGCGCAACAAGATTAACCATATTACTAAACTTAAGTTCCTGCCCTATTTTATAGGTGCTTTTAAGGACTTAATTACTAAAAGCAATATCTAGGGAGCCTTTTAAGGTGCTGGCTTGGTCCCACTTGACGCAGATGCGGTGATTTCGAAGTTTGATGTCCGCCTGCGTACGCCCACACCACCTACTACTAACGTCGCGCCCTAGGTGTCTAAAACCCTAAGCAATACCCTAGAGTTTAGGTCGCAATTAACGCTAATTTAAGAGAGGATTTACAGGCACGTTAATAGCTTACCTACCTACATAATTAAGACAATTAAAAAGCTTACGAAAGGCGCAGAGATAATAGCGCATTTCTTAGTGTTAATAAGCAACTAAGTTAAGGAGCTTTAGGCAGCTAACAAGGCCGCCTTACGCTATAAAGCGCGCAAGAGAAAGCGCATACAGGCTAAGGGGACCCTTACAGCTAAAGAGGGCGTGCGCTTAACTACCTTAAAGGAGTTTAGGGCGCGTAGTAATAGGAAGAAGAGGACAAAGAGAGTGCGCATTAAGGCAGGTAAGCCTAGCCAACGACTCTGTGGACGCTGCGGCAAGGCAGGGCATAATGCGCGCACATGTAGGCAAGAAGCAGCGAGAGATTCTAAGTAGAATAGCCTATTACAATTCTCTACAACAGTCCTAGATAGTGCTGTACTATTGTGTATAGTTGTAGTTTTAGTAGGGGCTTAGCGCATGTGGCCAACTCACCCGTGTGGCTAACTCTTTTAATTTTCCTTAGTAAGATAAAGTAACTAACTCGCCTATGTAGCTAACTCGCCTGTGTAGCTAACTCGCCTGTAAGATACGTTAGTCTTAGCAGATTTTATTAGGTTTAGTAATGTGTTAGGTTCGATGATAGAATACGTTACCTAGCCTAACTATTACTAATATTATATTACTACCTCTACTACTAGCGTGCAGAGTTTTCTAGTGGGCTGAGGTCCCTGGGTGGTCGGGTTAACTACATGCACTACGACGTTCGGTAAGTGCCTAAATCATGCTTCTTCGTCAAATTCGATGCCATTTCTTGAACAGTGTTGTGAGCGTAATCTGTAGCAGTCAAGCAAACCTGAACCTGCAGATCGCTACATCATTTCACATCGGTGCGGTTTTGCCGTCATGAAGCCTCCGATGAACGTGTGGGGAAGACCATCGCAGCATTTTGAAAGTACACAATTGGTGATCGCAAGAGAAGAGCCAATTGCTGGGTCAATCCATCGCAAGATCTTACCACT
>Ga0265780_10004683_pt1 | contig 17526 bp, 20 predicted proteins | sample P1T30metagenome_FD_192432 | JGI IMG/M metagenome (GOLD analysis project Ga0265780, IMG submission 192432) | Plant litter microbial communities from East Loma Ridge, Irvine, California - P1 T30 | ecosystem: Environmental > Terrestrial > Plant litter > Unclassified | place: USA: California...
GCGCGCCATTTGCCGCGTACTCCTTCTCTTCCTCTTCATTCAACGGCACATCCTCGGTAATAGGGATCGGCCCGCTAATTTTTAAGTTCCCTCTTCTGATAGCCTCAGCCTTCCAGCTGGAGCGCTCAAGAGGCGAGGGCGAGGGCGTCGACGCACTCATATCGGCGACGACAAAGCCTTCTCTTTGAAGCATATGGATGCTGCAATGTTTTGGATTCCGAGTGTTGGGCACTGTTGGCGAATGCGCTTCTGCGGACGAGTTCTGGAAATTGCGCTTAGGCGAGGTTTACCGGGATGACCCAGCGAGCGTGAGGATCTCGACTACCATCACCGATGTTGCGAAAGCAGTTGATGGATAAGAAGCAAAGCAAAGGCGGACCGGAGCGACAAGCGCGGCAAACGTCCCTCCTCCGAAAATAGATGCAAGGCAAGAATAGGCAATAAGGAATTAACAACGATAGCCCCCAAGACTCGAAAGAAGCGAACTCGATCAGAAAGAGCGACGAGGTTAAACAATAGAGAGACGTGCCACAGACGACGTAACGAGAAGAGCAGCAAAAGAACGGGGGGCGGCGCTCTTAGGGTCTATGTATCAGACCGAGAGCGTCATGTACCCTTTGGACAAGGGTGCCAATAGAGTGGGGAGGGTCAGTCGGATGGGGGGCGCGGCGGGAAGGAGGAGGCTATTATTGATGGCGCATTTGCGAATCAAGCAGTATGACCGGCATTACCTTTGACCACAACACAACGGGGGCTGGGGGGCTGCAGCAACAAATAAAGGCCTGATCGCTGCTGCACAAGCGTTGCATGAGAGGCCAACAAGTCGGACCACTGCGCGAACGAACGACGTGCAGGTTGTTGGCGATGGGGCTGTGGGGTTTTGCGTCCAGTACAGCTGCATGTTTTCGCCAAAGCGGACTGTTGCAATCGATACGTTCGTTGGCTGCAGCACGGCACGCGCAGGCGCGCTCGGCCACTGTCCTCTTCAGCCCTTCTGAAACATGCGGCTAACACGTCTTGGACCTCAGCTTCCCTGTCGACCTCTCAAACTTACCACTCGTCCAGAACCGCCATCTCAAATCCCAGTAAAGCCGTCGCAGAGCTAATCCTTCTGCGTCTACAAATAGCGGCTTGCAGCACTGACCGAGGCGTTCCACGAACCCTCCTCTTGTCGCGTCAGGTCTGAGCGCGAGAAGACATGGGGTCGCCAGGACGCATGTCATGTCATGGACCCTCGGCCGTGCAGACTAACAGGAATCCTTGCTCCAGCCTGCATTAACGCGTTTGAGGCTGTCCGCGGACTAACTCCGACGACGGCCTGATTGGGGCTCATTGCTCTGGCCCACACCACACCGTCTATCACGACTGTTTGGTACTCTACTGCACGCGTTACCTGTTGACGATGTACGTTGATGTAAACATGATTAATAGGGGAGGCTGGTCGACAGTAGCCGAAGGGTCTCGAAAGACGTTGACAGAAGCGACGTCGCAAGCGCTGGGCGCCGTTTTGATGAAGTTTCCGGCCTGCGCTGATTGCTCGATAGTATTGCGCCATGTATTGATGGTCACGACTCGCCACCACACACACTTTATCCTGCACGACACCGTTCAGCATAAAGAGTTTGAGAGAATGAGCGCATTACTCGCTGCCTATTCATCGCGCTCTTCTTGCCCTTCTCGTTTCTCTTTTGCGCATATATGTAATCGCATGCAAGCCCTGCTTCGCCGTCTTACCACCGTAGTCTCATGCCGCATGCCACTTTGGCGATGACATTCGGCGTATGTAGGTGTTTTGGCGCGAGCTGTCTCGACTCGCGACTTTGACGCGGGACTACTGCAGCTAAAATCACGCCGCATACCATGGCTGCAGTATCGCGCTTCGCTTGCGAACCAAACCATAGCGCTGAGACCATGTCCTCCCCACACCACTCCAACATGTAGTAGCGAACCACAACTCCGACATTGTTTGTTTGGGAGCCCGTGACAGCGCATGTGTTACAGCCTCGCTTGCTTACACCCCTCATCCGCCGTTTTCTTGGTCCACGTAGACGTCTGCCAAGTTCGGATACCTGAGATCGGCGTGGTCTTCTAGATGCTGCATCCAGGCTTTTAGAAACTTGGAGCCCCTGTGAATCAATCAAGTCAGCAACAATGCATGGCGCTGTGGTGTGATGAGCGTATAGAATCCTCCGCCGTATAGCAGGGTGCCGAGGGTCTGGTCTCGGTGTGGGTGACGAAGGGTTCCCGTGTGACAAAGCAAGGGGGCGTGTCACGGCAGTTTCGAGTTACGCGGGTTTCAGATTTGCTTGTTCGCAAAGACCACGTCCCGACGCCCACGTTCTCGGGTATGACCGAAGTCCGCGACTCCGCGATGACGATGAGGTATCGGCTGTGGGACCAACAAGGAAGGGTAGTGATACCGGGGACATGAATTGGGAACGAAGAGGGTACGTACTTGCTTATTGTGTCTGAGTCTCCGATCACACAAAGATGTCGCTTTGGGCGTGTCATTGCAACTGCGCCCTTCATCAGCACCTGCAGCCACGTGTTCATGCGTAGATATTGCGGCGAGTCGGTAGAGTAGGAGCTGACGTACCGTTGAGCCGTCTCTTCTCGCCCAAGAAGCCCACCTCATGCTCTGGATTGCTCCGTACTGTGCTGACAATGACGGCTTCCTTCTCGCGGCCTTGGAAGCCATCCACGGATCCTAGTTCGATACCAGGATACGCCTCTTTGAGCATTCCAGCGAGCAATGCGAGCTACCATTGTTAACGTTGAACCCCACAATACAAAGTTGACGCGCATTGCACACGCATGATGGGCAGGGTGGAAAGACGCGTACCTGTGCATTGTATGGCGTAACCACCGCGATGTCTTCCGCTTTAACGCCGGCTTTGATCAGATTCGCGACATGCATCTTCACCAACGCCGCTTCTGCTTCATTAGATTTGCTATCGCCAAGACTCATGCCTTTCCCGCCCTTGCCTATCACACCCTCGTCTTCGATCTTCTCAGGGAAGTCACCGCCTTGAGTGTCCCAGAAGACGAGCGGCTCTTGTGTATCTTCAGTTTCTTCAACGTCGTACTTCAGGTCCTTCAGTAGACGGCCCTTGACAAAGTCTGCTGCGATAAGTTTCGAATCATATAGTTCGTCCGATGGAAATCGCATTATCTTCTCATGCATGCGATACTGCGTCGTTAGCATCCGCTTGATCGACGGTCCATGTAGAGAAAGTAGCCTGTCGAAAAGAGTTGTTTCGAGCGTCATGCCGGTAATCAGCTTGCCAGCGGGTTTCTCCGCGCTATCTTCACTCTTGCTGGCTTCCTTCTTGGCCGCTTTCGTTTGTTTCGAGTTGAGAGACTTGATAGTGGGTGGTAATTGGAGGTGGTCGCCGGCCAACACCAGCTTACTTGCCTTGACCCACAGTAAAGGCACCCAGCATTGAGCCTCCAAAGCCTGACTGGCCTCATCCACGATGACGACGTCGAACTCCTGACCTTTTAGATGGAAGCCACCCGCACCATGTAGCGTCGCAAGAACGACCTTGCTGCCAGTCACGAGATTGTTGACACATCCTTTCTCTCGCTCTCGATACTCTTGTCGGAGCTCCTTCAGCTCGGTGTAGATCTGACGGCGCTCTTTGGCGTTGCGGGTCTTGCGGATAGAAGATTGTTTGTCATCCATTTCTTTGCGAACGTCCTGGACCAACGCGGCTGCTTCTGACGTTCGTGTGAGGACATCGAGCGAATGATTTAAGACAGATGGTAAGAGGCGTGCCGGATGCCCGAGGCGCACCATAGGTACCTTGTGAGATGCTAGACGCTCAACAATGTTATCTACGGATATGTTCGATGGCCCGCATACCAGCAAGCGAAGCTTCTGCTTGAGTAACTGGAGTATAAGCTCGATCAGCGTGTGCGTCTTGCCTGTACCTGGAGGGCCATGGATCAGCGCGACCTCTCGGGACGCTAGCGCGAATCTGATGGCCTCTTGTTGGCTGTCATTGAGAGATGAATCGTTCCACTCAAGCTTATGAAGGGGGTTTGATGGATCGTTCAGGTCCGAGGGTAGGGGTGTAGGCGATGCTTGTCCAAAGAGTACGCGCATGAAGGGAGTGTACTCTTGGTCTCCGAGCTTCTGCAGCCTGTTCATCGTTTGGTTCATCCTATCATGGATAAGTTCAGGTAAAGAATGAAACAGTGTATTCGGCCAGGACGTACCTCTTGTAGGTGACGTCGTTCGCCAATTTGACTCTAGTACATGTATCAGCCTCACTGTGCCCGACACAGCCGCCCACAATGTGTAAACTAACATCCATAGCTTGCCGCCAGTAGGCACATCTGCGTCCTCTTTGTCCAGTACAATTTCCACATTCTCCCTGCGTACCCTGAGAACTACGCCCGAGGCGCCTTTCTTCTCGAGCTCCTTCTTTTCCGTCTTCTTCGCGCTCCCGCTGGGCTGGTCTTGAACTGCAACTATATCGCCCACACGTATGCCGTGTTCTGGGATGTCCGGCTTCTCGCCTTTCGCGACAACTGCCGAATCCAGTCCCAGCTCGACCACGGTCTTGCCGCCCAGCCCTGTCCGTATAGAAGATATGTTAAGGTTCAGGATCGCGAGACCGGCGCGTGAGAGGGCGGTAGGCGTGTGTGACGAGAGAAGCGCGTTTGTTTCGGAGAGCTCGGCTTGAAGCTCGGCATCGAGCAGGGTGAGCTGCGAGGCGGCGAAGGACGGAATATCTGTAGGGTTCGGCATCGCTACTGGTGGCTGAGTATGTAGACGTGGGGTGGTAAGTTCGCGTCAGAGTTGATCAATTGCTGATCTAAGAAGCTTCGTTGGAATAGCAGAACCTCGCGCTATTTCAAGCAAGTTGGGACATTATACTCGTGTAGTGGTTCGCGCGACCGTTTGCTGCTGGCCAAGGGAACCGCAATGGCTGCCGTATGTCTGCAGTGGGCGCCGACTGCGAGAATGTTTAGGCCGAGCTGCTATTACGTCATGACACTAACCCGTTTCGGCTTTGTCACCAGCAAACTCCACGGGCCGACGCGCAACGAAGAAGTGAATTTTTGCTTAACTCAAAGAAGGCTTATTTACGCACTCTTCTGAGCTCTACACTCATGCTCAAGCCTGATTGTTGTACTCGTGAGCAAATTTGTTTGGCTACCTAGGTACAAAACGCGCCAGCAAGTGCAGCGCAAACCCAGCGCCTTACATATCGTCGACATGTCCCATGCAGAAGCCAGTGAAGTTGTACAACCAGAATTCCGTGTCTTGGGCACCCTTAACAACCAGGCTGGTCTGATTCCGCTTCAGCCACCTTCCATCCAGTTCTTTGTCTGTCGCAACTCCTATCCACCGACTGGGAGGCGGTAATTGCCACCACTGGCTGGAGTCCGCACATGCCAACGTCGTTCCCAAGTGCGCACTAGTGTACAACCCCGTGGGACTCTTATTCGTTTCTATACTTGCAATAATGATGAGGACCACCACAAGACCCACGAGCAGCAGAGTATAGATCCGGTACCATGTGCTCGAGATACAGGGTAAAATCGTAGTCGTCGTTTGACCGCGAATGAAGTAGAAGGCGTACAATACGAGGGAAACGGTGATAAAAACGAAGTAAAACAATCCGAGCAGAAAAGTTGTTGTGGTGAAAAACGTGTCTCCCAATACTGGTGTGAAGATAAGGAGTGCTAATGTCCAAACTCCTCCGAGGAGAAGAAGGAAGAAGATGCGAAAAAGACAGCTTTTCCAGGATTCGGTGGGCGACTTGAATCCAGCTGTTTCATATGGCGCTGTTATGAGCGGTTCCAATGCTGTCGGTTGTTGATCGGGTTCCATGTCACTGTCCTTTGGCAAGAGAGTCCGGTGCGTCTGCACGATTGTCGTGACGTTCCGCAAGCCACCTCGCTGGTATACAAAGTCCTCTGTTAGCCACGTAGCAGCGCATAATCGTAAAAGACCGAGAATAGCCAACGGGAAGAAGACGGCGTCGATACCGAATCCAATAGCGACGCCGGGAAGTGCGGCTCCGGACATGGCACCAACGAGTAAATAGAGTGCCGACACGCCTTGTAGTGTTGTGATAACGGTCTTCATCGTTGTCAATGAGGCTACTTCAACGTGGGTGTGTTCTGGCAAACGTAAGCAGTGCGGAGCACAGGCCGTAACCATCTCTTCCCCGCCATTCCATCCGTTCGAAGTCCAGAATATCGCGTTGGTGGCTGCTAAATCATGACGACTCCACTGGACAGCGCGAATGCGCCGATCGGCTATCGCAGCGTATCTCCAGATTATAGATGTCGGGTTGTAGCTGCACAGCCGATCGTACCACCTAGGGCGTCGATCCGTCAGATACGTTATTGTAGGTGTGCCGGATACGATGTGCTAAAGCACGAGTTCCATCAGTACTTCATCTTCATGCAGAAGCATAGTCCAGGTTGAACTTACCGCGATCAATGGGGCAAGACACAAAGTGAATAAGGAGACCCACTCGGTAAAACTAACACATTGGCTGTTGTAGCGGATGGGCTCAACCTCGATGTTGAAATACGGCATTGGAGATGATGCGGCCGAGACATTCGCGCAGGAGAAATTCGCTAGGGATGACTGAATCTATCCTTCAGGCCCCCGACGACCGGGAAATTACTTACGCACGTAAGCACGCACAGTGACACCTACCACCGCGTAATATCGGATGCATGTAAGCGTCGATTATGTGTACCATCCCTCGTGGGACCACTACATCGCTTTGTTCGACCTCAAACCTTGAATGTATCTCGATATGGACACAAAAGTATATCCAGAGATGTGCCAAGAAGTTAGCCAACAAGCAGTTTGTGTCCGTAACGAAGTATCATGTGTCGCCTCAGCAGATAGCTACCAAACTAAGACAGTGGCAGCGCTCATTCTTAATACCGTATATCTACCTCAGATATCGGAAGCAGGTTTTCTCTATCGCAGCAGTTCGAGGTTGGCCTGTGCCTCCGCCATCTTGTAGATGAGTGGGTTGCTAGAGATGGCGAAGATGAGGCCAAAATGATGGGATCCGTCCTAGTGGCTGTTTTGATGCTGCCCAGGTGGCCACGTGTTGTGTGCGACTAAAAATGAGTACCGACCTGTTTATATCGTTTTGATTGCAAGTCCAGAAAGCTCATAGCAAATCCGACAGTCGTGATAGAAATTGAAGTATTAGTGTTGCATTGGGACCAAGCCTCGATTGAGTCGGAGATAACGCTTAGTAATCCCGCACTGACCTCCAAAGCTGGGAAGAAAATCTGAGGTACTCTCGCGTGCCTCGCATGATGCATCTGAGCTTTGTACACGGATGCGACTCCCAACATGCGGACTCGCATTGTTGAGAAATTTGACGGCTTTCTCTTCTTCCTGCATTCCTTTCCATGCGATCGTGCTGAGTCTGTGGGGCGTATGGCCACGTCATAGCAGCCTTTTTTGTCTTTATCACACGAGCTCAGCGAGCGCGCCCATAGGTACCTACCGAATGCACGGTAAATTCCATTCCAAGATTTGTCAAAGCTTTCGATACGGATGAATACGCTCCGCTAGCATCAACTACCGTTACCGGCTCCACGCCCATCAGCCATCGGAGTGCACCCGGGCGTTGGCGCGGTGCGCTGAGTTCTCGAAACCTCTCAGAGTCTTCTCACATGCAATTTGAGTTTGCGTAAGTTTGTGGCGCCTTTCTACTACCGAGGCGTCAGCCTTGCCCGCAAGTAAGGCGCTGAACACCAATATCTCGAGCGATGGATTCGCCGAGATCGTGGGGAGACCCATCGCGATACCCCGCATTTTGTCCACGCGGGGCGAAGTAGTTACCCCTTGAAAGGTAGCATCTCCGTCATCAGATTACAAGCCAACGGTTTATGGCTGGTTCCCGAGCGTGTTAACAACGATGGCGATTCAGTCGATACACCCACCCACAGACCGGGAGAATGCATCCGTTTGCGGTCCGGCAGTCAATGCCACTCTTGGCGTCGATATCCTACCTTGCACGTCCCTCCACTACACATGTCATAGTCGGTGCACTCAGGTCAGTCGCGTTTTGTCGAAAGCGCAAACAGAGAACGTTCCGAGGACGGCTTGTGTAAAGACTGATGTGGCGCAAAACCATAAACTCTGGATTACTACTCGTCCGCTAGATGCGCCGACACCTCATGACCAGCTGCCTAGACAATACGCGCCGGAAGCTATCCACCAACGATCCAAGCCTATTGTGGCTCTTTCCCCTGGCTGACGCTCTGAAGTGCGAGTTCGGATAGGTCAGCGCACGATGTTCTTCATGCACCGTGTCACCTCACAAGGCTGTCAGACCCCACTTCCATCAAAATGAGAGCGATCTGCAACCCAAAATTCCGGGAGGATGCTATTGAAGCATGGGTGTATCTGCAGCCACGGCGGCCTTTGAGCTTACGTTGAGTCTTTCCAAATCGCTCTTCGTCCGGACGCAATAGACTTCGACATTGTCCGAGGCTCGTTGTGAAGCGTAGTCTCTGGCTTGTGACATCTATTCCACCGGGCGAGTTAAGTATCGTGCGTTGCACAGCGATGGTAGAAGCATTCACTAGAAGCAAGAACTTCATTTGATTCGACAACCACGAGTCGAACGCACAACTACTCGCTATGAAGCTGGCAACCCTTCTTTCGTTGCTTCCATTGGCTCTAGCAGTCCCAGCACCGCTGGAAAAACGAGCAAACCCTACCGTCGTTGCTCCCTCGCCTCAAGCCACGGTTGCTGGCATCAACGTATTGGGTGTTGAGTCCTTCAAAGGCATACCATACGCACAGCCTCCGATCGATCAGCTACGACTAAAGCCACCTCAGCCCATAACTTCCTCCCTGGGAAAGGTCGACGGAACCGGCATTCCAAAAGCATGCCCACAGTTCTTCTTCAGCATAGATGAGAGGAATATCCCCACCAACGTCTTAGGCACTATCCTAAACCTACCACTTCTTCAGACCGTCACAAATGCTGGAGAAGACTGCCTTACTATCAACGTACAGCGCCCCGCTGGTACCAAAGCTGGCGACAAACTTCCGGTACTATTCTGGATCTTTGGTGGCGGTTTCGAACTTGGATCTACTGCAATGTACGATGGAACAAGCCTTGTAGCCGAATCAGTCGCTCAAGGCAAGCCCATCGTATTTGTTGCGGTCAACTATCGCGTGGGCGGATTTGGCTTCATGCCTGGGAAAGAGGTATTAGCCGATGGCTCTGCCAATCTGGGGCTGCTGGACCAGAGGTTGGGCTTGCAATGGGTTGCTGACAACATTGCCGCATTCGGTGGAGATCCTGAGAAGGTCACAATCTGGGGAGAGTCTGCAGGTGCTATCTCCGTGTTGGATCAGATGATGCTCTACGACGGCGACAACAACTACAATGGCAAGCCGCTATTCAGAGCTGGCATCATGAACTCGGGTTCGATAGTTCCAGCTGATCCCGTTGACTGCCCCAAAGGTCAAGCTATTTACGACAGGGTATGTGTTTAATCCTACTCGTTGTTGCTAAGCACAATGCTAACTCTTTGCAGGTCGTTGAAGCAGCTGGATGTGCTAGCTCTGCCGATACCTTGGCGTGTCTCCGCACAGTGCCATACACCAAGTTCCTCAATGCCGCCAATACTGTCCCGGGTATCTTGGGCTACTTCACCGTCAATCTTTCCTACCTCCCTCGCCCTGATGGAAAGGCCCTTTCGGATTCTCCTGATGCCCTTGTCAAAGCTGGAAAGTACGCTAAAGTACCCTTCATCGTTGGTGACCAAGAAGACGAGGGTACTCTCTTTGGTCTCTTCACTTCGAACTTGACTACGACCAAAGAAGTAACGACCTATCTCTCAACCATCTTCTTCCAGAATGCTTCACCAGCGCAAGTCGAACAGCTAGTAGGCAGCTACCAAACTATCACCGAGGACGGCTCGCCCTTCCGCACCGGCCTGCTCAACAACTTCTACCCGCAATTCAAGCGCGTCTCCGCTATTCTCGGCGACGTTACCTTCACCCTCACGCGTCGCCTCTTCTTGGAAGTCACCGGTCAAGTCGCACCCGATGTACCATCCTGGTCCTATCTCGCGACATACGATTTCGGTACACCCATTCTAGGAACATTCCATGGCTCCGACATCCTGCAAGTTTTCAATGGCATCTTGCCCAACAATGCCGCGAAGACTATTAGAGGCTACTACTACTCATTCGTCTACAACTTGGATCCCAATGAGGGCAACACTTTCATGGACTGGCCAAAGTGGAGTGAGGGTAGGAAGTTGATCAACTTTGGCGCGAACAAGAACAGTTACCTCGATGACGATTTTAGGGGTGATACACATGACTTTTTGGCGCAAAACGTAGCGAGTTTGAGGGTTTGATCTTGATGATCTACATAGCACCCGACCTGCATGAATCCTTCGAAGTTGGGCATAGCAGCAAAAAAGAAAAATGAACAAAGTTTTCCTCAATCACCCCTTTCGCTCTGATGACCCACCGCTGATGGTTTGTTGTGAGCTGCATGACTCAACTACGTTGCTGTCCCCATTTTTTCCCTTCAGGCCGCAAACCGCCAAGTGCGTTTTCAGGCCTTTCGCCAATCTTTCCTTCGCGAATCTCGAACACCTTTCCAGTATGATATCAATCGTCGGTGGCCTAATCTTCTGTCACTGCGCGGCATCGAGTGTGCCATCTGCATATCGCGAAGCTTTCGCTCATGAAGCAGCGCGGACCCGCAGATGTTCGTCTTTACAGCCACCTCCGTGGCTGCCCAATCATCGAGGATGCTGGCGTACATCTCACTGAAGAATGACGATCGTGGTCGCATTGATGGGCGGAGATACCACGGGTTTACTATGGAAATTGCACGGACGTTCTGTGGATCCAGCTCTGAGAGCCGTGCACACGCGTCACCTTCTCACATCACCGCGTTGAACGGAGCAGCCACGCGTACGAAGATGCCGAGTGGATTCCACTGACGGCGTAATGGGTTTTTCTTTGCGCCGGCTTTTCATCCTTATACCAAAGGTGTATATGGATAGGAAGCTAATCTCGAAATTTCTGGGCTCATCGGCACACAAGCAACGCTTCGACGTACGTTTTGTATTCAGCAAGAACATAAAGCTAATAGATATCGTGAACAAAAGCGAGCGTGACTGACGATTGAGTACCGTGAAGGACAAGACCGAACCAAACAATTCAGCGAATGAATACCCAGAAAAGCTGTTTAGCACCCCTCTACCGCATCATTGGCGATGACTACCAGTCACACGTAACGACGGCATGACGATAGATGCCCATCATGGAATCTGAACAGCCCTCAGCTCCACTCTTATATCTCACCTCCTCTGCTTTGCACTTGATCTCTCGGTCCTTAGGCAAAGCGGGTTCGCCTTGCTTTGTAGGTGGTGCATCCCAATCTTGGCACCAAAGAGATCCAGGATTGGTTCCATCGTTGAGATAGTCGCAACTACTGCTGTCGATGAGGTTGCCCATCTCGTACGTACCAGCAGGCCAAGGTGGGTTATCGACATTGCCGTCTGCCGGTACAGTTTTCATGGCTTGCGTGTCAAGACGACATTCGGAGGACTCGCCGTAATCGCTATTGAAGAACAACCAGGTGTTCTCGTTCGAGATATCATCGATGTAGTTTTGGAAAATGATAGAAAGCGCTTTGTTCTTGCGTGACGGTGTTGCCGAAGGCACAGGGCTCGGTGAAGTTGGACTCGAGTCGTTCGGGCTTTCATCGTCATCGTCATCGTCATCGTCATCGTCCCCGTGGTCGGCTTTTGTCGCCCCGTTCCAGATCACACGAATGTTGCTGCCAGAAGCCCTCACCCAGCTCGAATGCTCACTGGTGACATAATCACGAATGGCTTTGACGCGCTCCACACCAGTCTTGCTGTCGTCCCAAGGTTTGGTCGAGTAGGACAGGTATGTAGCAATGAGGCCCGCGACCTGAGGTGCGGCTATATTGAAATCGCAGGTCAATATCAAGTGCTTCTCAGCCGCACTCTTGGGAGACATCGCTTACCTAACGAAGAGCCACTTGCAACTGTTCGCTCCTCGTCCACCTTTGATTGGCAATCAACTCGATCACCCAGCGCATAGATACTGACAAGTGGACCGGCTTGCGAGAAGTCGGCTCGATTACCTTCATCGTCGCAACCGCCGACGATGATGAGAGGGATGTCGTCATCGTGAAGAACCATTGGAATTTGATCAACATCTTTTCGGTTCGGCTGCTTGGCTGCGTTGCCTGCGGATGCGACAAAAGGTACCCCAAGTTTGGATAGTGTGCGGAGATCATCTCCGTACAGTTCTTGCATCTGTTTGTCGTTCTTAGCTGCCTCAGGTGTGATTCCGCCCAAGCCGATGGCAATTGATGTGGTCACCACGCTCCGCGAAGCACGGCCTGGGTGACTGTTGATGTCTCTCAGAATCAAATGCATGATGTTCTCCCAGTCGCCAGATTTGGGGTACATTTTTGATGACACAAGATTTGCCTGCAGGATGTGACCAGGATGTCAGCGAGCCGTTGTAAACACACAGTAGATATCTAGATAGACATTCAAGACCATGAAAGAGAAGGTCATGCCTAGGAAAGCTCCTCGGACAAAGGATAGGCTCTAGAAGACTTGATAAGGTCACAAAGCGTCAACAACGTACCTCTTTTGCAAGCCCATACTTCTTGCCCACGGCTTTTGACGCGACATAAGTCCCGTGCGATGGCTTGTCAACATTGTCATCCGAATCTGGACTTTGGTGGTTTTCGATAGATGCGCTGGATTGGAGTACAAGGTCGTTATCTGTCGTGAACTCTGACTCCTCGTCACGCTGCGATGACATTATTAACGATGTGAAAGACTTGGGCTCATATACTTACATTCTTGACTTTGATCTGGACGCCCATGTCTATCAAATATACATATACATCCCTGCCAGGATTCTCCGGATACACAAAATCGGTGGCCTGGCTGAGTGAACCCCCCCTAGATCGTACACTTTTAGTTGGCTAATGAGACATGTGGAGATATATCATACGTACGGATACAGACTATCCATCAGCAGAGCATCATCGGCGTTTTCCTGTTTCTTCCATGTCAAAGCTCTGGAAACGAGCTTTTCTCTTCTGTCAATCGCCTCTGACCGCTTGTGCACTGCATCGAGTGACTGCTCAGCCGGGAGAGCCCGTAGAGATATCACGGGAAGCTCTTCCATCATACCGGAAGTGTCTTCGTGATTCTCTACCTCTTTCTTTGCCTCCTGTGTCAAGTTGAGACTTCCATACCCGAGGATCTTGTCGTCCGGTCCGATCTGATACATCCAGGAACCAGGCACCACCTTGCTCTTCAAGAAATCGTGGTAGGTCTTGATGTTGATATCTTTCTTTACCAGAGCTATGTATTCCTTGATGTCTCGGCGGGAAATAGAGTGTTCTTCGCGGGTTGGTGGAGAATCATGGCTGGCACCCTCATCTGCGTTACCATGAACTGCAGTGCTACGGTGATGCGTCGGCTCATGTCGCGACAAGAGGTCGCTGGTCAGTGCGGGAGCTGTGGCTATGCCGGGTTGTTGCTCGACAGGAGAGACGTCTTCCCTTTGCTCAAGCGCAGCATTGTTCTCAGCGTCTCTAGTTGTAGCGTCAGCTAGATACGTCGGGATGAATGCCTGCGCAACGCAGAGCAGGAGGCTGAGATGAAGAATGCGCATTTGTAATTATGCAAGAATTGGTTCGAAGAAGTAAGCAAAAGATAAGATGCGAAGTCTGGTTTGTGTGTATAGGTGGGACAATTGGTGCAAGTAATGGAGATGTAGTTTAGCCATACTGGAGATTGTCATTTCTCTTAATACTCAATGTCAGAGGGACCTTCAGCCCCAGAGACTCGGGTTTTGGGTCCGAGTAGGCGTAATGATGCAACCAGCGCCCTCATGCTGTTGAGCGGCGTGAGTTCACCAGGGCCTACTGTCTTGAACCGAAACGCCTGTCGTGCAACCATTCACATATGGCATGCCATGGAGTTTACATCCGGTTTAATTCTCAACCATGCAAGGCTCCATTGGAGTGCGGGTAGGCCATTACGGAGATCATCAACTGTGCCAGTTCCGTGGCAGGCGCACATATCCATGGAGCTGTTTGATCGGCCTGTAGATGCTTCGATAATCGGGGCGGAAAGTTGCGACACCGTCATGTTTGACACAGCAGGCAGCACTTCATAGAAGGGGCCAGATCTCGAGACGAGGCCATGATGTCGTCGGCAATGTGATGCAGCATGAGTGGAGTTGAGTGGTAGTACAGCGGCCCCAGCATCTTAATAATTGACAAAGAGGCATAGTCAATGGAAGCACTATGAAACATGAGATGACCAGAGTTGGGACGCATGTCTACGTACTTGTTGGGGGAGTTCGCCATGATGGGGCAGCATGTGAGAAGGATGACGTCGCGTAATGATCCAGAGGCGACACGAGAGATGCTGCTTTGCGGCGGGTCGCTAACGAACTCAAAGTCGATTCATGGTGATGGGGATGTTGGTAAGACGGCAGCGCGGGGCTAAGGCGACGAAGTTCGGCTAATAACGGATGACGTATGTTAGAGAGCTGTGCCACACGATATTGCAGGTACGCGTTTTCGGCTGTTGATCGAATGCTTCGATTAGATTAAACAGAACTACGAGCGCAAACGCCACCAGCCCATGATAGTTGGCTACATGCGATCATGACACAGTGTCGGCGTTTAAGCGGGGGCCGACCTCGCATCAAATGATGGCGCAGGCGATGGTGAATGGAAGCGAAACGGAGGTCAAGAACGCCGTCACTGGTACGCGCGGGCGTGCATCAAGAGGGTGGAATGAAGACTGGATGAATCTTGTGTGTATTAGAAGTGCCAAAAAGCTAGACTCGCATGGAAGGTGAGCCCAAGCAATCGTGGGTAATCACGTGACAGAATGATTCTACGCCTCATACACCAGAGTCATCCTGCAGGATACCAACAGACCCGCTATGAGCCTTCCAACTATCGCACTGGCTCTCCAATGCATCCTTGTCGGTTATTCCAGCGATCTTGTCGTACTGCTCAACGAACTGCATGGCGAAGCCCTCGGATGTGTGCCAGCCCTGTACGAATGTTAGTAAAGTGATACAAGTGCAAATGAAGAGGGCTACGTACGATGTGGCAGTGCATCAACCACGCTCCGGGGTTGTCTGTCTCGAAAGCGATGACAAGGTAGCCCGATGCTGGCAGCATCGCGGTGTCGCGGCGCGGTGGGTTGTCTAGCTTGAGAGCAACGTCATCGGTGTACTCTCCCGTACCCTGAGCAATGACGAAGAAGTCGTGGCCGTGCAAATGAATGGGATGGGGTACTCCAATGTTGGTGCTGATGACTACGTACACGAACTCGTTTTCGCGCGGTAGGTGGAAGACGGCGTTGGAGGCCTCGAACGTCCGTTCTTTGCGCATGACTTGCATAAGCGTGGGGTCGTCCCAGTACACAACCATGGATGTGCTGTTGAGAGCCCATTTGAACACGTTCTCGTCGTTGCGGCCGACAGATACAGGCTCATCGGCTGTGGACGACGTTGCTCCGACGGTCTTTGGGATGTGCGGCACAAGGTTCTCGGTCTCGTCGGAGCAGCTGTCTTCGTAGTCGTATGCGGAAGTGCTTGGCGTTCCAGCCGAGCCACCATAGTAGACTATACCGCGAATGTCGTCTTCGTTGTCGTTCTCGGAGCATGCGGACTGCGGAATCGCGCGCACCCAGAAGTTGTCGGCCACGTCTCCCTGATCAGCCGTTACGATGACGTCGTATCGTTGACCCATACCGATGCTAACAATGGTAGCTTCATAAGGTTCGATAGGTACAAGATCGGATGCAATGACAGTCATAGTGTGGTTGTCGATCATGAACTTCCAGTGGGTGTCGACAGCGGCATTGACGAGGCGGATACGATAAGAAGTTCCAGCTTCGAAGGAGACGTTGTAACGATGGCCGCCGTCTCCAAAGGTGTTGGTACCGTTGATCAGACCATTGTCTAGAACTGGCGGGCCATCCATCTCGGCAGAGAGGTAGAGTTCATCAACTGTTTGGTGATCCCAGTCGTTAAGGAAGAGCATGCCCAGGTCCTCGTCGTAGTTCGCCGTCGCAGGTCCATTGATGACGATACCGCCAAAGACACCCTGCCAAGCCTGCAGCGCAAAATGCGAATGATACCAGGTCGATCCGTGCTGGGTGGCTCTCCAGGTGTAAGTCATCGACTCGCCTGGTGCTGTTGGGCATTGGGTAATGGAGCTCACACCGTCCTGGTCGTTGGTGTTCTTCTGCCAAAGACCATGAAAGTGTATGCTCGTGCCGTTGTTGGATGTCGTAAGGGAATTGGTGACATGGACAACCACTGTGTCGCCCCAGTCTGCGATGAGCGTTGGCCCTGGTATAGAGCCATTGATGGCCATCGCTGTCCGAGATACGCCATCAGGCGCTACAACAACATCGGTGAGTTCGAGCCAGTACTCGCGGGTCACGCCAGTGTCTGGAATCTCGATGGACGCGTCGGTATCGACGGAGTGATCACACCACTCCGAGCGTGTGGAAGCAGTGTTGCCATCGCATGCTCTTCTTGGCACTGGAAATGGTTTAGCCAACGTGCCTCTGCATGGGGATGAGATGCAACTTACTCAAATTCGAAACGAAAGGCGAAGAGGCCGCAAAGCCAGTCAAGGCTGCAAGACCGAAAGCGCCTCGTAACAACATGATGTAAATGCCTAAAAGGTTTTTGACACTGGAAGAAAGATGATATGTAGAGACAACGCGCAATGATCAACGAAAGACGAAAGACTCTAGAAAGAAGCTCCCAAAGAGTGATCTGAGCTCAGTCAAACGAACGTAAAGACAAGCTGATGGTTCTCAACAACACAACTCTATTACGGCCTTTATATCGTCCTTGCATCCTACCTTCATGGCCTGTCTTATCCGAGGAATCTATTAGGGGCACAACCTGTGCAGTTTACAACGACTCAAGGACGTCATGATAAAATCGAAACTTTCGCTCGTACTCTTCTTTCGTGATGCTCCGTAGATAGTCTCATTGTTTATCGTGGGTCAAGACTACCCTGATCCCTACTCCAAACTTCAGACGCCCCTTAGGGCATCACTTGGCGTAGGTAGGCCGGCTGCTCGGTGATCTGCTAGTGGTATTGTGCATCTAAAAACGGCCGTGGGGTTACTGAGTAGTATGCGCAAAGTCTACCGGTGCATCAGGTGAGCCCCCACTCGATCGGTGCCATTCCGCCGCATCTGCCCATGGCATTATCGATTGTTGAGAAATCTTCGCGCATTGTCGGAATTTGCTGACTCGGAATCGGAGGAAGGAAGCGCCGCGGAAGGGCCGTCCATGATGACAGGTCGGCGCGCCGTTGTCGCTGGGTTGTGCCAGGTACTCAGTGGAGTGAGGTACATGAAGTCGAATGGACAAACTCTTCGAATATCCACTGAAAAACGGGTAGAATCTGCGTTTAGACGGTTCGATCGCTA
>Ga0265780_10004684_pt1 | contig 17525 bp, 17 predicted proteins | sample P1T30metagenome_FD_192432 | JGI IMG/M metagenome (GOLD analysis project Ga0265780, IMG submission 192432) | Plant litter microbial communities from East Loma Ridge, Irvine, California - P1 T30 | ecosystem: Environmental > Terrestrial > Plant litter > Unclassified | place: USA: California...
GCGGGGTCGTATAAAGCACTTCACGGAAATTGTTCCCGGCGAGCGTTTTTTCTTCGATGTTGATGCTGTAACCCGACATGCTGTTTCTCCAATGGTGTTGCGGACGCTTCGATTGTAACCGGTCTGCGCGCAAGGCGTCCGGGGCGTGGCCCGCCGCCGCTCAGCGTGCATGTGGGTGCATGAACTGCTCGGAAAACCAGCAGGCCTCGCGGTTCATCGCATCGATCTGCGCGAGGACGGTCGGCGGCAAGCCGGGCGGATCGACGATGCCGCACTTGTCGAGCAAACCCAGCACATAAGCCTGCGGCGGCGCAGTCGCCTTGTTCTTGCTGCGTGTGTATTCCCACAGGCTCTCGAGGTCGGCCGGTTGCGGTGTAGTGCCGCTTCTCGCACCGAAGTCGTCGTCCATGACCTTGCTGATGACGATCGGCAGTGCATGCGCGTGATTCGATGCTCCGATCGAACGGCCCCAGGCCATCTGCAGGGGCTGGGTCTGGTCGGCCGGCAGGAAATTGTGAATGCGCGTGATGAGTAGCGGGCCGCGGTCCTGGGCATCGAACTGCTCGGCCATGAACAGGAAGAGAACACCTTTCTTGATCAGCGCGAATCCGTCGTAGGACTCGAACAGGACCGGCATGGCGTGGCCGGCGTCGCCCGGATGCTGGTGCACTTCGCACACGCGTAGCATGCCCCTGGTGAGGCTGTCTTCCGGCCGGCCGGCGCCATCGGTCCAGCGCATGCAGAGCAGGCCGCGGAGGAAGCGCCCGGGCGCCGTCATCGAAGGCCGAAACACCCAGTAATAGCCCTCGAAGCGGCGCTGCAGTCCGTCGAGGTTGCGCGGACTGACACACAGGTAGTCATTCAGGTGGGCGACCACCACCACCAGGTCCGCAAGCTTGTCGCGGTCGGCGTAGGCGCCGCCACCACCGAATTCGAGCATGCGGAAATTCGTCACCAGGTATTGCAGCACGTTGCGCACTTCATTGATGTCGAGGTATTTCAGCCTGTGGCGGATCCAGTTCTTGAATCGGCTGGGCGGATAGTCCCTGGGAAGCTTGCCATTGCTGCCGCTCGCCGCCAGGTTCAGGCTGGCGTTTTGGTGCAGCGGGCTGGGGCCGACCTGATTGCGGATGTGCTCGACGAGTCCCCGCAGCAGGTCCTGGTCCTGCTCGACATCCTTGATCCATTGCGCCAGTTCGCGTGGTCTAAAGACGTCTTTGGGATTTTCCTGGGTTTCCGCGTCCAACGTCGTCTTCATCTCCTGCTCCTGCGTAATACCCCGGTTGAGAATACGCGCCGGCACTGGAATTAACTGTCGATAAAGGAAATTGTACCCAACCAATACGAGGGCTGAATCGATAGAGTTTGTTCCAGCGCCGCAGAATTTTGCAGTAGCTCAAAAGGCTTACGGGACAGTTTGCGGCGTTGCCCCGTGCACGGTTTGCATAACCCAAGGAGCGCATCATGAAGAATCAAACGTTGATGAATGAGTTAGGCGTGCTCATGTTTATTATGGCACCGAATCCCTATATGGCGGCAATGAAGATCGAGTACGTGGACGAAGTAAACCGCGAAGTGCGGCGCGAGAGCGGCCAAGGCATGTTCAATATATCTGGAAGCGCTCTCGAAGCGGGCAATACAAGATTTTATGCGCTGGCAGCCCTGCGCGAAACCGGGCTGCCGGAATTCGTTGCCGGGCTTTATGTCGAGGAGACTGAAAGCATTTGCTTCAAGGGAATGTTGGTTGCCGAACGTTTACGGCAACGTGGATTTGCCGGGCAGCTGGTCCGCGCCGTGCAGCGGGTCGAGTCCTCACATGCGTCACGTAAGCGCCTGGTCGCAACGGTTCGACAGTTTCCATGTGGGCGCATCGTCCTCGGCTCCTTGCGCGCATTCGAGGGCTCTTTCTTCAAGGTAATGCGCACTGGAGGACACCAGTTGAAACACGATGACGCCGATGGGCATCTTTCGGCAAGCCAGGAGCGCGACGGTAGCGTTCGGTTTTTGACGGTCGAATATATGGCGCGCAACGCCGACAACATGGGCTCCGGCCGAGGAGGAAACAAATGAACGCTAGCGCCGAAATCGTTGGCCTCGCTGGGGGCCTGTTGAACGTGATGAGCGCGTTGCCTGTGCTTCACGACGCCTGCAAACAGGCGCGCCACCGCCCGCGCGACGTGCCGCAGATTCAATCGCGGCGGATCCAACTCCTGGCCAATCTCCTTTGGCTCGTTTACGCCGTCGCTAACGGCTTGCTTAGCGTGGCGTTGACGACAGGGGTCATGTCGGCTTGCCTAGTCGCCTTGCTGGCAGCCTTGGGACGCGCCGGGCCGAACCTTGCGGATGGGGCCTTGCCAGGTACGGGCAGGGAAGGCTGAGGTACGGAGCCTGGAAAGTAGGCCGCTCAACGACGGCCCGACAGGTAGCGCACGCCTGCCGGGCCGTCGCCTTCCCGGTGTGCTTCGTCGGGCAGGATTGCGCCCGAGCCGCGATAATGGGACTTTCCAATGAATCCAATGCAATAAGGAATTCTCGATGACGATGCAATCAACCCGCGTACCGGTCGACCTGGCCAAAGCCTACCGCCTGCTCAACCACGGCCCCACCGTAATGGTCAGCAGCGTCCACGGCGGCAAGGCCAACGTGATGTCGGCCGCCTGGTCGATGCCGCTCGATTTCGCGCCGCCCAAGGTGGCCGTGGTGATCGATAAATCGACGTTTACGCGCGGCCTGATCGAAGCGTCGGGCGCCTTCGTGCTGGCCGTGCCCTCGCGCGAACTGGCGGCGCTGACGCTGGCGGTGGGCTCCGAATCGGGCCGCGAGATCGACAAGTTCGCGGCCCACGGCATCGTCTGGACGCCGGGCGAGCACACCGGCGCGCCGCTGATCGAAGGCTGCCTCGCCTGGCTCGAATGCCGCCTGATTCCGGAACCGCACATCCAGCAGGCCTACGATCTGTTCCTGGGCGAAGTCGTGGGGGCCTGGGCCGATCCGGCGGTGTTCACGGATGGCCACTGGCACATGGAGGAGGGTGGCAAGCGCAGCATTCATTACGTGGCCGGCGGCCATTTCATGGAGACCGGGACGGCGTTCGAGGTGACCCGCTGAGGCTGCGTCCTACGCGCGGGCCTGCACGCGCAGGCGTCTTCCCTCGGCCAGCCGGTAAGCAATCGCCAGCACGATCAGCCAGGCCGGGATCAGGTACACCGGCAAACGCAGTTCCGGCGTCGCCAGCATGACGAAGACGATGCCGCCCAAAAAGGCCAGGCACAGGTAATTGGTGAACGGGTAGGCCGGGCTCGGGAAACCGGTCGCCATGCCGGCGGCGCGCTTGGCGGCGCGGAAGCGCAGGTGGCTCCAGCTGATCATCGCCCAGTTGATCAGGAGGCCGGATACCGCCAGGCCCATCAGCACACCGAGCGCCTTGCCGGGCAGCGCATAGTTGACGCCGACGCACAGCGCGGTCGCCAGCGCCGACACGCCCAGCGATGCCAGCGGCACGCCGCGGCGGTTGACCTTCAACAGCGACTTGGGCGCGTGGCCCTGGGTCGCCAGGCCGTACAGCATGCGGCTGTTCGAATACACGCAGCTGTTGTAGACCGAAATGGCGGCGGTCAGCACGACCAGGTTCAGCACGTGGGCAACCGCGCCGGCGTCGAGCGCCTGGAAGATCAGGACGAAGGGGCTGGCGCCGGGCACGATCCGGGTCCACGGGTAGAGCGACAGCAGCACGGCCAGCGCGCCGACGTAGAACACCAGGATGCGCCACAGCGCCTGGTTGGTGGCGCGCGGGATGGTGCGGCTGGGGTCGGCGGCTTCGGCCGCGGTGATGCCGATCACTTCCAGGCCGCCGAAGGAGAACATGATGATCGGGATCGACATCACCAGCCCCGTCAAGCCGTGCGCGAAAAAGCCGCCGTGCTGCCACAGATTGGCCACCGAGGCCTGCGGGCCGGCGCCGCCGGTCGCCAGCAGGAAGATGCCGTAGACGATCATCGCCACCACGGCCGTCACCTTGATCACCGAGAACCAGAATTCGCTCTCGCCGAAGGCGCGTACGTTGATCAGGCTGATGCCGTTGGCCAGCAGGAAGCACGCCAGCGCCGACACCCAGGTCGGCACCTCCGGCCACCAGTACTGCACGTAGATGCCCACCGCCGACAGCTCGGCCATGCTGACCAGCACGTACAGCACCCAGTAGTTCCAGCCGGAGACGAAGCCGGCAAAGCGGCCGCCGTATTTGTCGGCGAAGTAGCCGAAGGAACCGGCCACCGGTTCGTCGACCATCATTTCGCCCAGTTGGCGCATGATCAGGAAGGCGACCAGGCCGGCCACGGCGTAGGCGAGCAGCACGGACGGACCGGCGATGCCGACGGTTTCCGCCACGCCGAGGAAGAGGCCGGTGCCGATGGCGCCGCCGAGGGCGATCAGCTGGATGTGCCGGTTCTTGAGGCCGCGCTGGAGTTGGTTGTGGTCTGAGGCCATCGAATCTGCCGGAGTGAAAATACTTATTGGAAAAGACAGGATTCTAAAGGAAACGGTCGGGCTGGGGAGACTGCTGTTTTACTTTTCTTTACACGACGGTAACGGCAGAGCGGGCGGCCATGTCTTAAAATCTGGAAAGTTTTCAATCCAATACGCTTACTCGAGACACGCCACCCAGATGGTCCAACGCAGCTTCCCCTTCAATTTGCACCACGTCGCCCTCGCCATCGCGGCACTCTCGCCCGCCATGGTACAGGCGCAAAGCGCGGTTGCCGCCTCCACCGCGGCTGCGGCCGCCAATACCGTCACCGGCGCGGCTGCCGGGCCCGTTGCCGCGGCCACCGCAACCACGACCACGACGGGCGCAGCGGCGCCCAGCGGCAAAGTCACCTCGGTCAACGTGGTCGGCGAACGCCAGAACAACCGCATCGACCGCCAGGTCTACGACGTCAAGCAAGACGTCAGCAGCAGCAATGGCACCGCCGCCGACGCCCTGGGCAACGTGCCCTCGGTGTCGGTCGACCCGGACGGCTCGGTCTCGCTGCGCGGCAGCAGCAACGTCCAGATCCTGGTCGACGGCAAGCCCTCTGCCATGCTGCAGGGTGACAGCCGCGGCGCGGCGCTGCAGGCGATGCCCTCGGAAGACATCGATTCGATCGAAGTCATCAACAACCCGGGCGCCGAATTCGGCAACGAGGGCGGCGGCGGACCGATCCTGAACCTGGTCATGAAACGCAACCGCCGCGCCGGCGGCTTCGGCGTGGTCAATACCAACTACGGCACGGCGGGCCGCTACAACTCGGCCGTCAACGGTTCCTACAACACCGGCCGCTGGGGCATGCAGGGCGGCGTCAACGTGCGTCACGACGGCCGCAACTCGACCGGCGACACCGAGCGTGAGCAGATCGATCCGGTCACAGGCAGCACCCGCCACAGCAGCCAGACGTCGAGCAGCACCGGCCTCAACGACAGTGCCGGCCTGCGCGGCCAGGTCAGCTACAACCTGAACGACGACGACACGCTGGAAGCCAACGTCGGCTTCATGAAGCGCACCAACGACCAGACCGGCCTCGACCGCTATCAGGTCGACGCCGATGGCATTCCCACCAGCGACTACCTGCGCGCCACCCGCCGCAACGGCGACAACAGCAACGGCATGGGCGGCCTGCGCTGGGACCACAAGGGCGACAAGATCGGCGAACTGTTCCGCATGGACCTGCGCGTTTCGCGCACCAGCAACGACAACGACACCGATTACACCAACACCTACGCCGTCACGCCGCCGGATGCGGAAAGCGCGGACAGCAGCCAGTCGGTCGCCAACAGCACCCGCATCGTCGACTACACCGGCGACTACGAGCGCCCGCTCGACGGCGGTGCCATCCTCAAGCTCGGCTACAAGGTGGCCGACAGCCAGAGCGATTTCGACACGCGCTACTTCGACGTCGATCCGCTGACGGCCGCGGATGTCGTGAACGGCCGCCGCACCAACGCCTTCCAGGTCGACGAAAAGAACGTGGCCCTGTACGGTTCCTATCAGTGGAAGCTGAGCGATCGCTGGGGCGCGCTGGTCGGCCTGCGTACCGAGTACACTCATCTCGACCTCGATCAGGTGACGACCGCGCTGAACGCCACCAACAGCTACCTGAACTGGATCCCGAGCGCCTTCGCCACCTATAAACTGGGCGAAAAGAGCAACCTGCGCTTCGCCTATTCGCACCGCCTGCGCCGCGCCAATGCCAACCAGCTGAACCCGTTCGTGGTCTACGTCGACGAATTGAACGAAAGCAGCGGCAACCCGATGCTCAAGCCGGTCAAGACCGATTCTTTCGAGATCGGCTACGAAACCAAGGCCGGCGGCCTGGACGCCAACCTGCGCGGCTATTTCCGCAACGAGCGCGATACCATCCGCAGCCGGCAAGTGCTGGTTGGGGAGAATACTTTGCTGACCACGCTGGAAAACGGCGGCAACAACCGCTCGGGCGGCGTCGAGTTCACGCTGAGCGGCAAGCTGACGCCCAAGCTGTCGGTCAACACCAGCGGCAACCTGGCGTTCACCGAGCAGGAGCAGATCGACCTGAACGGCGCCGAGACGCGCCGCACGGCCAACTCGCTGAGCGTGCGCGGCCGCGTCAATTACCAGGTGACACCGCAGGATGCCGTGCAGCTGATGATCAACGCCCAGGGCAAGACCCTGGCCGGCATCGGCTACCGCCAGCCGATGTCCACGCTGAACCTGAGCTGGCGCCGCAACATCACGCCGACGCTGTCGCTGGTGATGAACGTGACCGACGTATTCAGCTCGCAGAAGATGGAAACCGTCACCGATTCGGCCACGCTGAAGGAACGTTCGATCCGCCGTTTCGACGGCCGCATCGCCTACGTCGGCCTGTCATGGCGCTTCGGCGGCGTGCCGCAGCGCCCGCGCGAGGGCCGCGAAGGTCCGGACGGCGAAGGCTGGCGCGGCGGTCCGCCACCGGGTGCGCCTGGTGGTCCCGGCGGGCCTGGTGGTGGTGGATTCGGTGGCGGACCGGGTGGGGGTGGACCTGGCATGTAATTGAGGCGTCGTCGTTACGGGCCTCCAGCACGTCGTTACGCGCCTCCAGCACGTCGTCCCCGCGTAGGCGGGGACCCAAGCCGAGAAAGCAGAATCGGCGCTCCGGATGCACCCGAAGCTCAGCATGGGTTCCCGCTTCCGCGGGAACGACGCTCATCTGCCAACGCAATGAAACAAGCCGCAGGCATCCTCACACCCCGCTCGCAGCCACGCAGCCCGCCCCCAGCACGGTCCCGCCCACCAGCAGCGCACCATGCCGGTAAAGCTGCCAGCGCCGTTCCTTGTCCACATCCACGACGACCACGCCCAGCGCGCGGTCGCTCCACAGCAGCCGCGCCCCGGTCGCGTCCAGCGCCCGGAACACCTGGCGCGCGTCCGCCCCCGGCGCAAACACCACGGTGGTGAAGCGCTGCCCCGGCGGCTCGCGCAAGGCCCAGGCCCCGGCCGCACTGGTCAGCGCCCCCAGCAGGCACAAGGCCGCGGCAGCACCACCGGGCCGCGCCGGCCCCTGGCGCAGCAACAGCCTGCCGGCAAACAGCGGAACCAGCCCGAAGATGCCGAGCCAGGCCAGGTCCCAGACCAGCGGCTGCGCGCTGTCGAGCCTGATGCGATGGATGCCCAGGATCCAGTGCGACAGCACGGCATCGATCAGGTGCCAGCTGCCGAAGCCCAGCATGATCGCGCCCGCCAGCACGGCCGCGCGCGGGGCGGCGACACCGTGCCGGTGCGCCCGCCACATGCCCCACAGGCCGGCCACGGCGATGACATACATCAGCGCGTGGAAATAACCGTCCCACAAGACCTGCACCCGCAGGTCATCCAGGCCGCGGACCAGGCTCAGCAAATGATGCCACTGCAGGATCTGGTGCAGCAGGATGCCGTCGAAAAAGCCGCCCAGCGCGAAGCCGAGCGCCGCGCCCCAGACGAGCCACGGTGATTTCCACATAGTCTGTTCCCTTTGTAAAAAGCTTGCCAGCTCACGCATCAGTACCCAGTATAGGTGGGCAGCGCCGAAGGCGGTGCCGCGCACGGCAGCGGACTTGCGCCGGATCGTGTAAGGCTCATTCGCCCGCGTGCGCAGGCGGATGCAGCCGTTCGGCGCGCAAGGACGCGAGCCGTTCGACGACTTCGAACACCACCATGCCGGCAATCATGGCGCCGACGAACATCAGCGTCGACCTTCCACCCACGGCCAGCGCCGCGATCGCCGGCCCCGGGCAATAACCCACCAGTCCCCAGCCGGCGCCGAAGGTCAGGCTGCCGAGCAGCAGGCGGCGGTCGATGCCCACCGCGCCCGGCAGGTGCAGGCGCGCCCCGAACAGCGAACGGCCGCGCTGACCGGCGAAGCGGAAGCCGATGGCGGCCACCAGGATCGCACCGACCATCACGAAGGCCAGCGAAGGATCCCATTGGCCGGTGACGTCGAGAAAGGCGAGCACCTTGGCCGGATTCGTCATGCCGGACAGGATCAGCCCGGTACCGAAGATGAGACCGGCAATGAAGGCAGTGACAAGCAGCATGGCTTCAAGCTCCAATCACGTGACGCATCACGAAAACGGTAACGAATCCGGCCAGCATGAAGCAGACGGTCGCGGCGATCGAGCGCGGCGAAAGGCGCGATATCCCGGAGACGCCATGCCCGCTGGTGCAGCCCGAGCCGAAGCGGGTGCCGATGCCGACCAGCAGGCCGGACAGGGTCAGCAGGGCAGGCGCATGGTCGATCTGTGCCGGCGGCATGGCGCCGAACACCAGCCACGCCAGAGGAGCGCACACCAGGCCGAGCAAAAAGGCGAGGCGCCACCCGATGTCGCCGCCGCTGGGGCGCAACAGGCCACCGGCGATGCCGCTGATCCCTGCGATGCGGCCATTGGCCAGCAGCAGCAAGGCGGCCGCCAGGCCGATCAGGATGCCGCCGCCGAGCGCGGCCAGCGGGGTGAAGTGGACCCAGTCGATATGCATGCAGCGCTCCCGGTCGGTTGGCCCGGATGCCGGCAAGCATGCACATCGCTCACCAGACAGCGAGCAAGCTCTAAGGATCATTCTAGCAAGCAGCAGCCGTTTGACCAGCACCACGTCCCATCAGTCTTCACTTTGCTTAATAATGCAACTAACCGACATTGAACAAAAATACCAACAAAACCCAGCCACCAACACAGGCAGCCGACGCATTATGCGTACCAGCACCGTACAACGGCCAACCAGCTTACCCAGCAGAACCGCCGGCAGGGAAGCCGGCCCGTGCCGCCTCATCATCCGCGCTCTTGCCGGGCACAACCAGCAAGCGGTCGATACGGTTGCCATCCATGTCGACCACTTCGAAACGCCAGCCGTTCCACTCGAGGGTTTCACCAACCTTCGGGATGTAGCCCAGCTGATAGAGGGTGAAGCCGGCCAGGGTGTGATAAGCCGCCGCCGCCTCGTCGGGGAAAGCGAACTCGACACCGGTCAGATAGCGGAAGCGGTCCAGGATCATGCCGCCATCCATCAGCCAGCTGCCGTCGTCGCGGCGCACGCCGTCGCCCGGATCGTGGTCTTCGCCGGTCGGCACTTCGCCCACCAGGGCGCCCATCACGTCGGTGAGGGTGATCATGCCCTGGATGTCGCCGTATTCGTCGACGATCATCGCCAGTTCGGCGCGATGCTTCTTCAGTTGTTCCAGCAGGTCGATCGCGCTCACCGATTCCGGCACGAACACCAGCGGTTCGACGGCCGCCGCGATGTCGATCGATTGCATGCTCTGGGCCCGGATCGCCTGTTCGAACAGGTTGCGGGCGCGTACCACGCCGGTGACGTGGGAACGGTCGCCGCGGTAAACCGGAAAGCGGCTATAGGGCGAGTCGGCGATGCGTTGCAGGCTTTGCGCGAGCGGCATGTCGAGGTCGAGGAATTCGAGGTCGACGCGCGGCGTCATCAGCGCGCGCAGATGCCAGTCGTCCAGACGCAAGGCGCGCGCCGCGATGTCGTACTCGGTGCGCTCGAACACGCCGGCGTCGGCGCTTTCGCGGATCATGCCGGTCACTTCATCCTCGGTCGGCGTCTCGTCCTTACGTTGGCGCATGCCGAGCAGGCGCATGATGAAATCGGTGGTCATGCCCAGCAGGGCGACGAACGGCCGCATCAGGCGCGACAGATAGTGCATCGGCCGCGACACCAGCGCCGCCATGAACTCCGGATACAGGATGGCGATGCGCTTGGGCACCAGTTCGCCCAGCACGATCGACAGGAAAGTGATGGACACCACGACCACACCGAGTGCCGTCGGGCGCGCCCATGTCTCCGGCACGCCGAATCCGGCCAGTGCCGGTGTCAGACGTGCGGTGAGCGAGGCTTCGCCGAAGGCACCGTTGAAGATGCCGATCAGGGTAATGCCGACCTGTACCGTGGAAAGGAAGCGGCTGGGATCGTCGGCCAGGGCAAGCGCGGTACGGGCGCCACCACTGCCGTCGACGGCCATTTTCTCGAGCCGCAGGCGCTTGGCGGACACCACGGCCAGTTCCGACATCGAAAAGACGCCGTTGAGCAGGATGAGTACGAGGATGATGATGATGTCGGTCATGCGCCCGATCATCGCATGTCGCCGGGCTCAGGGGCGCGCCGGATCGAAATGCTTCTGGATGCCGGCCCAGCAGTCCTGGTAATTGCCCTGCAGGAGGGGCGATGCCAGCGCATGCCCGCTCGCCACCAACGGATTGCGGGTCTCGAACATGAAGGCCATCGTGTCCGTGACTTTGTGGGGACGGCTGGTGTCGGCGCTGCTGGCCTTGTCGAAGGTGGCGGCGTCCGGGCCGTGCCCGCTCATGCAGTTGTGCAGGCTGGCGCCGCCGGGGACGAAGCCTTCGGCCTTGGCATCGTAGGCGCCGTGGATCAGGCCCATGAATTCGCTCGCCACGTTGCGGTGGAACCAGGGCGGCCGGAAGGTGTCCTCGCCGGCGAGCCAGCGTGGCGGGAAGATCACGAAATCGAGGCTGTCCACGCCCGGGGTGTCGGTCGGCGCGTGCAACACCAGGAAGATCGACGGGTCCGGATGGTCGTAGCTGATCGAGCCGATGGTGTTGAAATGGCGCAGGTCGTATTTATAAGGCACATAGTTGCCGTGCCAGGCCACCACGTCCAGCGGCGAATGCCCGATGCGCGCCGACCACAGCTTGCCGCCGAACTTGGCGACCAGTTCGAAATCGCCTTCCAGGTCTTCGTAACGCGCCACGGGCGTCAGGAAATCGCGTGGATTGGCCAGGCCGTTGGAGCCGATCGGGCCCAGGTCGGGCAGGCGCAGCAGGGCGCCGAAATTCTCGCAAATGTAGCCGCGTGCCGCGCCGTCCGGCAGGGCCACGCTGAAGCGCACGCCGCGCGGGATCACCGCGATCTGCTGCGGTTCGACTTCCAACAGGCCGAGCTCGGTGGCGATCGACAGGCGGCCCTGCTGCGGCACCACCAGCAGCTCGCCATCGCCAGAATAGAAATAGCGTCCCGTCATCGAGCGGTTGGCGGCGTACAGGTGGATCGCGCAGCCGCCCATCGCCGCCGCGGCGCCGTTGCCGGCCATCGTCACCCAGCCGTCGATGAAGTCGGTCGGCGTGTCGGCCGGCGGGATCGGGAGCGGGCTCCAGCGCATCTGGTTGGGCGAGGGCGCCCCAGTCTCGAAGTCGCTCGCCATGCGGCCGTTGCCGATCGGCCGGAAGCTGCCGTGCATGGCGGCCGGGCGGATGCGGTACAGCCAGGAACGGCGGTTCTGGCCGCGCGGCGCCGTAAAGGCGGTGCCCGAGATCTGTTCGGCGTACAGGCCATACGCCACGCGCTGCGGCGAATTGCGGTGCGCTGGCAGGGCGCCGGGCAGGGCTTCGGTGGCGAATTCGTTGCCGAAGCCGGAAAGGTAGCCTTCTTGCGAATGCATGGGAGTCTCCGGTAGTCGTCGTCCCCGCGGAGGCGGGGATCCATGCTGACTCTCCGTCGATCCACGGAATTCTGTTCCTCAGTATGGGTCCCCGCCAAGGCGCCCGGCTAGCGCGGGGACGACGTTTGGGTATTTCGCAGCATTCTGGAGCAGGACGGGACATTTTACGAGGTGAATATAAAAATGTAGACTATTCAGCACATCAATAACCCTATCTGGCCCATGATCGAACCCTCTAGCATCGACCTGAATTTGTTGTCCGTGTTTCAGGAGGTGTACCGCGAACGCCAGATTTCGGCGGCGGCGCGGCGCCTGGGCTTGACGCAGTCCGCGGTCAGCAATGCGCTGGCGCGCCTGCGCCGCACCTTCGGCGACGAGCTGTTCGTCCGCACGGCGCACGGCATGCAGCCGACGCCGCTGGCGCAGCAGATGGCCGAGCCGATCGGCGCCGCGATGGCGCAGGTGGCGCTGGCGCTGAGCCAGCGCAGCCGCTTCGACCCGGCCACCAGCAGCCGCCGCTTCACGCTGGCCATGACCGACGTCGGCGAGGTGTATTTCATGCCGGTGCTGACCGAACGCTGCCGCGCGCTGGCGCCGAACGTGGAGATCGCCTCGGTGCGTGCCAACGCGCCGCTGCTGAAGGACGAGATGGAAACCGGCCGCGTCGACCTCGCGATCGGCGCTTTCGAAGACATGTCGGAGGCGCTGTTCCAGCGGCAGCTGTTCCGCCAGGCGTTCGTGAGCATGTTCCGCAAGGGGCATCCTCTGGCGAGCGGGACGGTGGACCTGGCGCGCTTCGTGGCGGCGGCGCACCTGATCGTGGATGCGGCGCACAGCCCCTACGACAGGATCAATGTGTTGCTGGAAAAGGCGGGCGTGACCGCCAACGCCAGGTTCCGGGTGCCGCATTTCACCGCGGTGCCTTATATTGTCGCCACCTCCGACCTGGTGGTGACCGTGCCGCAAAAGCTCGCCGAGAGCGCCGCGGCACCGTTCGGATTGAAGTGGATCGAACCGCCGTTGCAGCTGCCGACGCTGCAGACCAATGTCTTCTGGCACCGGCGCTTCAACCACGACCCCGGCATCCAGTGGCTGCGGGGATTGATTGCCGACGTGTTCGCCGAATAGCCGGACGGGCGCGTATGGAGGAGCAGTAATTACAACTATATATGAGGAACAACACCATGGCTGACTTGTTTGAGAATCCGATGGGCCTGATGGGCTTCGAGTTCGTCGAGTTCGCGTCGCCCACCCCCGGCGTGCTGGAACCCGTGTTCGAAGCGCTGGGCTTCACCAAGGTTGCCGTGCACCGCTCGAAGGATGTCGCCCTGTACCGCCAGGGCGAGATCAATTTCATCATCAACAACGAGCCGAAGAGCCACGCCGCCTATTTCGCGGCCGAGCACGGTCCGTCGGCCTGCGGCATGGCCTTCCGCGTCAAGGATGCGCACAAGGCCTACGCGCGTGCGCTCGAGCTGGGCGCGATCCCGATGGAGATCCCGACCGGCCCGATGGAATTGCGCCTGCCGGCCATCAAGGGCATCGGCGGCGCGCCGCTGTACCTGATCGACCGCTTTGAAGACGGGAAATCGATCTATGACATCGACTTCGAATTCATCGAGGGCGCCGAGCGCCGCCCGAAGGGCCACGGCATGTTGACCATCGACCACCTGACCCACAACGTCTACCGCGGCCGCATGAGCTATTGGGCGAATTTCTATGAAAAGCTGTTCAACTTCCGCGAAATCCGTTACTTCGACATCCAGGGCGAATACACCGGCCTGACCTCGAAAGCGATGACGGCTCCGGACGGCAAGATCCGCATTCCGCTGAACGAGGAATCGCAGGCCGGCGGCGGCCAGATCGAGGAGTTCCTGCTGAAGTTCAACGGCGAAGGCATCCAGCACATCGCGCTGCTGGTCGACGACATCTACGCCACCGTCGACGGCCTGCGCGCCGCGGGCGTGCCGCTGATGTCGCCGCCGCCGGCCACCTATTACGAGATGCTGGCCGACCGCCTGCCGGGGCACGGCGAAGACGTCGAAGCGCTGCAGATGCGCGGGCTGCTGGTGGACGGCAAGATCGAAGGCGAGGGCGACAACATCAGCAAGCGCCTGCTGGTGCAGATCTTCTCGGAAAACCAGCTGGGACCGGTGTTCTTCGAATTCATCCAGCGCAAGGGCGATGACGGTTTTGGCGAAGGCAACTTCAAGGCATTGTTCGAGTCAATGGAACGCGATCAATTGCGCCGTGGTGCGCTGAAGACAGCTGCCTGAGAAAGAAGTGTAAGATGACCCGTCGCCCCTGCGCAGGCAGGGGCCCAAGCTGTGCATGTACTAACAAACTGCGTGCAAATTGGGCCCCTGCCTCCGCAGGGGCGACGTTGTTTTGATTACCAGACGTTACGGCTTCGATCACAGCATAAGCAATATTGAGACAAATCAAATGACAGTATTCAAGCACTAACATCCTAGATCTTGGCGTCTTCGTCACTCTCTTGACGCACTGTCACCGTTCCTCCCCATCCGTGTTGCATCCATGCCGCAAACTACCTGCGCTGGATAACTTTCCACACGGAAAGCAACCAAGAGTCGTCGCGTTCCGCATAGAATTTCCGTACGGAACGCAGTTTATCTCCGCCCACAGACGACTCCCGAGATCCCATGACACTTGCACAACGGCTTCTGCCGCTCGCGCTACTGAGCATCGCTTCGCATTATTCCCAGGCCGCCGGCAGCGGCAGCATCGAACGGTATGCGACGGGCGTGGCGCCGGTCAGCGCGACCGCCACGTTCGCTTCGCAATACATCTGGCGCGGTATCCGCCAGTCGGACGGCCGGCCGGCGGCGCAGTTGAGCCTGGATTACCGCCATCCGGGCGGGTGGTCGGCCGGCACCTGGGCATCGAGCATCGGCGACCGCGCCGTCGACGACGGCTGGCTGGAATGGGACGTCTACGGCGGCTACAGCGGCAGCACCGCCGCCGGCATCGGCTACAGCGCCATGGCCTACTATTACATGTACCCGAGCGCCCGCGTCGGCGGCGACGGGCGGCGTTACGATTACGGCGAGATGGCCGCCGGCCTCAGCTACAAGGCGGTGTATGCGCGTTACTACCGCACCTATACCCGCGATTTCTTCGGCATCCCCGATGCGCGCGGCACCGGCTATCTGGACGTCGGCGTCAAGCGCGCCATCGGCGACGCCATGACCCTGAATATCCACGCCGGCGACGCCCGCGTCGGCGGCACCGGCAACGCCGGCATGGACTGGCACGACGTCAAAGCCGGACTCAGCCGCAAATTCGAAGGCGGCTGGGCCCTGTCCGGCACTTACAGCCGCGCCTTCGGCGCCGGCAGCAACGGCGCCTTCGACCGCTATGCCAGCGCCATGCCGCGCACCGACCTGCGTCCGCTGTCGGGCAGCAAGAGCCGCAGCGGGGCGGTCGTCATGACCCTCAGCCGCCGCTTCTAAACAAGCTGGGTAGCTTGCACCTGTTATTCTTCTGCCTCGTGTGGCCGAGATCGGCGCGCCGCTGCGCCGCCGCCGCCGTCATGAGGAGGAATCTTGCTGCAAGCGTTTGCCGTTTTACTCGCGTTCCAGTGCCTGGGTGAGGCCCTGGTGTTTCTGTTGGGGCTGCCTGTACCCGGTCCGGTGGCCGGCATGCTCGCCCTGCTGGTGGCCCTGATCGCATGGCCGCGCCTGCACGAGGTGGTCGAGAGCGGCGCCAACGAGCTGCTGCGCCATTTGTCACTGCTGTTCCTGCCCGCCGGGGTCGGCATCATCGCCGCCGCAGCCAGCGGCAGCGGCCACTGGCTGGCGATCGGCGCTGCGGTCGTGTTCAGTACCCTGGCCACGCTGGCCGTCACCGCCCTGGTCCTGCAAGCCTTCGGCAGCCGCATCGATGCGCCGCCAGCCAAGGGCCGGGAGGGCGGCGATGTTTGATTTTTCGGAATTCAGCCATTTCTGGGTCTACCTGTCGGCGTCCCCGCTGCTGGGCCTGACGCTGACCCTGTGCGCCTACCTGATCGCGCAATGGATTTACGCGCGCTGCGGCTTTTCGCCGCTGGCCAATCCGGTGGCGATCGCCATCGCCCTGATCAGCCTGGTCCTGACGGCCAGCGGCATGTCCTACCAGCGCTATTTTGCCGGCGCCCAGTTCGTCCACTTCCTGCTCGGGCCGGCGACGGTGGCGCTGGCGGTGCCGCTGGCACGCCAGGTGCCGCGCCTGCGCCGCAATCTGTTGCCGCTGGCCTGCGCGCTGGGCTGCGGCTGTGTGACGGCGATCGTCAGCGCGGTCGCGGTGGCGCTGCTGCTGGGGGCATCGCCGCAGCTGGCGGCCTCGATCGCACCGAAGTCCGCCACCACGCCGATCGCGATGGCGATCTCGGAACACCTGGGCGGGGTCGCCTCCCTGACGGCGGTGCTGGTGATCTGCACCGGCATCTTCGGCGCCGTGTTCGCCCGCTTCCTGATGAATGCACTGCGCGTGAAATCGCACGCGGCACGCGGCCTGGCGCTGGGCGTCGCGTCGCACGGCATCGGCACGGCGCGTGCCTTCCAGGTCAGCCCGGAGATGGGCGCTTATGCAGGACTGGGGATGGGGGTGAACGGGGTGCTCACGGCGCTGCTTGCGCCGTGGCTGGTGCCGCATCTGATGCGGTGGATGGGGGCGTGATGCCGCGTGGGCGATACCTACTCAGTCAGCTCTGCTGCCGTCGCCGACGTTCGCTTCGGGCATATTGTCGACATGCGCTTCATCGGCATCATCCGCTTCGGTCGCTTCGAACGAATCGAACATGCGCTGCGAGCTTGTCTGCGCCGTCAACCCGGGCGTCGTGCCGGAACCGACCTGCGCCTCGGGCAGGCTTTCGGAAGCCGCAGCACTTGCCTGGGCCCCGCTGAGTGCTGCCACGATCATGACGGTCAGGATGGCTGTTTTCATTGTGAATCTCCCTTATTAGTCTGGAAACTCACTATGGCCGAAATTGCCTAAAATAAACAGTTCTGAGGCATAGACAAAAGTAATTTGCCTGCAACCGCCCGAACGGTCTGCAGGCAAACGGTTATAGATGCAGCGGGAGCGTTCAGGCCGTCTTGCGGCCAAACGCCCTGGCGGCAAACAGCGCGCTCGCCAAACCGACCACCACCGCAGCGGTGCTGCCCGAGAACCCGACGGCGGTATTCTTGGCGATCTTGCCGGCTTTTGGGGTCACCAGTTCCAGGCGGCGCCTGGTCATCTGGGCACCAAGCTCGGCCAGGCGATCGCGGCTCAGGCTTTGCTCGGCTTCCGGCAGCAGCACGGTTTCCTCGTCGGCCACGTGGTGGACCACGTCGCGCATCAGTTCGAACACCAGGTCGTCGTGGCGCGGCGATTTCGGGTCGGTGCGGCGCAGCTCGGCGATCACGGCGCGCATTTCATCGTGCTCGGGTTCGCTCTTTTCCATGACTTTCTGGTCGTGGGCCTTCGGGCGCATGACCGGATAGAAGATTTCCTCTTCCAGCGTGGCGTGGATTTCGAGCGCATCGCAGATGGTTTCGGCCAGTGCCTTCTTGACGCTCGGACGCTTGTCGCGGGTGTACTGGTGGAAGG
>Ga0265780_10004685_pt1 | contig 17523 bp, 16 predicted proteins | sample P1T30metagenome_FD_192432 | JGI IMG/M metagenome (GOLD analysis project Ga0265780, IMG submission 192432) | Plant litter microbial communities from East Loma Ridge, Irvine, California - P1 T30 | ecosystem: Environmental > Terrestrial > Plant litter > Unclassified | place: USA: California...
TCAACCCGCGCTGGAAATACACCGCGGCGATCACCTGGGGTTACGGCGACTTCAAGACCACGCTGTCGCAGCGCTTCAACACCGGCCTGACCGACCTGACGCCACGCGCCGGTTCGAACCTGACCAAGGTGGATGAATACAGCCAGTTCAACCTGAACGTGCGCTACACGGGCATCAAGAACACCACCGTGCAGCTGGGTGTGAACAACATCACGGAAGAATGGCCACCGCTGACCGCCAACACCATCTACGGTGGCGGTTACCTGACCAGCCTCGCCGACATGATGGGCCGCGTGTACCGCGTCTCGGTGGAATACAAGTTCTAAGCTTGCCTTCCGTCTGAGCCAGGGGGCGACGCAGCTGCGCCGCCCCGTTACCGGGCCCCATGCGGGGCCCGTTTTCATTTGAAGCCTCACGCCATGCGCAATCACGCTCTCTATCTCGGCCTGCTGGCCATGCCTGCCTTGTGCCAGGCCGCGACCTTGTCCACCATGACCCCGGCCCAGCCGCTCACCGAAGCCCGGATCGCCACGCTGCCGGCTGCGCAGCAGGGCCCGTGGCAGGATTACCTGGCGCGCTCGCGCGCCTCGATGGCGGCCGACAAGGCCGCACTGCAGGCCGAAGGCCCGCTCGGCACCACGCCGCGCGCACACGGCTCGGGCGACGGCGGCATGAGCTTGCGCCAGCCGGCCGCCTGGTACGGCACGCCGGACGCGCTGCGCGTCGCCGACAACATCCTCAGCTTCCAGACCCCGGCCGGCGGCTGGGGCAAGAACAGCAACCGCGCGGATGCGCCGCGCCGCAAGGGCGAGCCCTGGGTGCCGTTCGAGCCCGGGCAAACCAAATTCTCCTGGAACTACATCGGCACCTTCGACAACGGCGCCACCACCAACGAGCTGCGCTTTCTCGCGCGCGTGCAGACGCAGCTCGACGCTGCGCGCGCCGAGCCCTATCGCGCGGCATTCGAAAAAGGCATGCGCTACATCCTGAATGCGCAGTTCCCGAACGGCGGCTTCCCGCAGATCTATCCGCTGCAGGGCGCCTACCACGATGCGGTGACGCTGAACGACGACGCCATGGTGCGCGTCGTGACCTTGCTCGACGAAGTCGCGGACGGCCGCGGCGACTTCGCCTTCGTGCCTGCGCCGCTGAAAGCCGAAGCGCAGGCTGCGGTGCGGCGCGCCATCGACTTGCTGGTCGCCGCGCAGCAGCGCGGTCCGGACGGCAAGCTGACCGGCTGGGGCCAGCAGCACGACACCCTGGACCTGGCGCTAGTCGGCGCCCGCAACTTCGAACCGGCCTCGCTGGCCAGCGCCGAGAGCGCGAGCGTGCTGCAGTTCCTGATGCGGCAGCCTGATCCCTCGCCCGCAGTGCGTGACGCCGTTAATGGGGGCGTGGCCTGGCTGCGCACCGCGGCGCAGCGCGACGTCGCCTGGAAGTCGACCCCGAACGGCCGGCAGCTGGTGCCGGCGCCGGGCGCTCCGGAGATCTGGGCTCGCTACTACGATGCGAAGACGCTCAAACCCATCTTCGGCGACCGTGATCGTACGATCCACGACGACGTCAACGAATTGCAGATCGAGCGCCGCAACGGCTACGCCTGGTTCAGCGCGGTGCCGGCCAAGGCAATCGAACGCTACGCGGCGTGGTCGGGACAGGCATCGCGGCCGCGCCTGGTGCTGGTGGGCGACTCGACGATGGCGCCGAAGGGCGGCTATGGCGACGCCCTATGCCGGCGCCTCGAGCCGAAGGTGGCCTGCGTGAACCTGGGTCGCGCCGGCCGCAGCACCAGCAGCTACCGCGCCGAAGGCCACTGGGACACGCTGCGCAAGCTGCTGGGCCAGCAGGGCGGCTATAGCGCCACCTATGTGATGATCGGCTTCGGCCACAACGACCAGCCGGGCAAACCTGGCCGCTCGACCGACCTGAAGACCGAGTTCCCCGCAAATATGGGACGCTACGCGAGCGAGGCGCAGGCGCTTGGCGCGATCCCGGTGATGGCCACGCCGCTGGCGCGCCGGACCTTCGAAGACGGCAAGCTCGCCGACACCCTGGCGCCCTGGGCCGCCGCCACGCGCACGCTTGCCGCCGAACGCAAGCTGGCCGTGATCGACGTGCACGCGGCCACCATCGCAGCCTTCGGCGATCTCGGCGCCGCGCGGACCGTCACCCTCGGGCCGCCGCCGAAGCCGGACGCCAAGGGCCCCGACCTGACCCACCTGAACGAAGAAGGCGCCGAGATTGTCGCGCCGATCGTGCTGAAGGAACTCCAGCGCGCCGTTCCCGCCCTGTTCACGAATTAAGGATCAATGACCATGCACCGCCGCCATCTGCTTGCCCTGCTTGCCATGTCCCTGCCACTGTCCGCCGCCGCCTTGGCGTCGCCGCCGCCGGCTGGCGCAAAACCGCGCGTGATCGTCTCCACCGACATCGGCGGTACCGACTTCGACGACTTCCAGTCGCTGGTCCACCTGCTGCTGTATGCCGACTCCATCGAGCTCGAAGGATTGCTCGCCTCGCCCTGGGGCGAAGGGCGCGACCGCAAGCGCCACCTGCTGGCCATCATCGACGCCTACGAGAAGGACTACCCGAACCTGAAGACCTGGTCGCCGGCCTATCCGACACCAGCGCGGTTGCGCAGCATCTCGAAGCAGGGCGGTTCCGATCTCGCGCCGCCGCCAGGATATACCCGTGCGACCGAGGGTTCGAACTGGATCGTCGAACGTGCCCGCACCAACGATCCGCGCCCGCTGTGGGTGCTGCTGTGGGGCGGTTTCGAAGACCTGGCACAGGCGCTGCACGACGCGCCGGACATCAAGCCCAAGCTGCGCGTCTACATGATCGGTGGCCCGAACAAGAAGTGGTCGAACGCGGCCTACGACTATCTGGCGCGCGAACACGCCGACCTGTGGATCATCGAGAACAACGCCACCTACCGCGGCTGGTTCACCGGCGGCGACCAGTCGAGAGACCTGGGCAACAAGGCCTTCGTCGAGCGCCACGTCAAGGGCGCGGGCGCGCTGGGGGACTATTTCGTCGGCATCGCACCGGACATCAAGATGGGCGACACGCCGTCGCTCAGCTATGTGCTGGGGGCGAATCCCGAAGACCCGACGCGGGACAACTGGGGCGGCAGCTTCGTGCGTGCATGGGAACGGCCGCGCGTGGCGTTCGATGGCGCGCCGCCAACAGGGACGGTGGTCGAGACCTTCGCCATCATGGAGCTGCGTTACCGCCCGACAGGCAAGGCGCCGGCCGCGCCGCGCGCGACGCGCATCGTCGACAAGCAGGAATTCCCCGGCTTCCGGCAGGCGGACGGCTCCTGGCTGTTCCTGTTCTCGCCCAAGGAAGTCAAGCGCTGGACCTACCGGATCGCCAGCAACCATCCGGGTCTGGACGGACAGACCGGCGGTTTCACCTCGCGCAATCGGGCGCCCGAGCAGGCGCGCCAGCCGTCCAGCCGCTATCCGAACTGGTGGACCGATAATCCCGACCCGCGCCTCGCCGAAGGCCAGCACCAGGGCGCGAAGACCGTCAGCCGTTGGCGCGAAGCTTACTTGGACGATTTCGCAGCGCGCCTGCGTCGCACGCAAGCGAAATGAGGACCGCCATGCTCACATCCACCTTGCGCGCCGTCGCGCTTGCGCTCATCGCCACCTTCGGCGCCGCGCAGGCCGCGGACAAGCCGCGCGTGATGGTCCTGACCGACATCGAGAACGAGCCGGACGACGCGATGTCGCTGGTGCGTTTCCTGGTCTACGCCAACCAGTTCGACATCGAAGGCCTGGCCGCCACCACCTCGACCCACCAGCGCGCCCGCGTGGCGCCGCAGCGCATCCGGCAAATCGTCACCGCCTACGGCAAGGTGCGCAACAACCTGGAGCTGCACGAACCCGGCTTCCCGACAGGCGACACCCTGCTGGCGCGCGTGAGCGAAGGCCTGCCGGTGTACGGCATGCAGGGCGTGGGCGAGGGAAAGGATTCGACGGCGTCCGAACAGCTGGTCAAGGCGGTGGACCGCGCGGACCCGCGTCCGCTGTGGGTGCCGGTATGGGGTGGCCCGAGCGTGCTGGCCCAGGCCTTGTGGAAGGTGCGCGCTACCCGCTCCGTCCAGGAGCTGGAGCGCTTCGTTTCGCGCTTGCGGGTGTACGCGATCTCCGACCAGGACGACAGCGGATCCTGGATCCGCCAGAACTTCCCGAAACTCTTCTACATCGTCAGCCCCGGTATCAACGCCAGCGGCGGCTACCACCACGCGACCTGGGCCGGCATCGCCGGCGACAACTTCCACGGCCGCTTCGCCGGCGCCGACACCACGCTGGTATCGAACGAATGGCTGGAGCAGAACGTGCGCAAGAAGGGGCCGCTGGGCGCCGAGTATCCGCACTGGGATTTCATGATGGAGGGCGACACGCCGTCCTTCATGAACCTGGTCCGCAACGGCCTGAGCGACCCGGAACGCCCGGAGTGGGGCGGCTGGGGCGGGCGCTACGAGCTATACACGCCGCGCAAGGAGCGCTGGTTCGTGCAGGACGAGACCCGCCCGATCTGGACCAATGCCCAGGACGAAGTGCTGGGCGTGGACGGCAAGTGGCACACCACCAACCACGCTACCATCTGGCGCTGGCGCAGCGCGATGCAGAATGACTTCGCGGCGCGCATGGACTGGACCGTCAAGCCATATGCGGGGGCGAATCATCCGCCGGTGCCGGTCGTCGCGCAGGCGAGCATCACCGCCCGTCCCGGCCAGCGTGTCGACCTGAGCGCCGCAGGCAGCAGCGACCCGGACGGCAATGCGTTGTCGTACGCCTGGTCGTGCTACTGCGAAGCGGGCACGCTGGTGGCATCGAGCGGCAAGTCGGGGCAGCCGCTCGAGATCACCGGCGCCGACCAGCAGCAAGCCTGGTTCACGGTGCCGACCACGCGCGTGCTGCCGCCGGGCCTGGGCACCATGCACATTATCCTCGCGGTGACCGACCACGGCACGCCGCGCCTGACGCGTTATAAGCGGGTGATCGTGAACGTAGTGCAGTAACGCGACCGCGGTCAGCGGTGGTCGTCGATCACGACCTTTTTCCAGACCGCGTCCAGGTGCCGCTTGAATGCAGCGTTACGTGGCGCGAGCAGGGCCGCGTCGTGGGTCTGCTCGCCGCCGAAGGTCTGGCGCGGGAAGCGGATCGCCTGCTGGCCGCGGATCGCCAGCTTGCGTTCGCCCTGGCGCAGGATGACCTTGAGCGTGGCCGGCTCGATCCCGCCGCCGCAGAACATGCGATAGGGGACCGTGACTTCCAATCGGCCGTCCTTGTCGATGTCGGTGAACGTCACTTCGCTGGCGAAGAAACCGGCATCGCTGTCGAGCCCCGGGCAGTCGTTGGTGTCGCGGATCGTCCAGCTCTGGCGCCACGCGCCGTCCGCGCCGCGCGTGTATAGGGCAGCCAGCAGCGCGTAGTATTCAGCACGGCCGGAAGAGGGCGCGCTGGGGGAGGGGCCGGTCTTGCGGGTCAGGACCAGCACATGTTCGCCGTCGCGGTCCGCATACCCGCGTCCCAGCACCAGCGTGCCGGGGACGTCGATGCGGCGTGTGGCGAGATAGTGCTGGTCCACCGGCGTGGGCGGGCTTGCCGCATGGGCAGCGCCGCCACCGATGGCCAGCAAGGAGACGGCTAAAGCGACGGGCCGCATTCAGCCTCCCACGCGCTGGAGAATCGCGCCTTCGCAGGTCGACTGGTCTTCAGGTTCGGAGGTCGCACCTGGCGCCACGTTGGTGCAATCGAGGATGGTGTCCTTGCCTTCCTGCATGCGTGTAAAGCGGTTGTGGAGTTCGTAGTTTTCGCCCGGCGCGCTGCCGGGATAGACACCGGTCCAGTCGAACTGGTAGCCGTCGTCGAGGCGCGTGAGTGCGGGGCGCGGCTCCGCGAACGGCAGCCGATCGTCCTTGCCGCTGACGCCGGCGCGCCAGATTTCGCGCATCATGCCGGTGGGCTGGTCATACAGGTAGTAGGTGACGCCGCCGCTGAACCGGTTCGGCCGGTATTCGAACACCTGGCACGTCATCTCGAGCAGGACGTGCACGTCGGATGCCTCCAGCACGCGCAGGCTGTAGTCGGGGCAAACGCCGTCCGCGCCTTGTGGACTGGTCAGTTCGAACACGTGGTTCGAGGCCGAGGTGGTGAGGGCAAGGTGGCCTTCCCGTGGCAGGAGGCGCATGGTCATCGTGGGCTTGCGCCAGACGTCGAGCGTGAGGTCCTCAAGGCGCGTCGAATCCGAATAGATCCGTACCGACCAGCGCTCGCGGTTACTACTTGACGCGCGCAAGGCGTCCGTCATGCGCCGGCCTTCTTCGATGGCTTCTTCCTGCGGATCCTTGCCGCTGGCCGTATTAGCGCAGGGTGTGCTGGTGCAGGGCGCCTCGGCGACCTCCGGCGATATCTTGGCCTGAACCGCAGCAGGCGGGTTACGCGCTTCGCAAGCTGTGAGCAGAAGAGAAATGAGCAGAATGAGTAAATGGCGCATAAATTTCGGCGAATAGCTGACTGCGGCTCGTTGCGATCACGGGTCTATTGCGACGTATGGAAGTTGTTGAAGTTCGAGTCGCTGCTCGATCCATCGTGCAGGATGAACCTCGAGTGCACTGTCCCGATGCCGCCAGCGCGGCCCCCGGCCGCCTTCGCATCGGCCTGCAATCGAACGCATTGAACTACCGCAGTTTTATTCCTCAACTAAATGGTCAATATCCAGATCGACAGGTTCTATGTCGGCCATAATTATTTGTCGAAGCAAGCCCGGTCTGCGGCGTAACCATACTGCGTGCATGGCATCAATCGGCGAGAATTCGAGATCGAGCATAGCGGTATGGCCGGCGATTACGGGTAAGCTGTAATAGACATTCCTGGGGTCGTCCAGAGAAAGCTTCCACTGACCGCCATAGGAGATCCTGACAATTTCCCCAACGTGGCGTGCGAATGTGACTATCAAGCTTTCACGCCTGTCTTCATCCGCATTGTCAGCAAGTGTGAAGAACAAGGACTCCAGATTTTCGAGACTGTTCATTGTCAAGTCGAGTTGAACCCCATGTCCGCTTGCCTTGTCTTCAAGTCGATCAAGCTGGTCATCCATAACAACCAGAAAATCGTCAAATTCTTCGCAGGCTTTCGCTATATCGATCATGTGCTCACTGGACTGTTGGAATTTGCTTGTTTAACGGAGAAAGCGCGTTGGAGCTGGCTTTGATGATGTCGATCACGTTCTATTGACCGCGAATCTTCAGGCCTGGTAAAAGCATCAGCAACTTCCTACACTCATCAAGCGATATTTGATTTTTCTTGGCGTGAATTTCTGCATTTCCGCATGCTGCGACGCATTCCGGATCGTTGTCGGTATACACATCAAGCGTTATGCCAAGCTCCCGGGGCCAGTTTCTGGATAGGACAACCGATCGAGCCTCCCATGGATGCAGTATCGTGAAACAGGGCCACTCCGGAAGCAGGATTCCCTGCATATCGCAGTTCAAGAATCGGCATGCATCAAGCACGGCATCGCTGAAATCACACCCGCTGACTGACGAGCGATCTGATGTTTCCCAGTCCCCGAAATCACAACCGATAAAATTCCCAGAAAATTTTACGTCGATGAACTGAGCTCCGTCGAACTGGAAATTAGTTAGACGCTTGTGCTGAATGAAATTACCACCGCTCATCTGCAAGCCGACGATTTTCAATGTGTCGTGATCACACGCTGAGCGAATGGTGCAGTTTTCAAAAACGAGTTGAGGGCCTAGGCAATTCACTTCGTCGGCAGCGAGCGTAATCTCTTTCTCGAAAAGTTCGGTGTAATCGATGTTCATTGGATGTGCTTACGGTTCCATCAGCACCGGGAGCTCGCCGACCGCGCCACAAATGCCTTGTTGTATTTTGGTGGGATTGTCGAGTGCGGATATGGGCAGCGTTGATTTATAGGGCTTGCCCGCAGCATCTGCCGAAATCCCCGTCAAGTGCATTTGCCCATCTTTGACATCGACGATGAGAGCCGCATCGAAACCGCGGGTCAGATTTTTGTCGCGATATGACGCCAGCGCTTTGGCCAGGCGTTTGCGCTGCTTGCTGTCCCGGACCGCGGCAGTACCCAGAGCGGCCGACATCTTGTGTACGGCGGTGGCGAAGTGAGTATCCGCGATATTGAGCGAGCCGCCCTCGCATCGTGCGGTTTTGCTGCCCGGGCGATAACTGTCGAAATATGACTTGATCGGCCCGAGGTGGGGCAGTGCCGGGCTTGACGTAATTACCAGGATCGTCAATCCGTCTGGGGATCCGGCGCGAGCGGCGGGATTTGTGGCCAGTAGAGATGCCAGGATCAAAGCACTTGTGGTTCTCGGTTTCAATGATTCATCCCTTGATGACGTTATCGCGCGTTTGGCAAGACTTCAGATTCATTCGGCATGGCCGCCAGGATTCGCTCGACCGAAACATGCATCGTTTTCGTATAGTAGGGCTGCGAGAGATAAATCGTCATCCGGACGATGCAAGGAATCGTCTTCCTGCCCTGGAGCACGGCGGCGAGTTCGGCATTGGTGAGCATCTGGTCGCTGCCCATGCCGTCCTCCGACGCCCGCCAGAACTGGAGCGCCGACTGGAAGCGGTAGGCGCCGCTTTCGACTGGCCTGGCAGCCACTTCGACGCCGCCCTTGCCGAAGTATTCCAGCCGGTGCTCGAATTCGAGATTGCTGTCCGCCTCCAGGGAGCAGGCAAGTTGACTCAGAACCGGGCGCTGATGTCGGTTCTTGCTGAACAGCTCGAAGAACTGTACGTTCGACTGAAACGTGACCTGGAAATTACCGTTGAGAGGCGCAACGTCGACGAATGCAAGTTCGGCCGCAGGCCTGTCACTAGTGCAAGCGTACAGCAGGGCAAGGGCGGGCAAGGCCGTGAACTTCATCATTTCGTCGGTCTTCTGATCAGTTCCCATTGCGCTCTCATATAGGCAAGCACGTCGGACAAATTGTCTCCCTTCAGCTTGGCGGATGTTGATCCAGTACTTCGCGGCCGGCTTGGGTGTGCGAGTTCGACGTTGCAGTCGGCGTTGGTCAGCGTGCCTCGATTCCGAGCGCCGCGCACTCAGGGAATTAATCGATATCTAAGCCGCCCATGGGGAATTGCGGTCCAGCCAACTGACGCAGCATGCTCAAATGCTCCCGCATGTCGACCACGCGAAGGTTTTCGAGACGCGCCGCTCCACCAGCCACCAGTGCTGGCTCGAATCCATACATCTGGTCTGGCTGAAGTGGCCCAAGTGCTTGTAATGCCCGCTGGAATAGTGGTTTCCCATCCTGATCCAGGGCATCAGCGTAAGATGGATCTCTGCCCGAGAAGAAACCTCGTAAGGCGAGATCGGGGTTTTTTATAGGTTTCTTCAGATCGCGTTCCAGGCAAAGAACTGAGTGATCTGAAGCTACAATCTCTGCACTGGCGCCTGTCTTTTCTCCCCACAGGTATAGCTTGCCAAACGCCGTACGCGCGATAACGTGGAAATGATCGACCTTGGCAAGTGGCGTCCCCTCCAGCCACTCTGCTAGCAAGTCCTCGAAATCATCGGGGTTCACGATCCAGAAGAGGCCTTTTCCGAAACCGGACCATCCTTCTTCAGACCAATAATCCAGCAGAGCTGATGGCATCGTCGAGCGCCACCCCTCGATTGCCGAGGACGGCGCTGGTACACGTGTTGTGACCTCTCCGAATTCCTCGACAAAAATTTCAAAATGTTCGTCCCTCATTTCTTTTTCATCCTTCCACGGCAAGGTTCCAGTTTAATGTTCATTTTCTCGTCTCCTTTGCCACTATCGATTGCTTTCTGCGCAGCCTCATCCATTGCCGCAACTCTTCCGCGTTGATTCCAGCTCGAACCGATCGAAGAATTGACATCCGATCGTCCCATGCTCTTCGGGTCAGGCTGAAGGTAGCCACCCGCAACCATATCAGGCTCATGTAGTGCAGCGAGCTTTTCCATGACGCTTCCCGCACTTGCCTTGGACTGCGTTCTTGCCTCACGGGGCGAAACCCCTTTGTTAAGCAAGCTCTGGTAAATACTGCCTTCGATTCTTCCTTGCGTATCGTGGCGCATTCGTTCCTGCATTTCGCCAGCGACAGGATTACGATTGTTAGCCTTGAAAGCCGATCGCGCCGCTTTGTATTCATTGGCTGTAACGCTATTGATTGCGTCCTGTTGCCGAGACAACTGCTTCTGCATCTCTTTAAGATATGCCTTCTTGCCATCCTCGCTCAATTGCGTGAATTTTTTCTTGTCGAAGGGATGGAAGCAGGGAACCTTGGTCTCAGGAAGCTTCGTGCCCGGTTTCTTCCCAGGGCCACAACTTTCGCAATCTTTATCGTTTCCACCTTTAGCTGCGGCCTTTTGTCCATCAGCCGCTTCTTTCGCCGCCTTTGCTTCCGCAGCTTCTTTGGCGATTTTAGCCTTCTTCGCAGCAGCCTCCGCAGCCTGTGCCTGCTTTTCCGCCTTCCGCAGTCCCGCCAACTGCGAACTCAGCTTCGTGACAGTCTGCCGCAGTTCGTTGATGCGCTTGGCTGCTCGTACCGCTTTAGCTGGTTTGGCAACTGCATCGCCCAGATAGGGGACGACACTCACCAGGCTCATGCCCGCGCCCAGCCAGTCGCCCTTACGCACGGCCAGCCCAGCGCCGATCAGGTCCGACGCTGGCGTCGGGTCGATCATCCCCGCCACATCGGCTGCGCTCGCCGCCAATTCCCACTTCAAGTCAGCATCCGCCTTGGCCAGTGCTTCCGTCGTGTCCTTGATCTTCTTGCCGATATCCGTCAGTTTGGTCATGTGCGCCCCGCCTGTCCATACGGCGCCGGCGGCGCATGTTCAAACAATGCGTCGTAACGCTTTTCCGCACCGATCTGTTCCCATACCGCTTCGGGCAGGTCGTCGATCAGGCGGCTGAGCCGTTCGTCCGGTGCGATTGCCTGGTCGCGCAAACCCCGCTGCACCGCCGGATGATCGTCGAACGACGGCGACACCGCCATCATTAATCCGGCGAACAGCACCTGGTCATCGGTCGATTGAATCCCGTAGCTCGAGCAGCGCGCGACCGCGGCAATGGCAATCTCGCGCAGCATGTCGGGGTCGATGCCGTTGATCGCATCGGAACAAGTCTGGTGCCAGTGCGCGATGATGCGCTCGTACAGCGCCTCCTTGTCGTAGTACATCAGCTGATCGCGCTGCGCCAGCGTCAGCGCCATCGGTGCCGCGACGAAGCGCGGCACCGGCGCCGCATCCGGCGGCGCCGTGATGGTGTAGTACTGCTCGCGGCGTGGCTCCCACGCCGTCCATTCGACGACGGGGGCGAAGAAGTGGCGGCGTTGTTCGGCGTTGAGCGCCGAGGGCAGCCCAAGCAGGACGCGCGGGTCCCAGAAGCGCAGCACGACCTGCTCGTCCTCATTGATGCGGCACGACATGCGACTGGCCAGCATCGCAGTCAGGTTCGGCAAACTCATGCGGCTGTCGATCCAGGTCACGCTGGGCGCGCTGCGTTCATACCAGAGCAGCCATCGGATCAGCTCCTGGCCTTCTTCCTGCGATGGGATATCGATCAGGATGGGAGAGGCGTCCACCAGATCTTCTTCCGGCGAGTCCTCGAACAGCGAGCGCCAGCGAGCGGCCGGAAACCTGCGCGTCAATTTCGAGTAGGCGTCGTCATGGACGGCGCAGTCGATCAGGGCATAGCGGTGGATGGCGCTTGGTTCGTGCGTGAGCATGATGAGAAGGTAATCGCTTCGTTAGCGCCGCAGGAAGGTACTTCCCTTGGCGGCGGCGTGTTTCAGGCACTCGACGCAGATCGTGGTCTTCGCCGAAGGCAGCGGCGGCAGGCCGGCCGCAAGATTGGCGCCCGAGTCGAACAGGTGCTGGCCACCCTTGACGGAGAACTCTCCCGGGCACGCGAAGGTGATATTTGCCCCCTCCAGCGTGATCGACGATTGCCCCGCCTGCAGGACGATCTTGGTGCTGGCCTCGATCTCGATGCTGTCGTTCGCCGACACCACCACGACTTCCTTGTCCGCCAGGATTTCCAGTTGATCCGTATGCGCCTGCAACGACACCGGCCCGTTCGCCGCGAAGGCCTGGAGACCGCCTTCATGCGCATACAGGTTCGCCGCCTCCGCCGCCACCGTCGACACGGTGTGGGCCGCGCTCATGTGCGTATCGCCCTGCGTGGTCCAGTGCAGCTGCTGCCCTGCGAGCAGTAAGGTGGATGCCGGCGTCGCCCAGTTGATGTTCGTCGGCGCGCCCAGCAGCACATGGGGTTTGGCGAAGCGCTCCACCGGCGCGCCGGCGTCGAGATCGCGCGCCCCCGCCTGGCCCTTGAGCGCATCCTGGCCGTTGACGGCGCCGTCGAACTTGCCCTTGTCCTTCGGGTCGATATCGGCCATGAAGGCCTCGAACGCCTCGCGTGTGGGCTTGCTGCTCAGCGCCTGCTGGGCGGTGGCGGCATCGAGCAGCGACGTGTCGAGCTTCTCTGCGGCCTTCAAGGCAGCCAGGCTTTCGCCCGCATCCATCTGCGTGGACGCCACACCCGAGCCCTGCGCCGCGCGCGCATGGGTGCTCAAGAGCACGCCCTCGGCCCCGCGCACCAGGCCCCAGGCTTCGGTGCGCAGTTCGAATCCGCTGCCGCGATAGGCGCCGCGCTGGGCGCCGCCGGGCGACTGCTCGATCAGGTAACCGAGATTGAGCTGGGAGGCCGCGGCGCTGCTGGCCAGGCGCATGCGCAGCTGGCCGCGGGTGTCGTCGAGCTGCCACTGATTGTAGCCGGCGCCGTCGAAGCCGCGCGTGTGGACGCCCGAGATGACGCCCGCATGGTTGACGCCGGACTCCACGCCTGCCGCGAAAGGCGGTGCGTCGGCGCCCGTGTAGAGCTGGGCCACCACCAGTGGGCGGTCGATGTCGTTCTCGAGGAAGTCGACCAGCACCTCGGTGCCGATGCGCGGGGTGAATTGCGAGCCCCAGTTGGGGCCGGCCAGTGCTTCGGCCACGCGCACCCAGGTGCCGGAGCGCTCGTCGCCGGGCGCGGCGCCGGTGGCGTCGACGTCGTGCGGCATGCCGCCGGCGTTGCTGCCCTGGCCGCGCTGCCAGGCGAACTGCACCCGCACCTGGTGATCGCGCACCGTCGTCGCGGTGGCATCCTGCACGCCGACCACCAGCGCGGTCTGCGGCCCGAGCGCGGTGTGCGCGTGGGGCAGGGCGGTCGCGCGCGGCACGATGGCGACGCTCTCCCGCACGCAGCCGAAGCGGTTGCGGTAGGTGCCGGGTTCGATCCAGCCGGCGCGCTCGTCGCTGGCGACGCCGGTGGCGATATTGTTGCGGGCCTCGTGCTCGACCCACAGCGTCTTGAAGGCATTCTCGCCTTCGGGATAGCGCTCGTGCTGCGCCAGCGTGAAGCGGTGGCCGGGCGCCAGGCGCCGCACAGCGCCGCCGCCCTCGAATACCTTGTTATCCAGTTCCAGCGCGCGCAGCATCAGCTGGGCATGGCCGTCGGCGCCGCTGCTGGCGATGCGCTCGCCCGCGCCGTCGTACACGGCAAGCTGCGGCAACTCCCCCGCATCCAGGCTGGATGCCAGTTCAGCATTCGGCGCCAGCAGCTGCGCCGGGTCCCAGCTGCTGATCGTCACCGCATTCGCCGCCGCCTGGCGCCGTGCGCCGAAGGCGTCGATGGCGTCGTCGCTGTCGCTGGCGCGCATGCCGTGGAAGCGCAGCACCGCGTTGCCAGGGGTGTCCGGCGCCTCCGCCTGGCTGTCGAAGATCACCAGCTTGTGGCGCGACTGGCCCTCGCCGGTCGCTTCGGCCTGGTCATGCTCGAAGCGCCACGACAACCCTTCGGAAACCATCAGCCGGACGAAGAAATCGTAGTCGCTCTCGCGGTACTGGGTGCAGATCGGTCGCACCGCGAGCTCTTGCGAGACGTCGAATTCGAAGCGCAGCTGCGGGTAGTCGGCGAACAGTTCGGTGACGATGTCCCGGACGTTCTGGTCCTGGAAGATGTAGCTGTCGCGGCGCAGGCGCAGCAGCGCCAGCGCGGGTTCCAGCAGCAGCCGGTAGCGCGCCACGCCGCCGTCCGCACCCAGCCATTCGGCACTGGTGCACAGACCGTGCCAGGCGCGCCGCGAATCGTCCGGCTGCATCAGGGTGACGGTCAATTCTTCGCCGATGAAGGCGTCGAGTTCCAGGTCGGTCGAGGTGCTGAGGGCATCGACCTCAAAGGCATACAACTCGTTGACCGCTTCGCGCCCGCGCACCCGCTCCGCCATCAGCGCTTCCGGCAGCGCGCCATCCTGGCTGCTGGCGAGGGTGACCAGGCGCGCATGCTGGGACAGCTTGGTGCCGAAGCGGCCAAGCGCCTGTCCTGCCGCGGCAAGCAGGTCGAACGTTTCCATCAGGGCAGCGTGATCGTCAGGTTGGCCTGGCGCGGCGCCATCTTGACCACGTCGTTGTGCGCCGCCATGCGCTGCTCGGTATTGCCGGCCAGGGTGGTGCGCAGGCCGATGTAGCCCAGCGCGCAGATCAGGGCGAACACCGTGAACAGCACCCACAGCGGCAGGTCGTTCCTCAGCTTGTGCGCGACCTGGTCGGGGCGCTCGGCATGCGGCGCGAAGCCGCCGCGCTTGCCCTTCATGCGCGCGATCTCCTCGCCCAGGCGCGAGGTGAAGTAGTTCAGCTTTTCGGTGCCTTCCAGCGCGTAGCGGCCCTGGAAGCCGAGCAGCAGGCACATATGGAACACTTCGAGCGCCTCCAGGTGGGCGCTGCCGCGCGCGCGCAGCGCTTCCAGGCGGTTGAAGAAGTTCTCGCCCGCCAGCTGGTCGCCGAACATGGTCAGCTGCAGCGGGTTGGTGGCCCAGCGGTCGGCGATGGTGAAGCGGCTGCGCAGGATGATCTCGTCGACCGCCGCGCAGAAGGCGTACTTGGCGGCGTCGATGTCTTCGCTCGGTGCGCCCTGCTTCTTGGCGGCGCGCCCGAATTCGTCGAGGAACTGCGTCATGCGCGCGGCGAATTCGGCGTCGTTCTTGGGCGCGTTGCCGTTCTTGAGCATGAACAGGGCGTAGAAGCCGTCGTACATCAGGTCCAGCAGCGACTGCGGCGCAGTGCTCTCTTGCGCCGGGGCGGGGCCGGCGCCGATCAGGGATGGGGCGGTGGTGGTGTTCATGGCATGTCCGTCAGGCGGTTACGGCGACGAGTTCGAGGCGCAGGTCGTTCATGCTCGAGGGGACGAACACGGACACCGACTGCGCCTGCAGCATGCGTTCGTACATCTGGCCCTTGGCGTCGACCACGAAGTAGACGGTGTCGGGACGTACCGGCACCGCGGCCGGCACCTGCGGCGCATGCGCCAGGCGCACGCCCGGCATCGCGGCCAGCACGAACTTGTCGACGTCGTCGGGGGCGCCGACCTTCAGGCGCAGCGGCACCGCGTTCACCAGTTCGGCCAGCGGCAGGCTGCTGGTCACCGCCAGGTAGAAGGCGGTCTTGTCGTCGATCTTGCCGGAGTCGAGCTTGCCGAGGTAGTAGGACGGCCGCACTTCCTCCAGCGCGATCGAGAAGTATTTCGACGAGATCACGGTGTCGATCAACTCGCGGATGATCGTGTACAGCTTGGCGAAGCCCGGTCCCGGGTCGGCATGCTGGTAAGGCGGCAGGTCGGACAGCTGCCAGCTCTTCGAGAACGTCATCAGGGAGCCGGCCAGGCCGAGGAGCTGTTCGTACAGGCGCTCCGGATGCAGGGCGGGGTGATGGAAGTAGTGGGTCAGCGACGCGTAGGCGGTGCTGGCCGTGTGCAGCAGCCAGAAAGAGGACATGTCGCCGGAACGGTACTCGATCACGTTGCGGCTCGGCTCGCGGTGGTGGCCGTACAGGGCGCTGACCTTGGCCTGCAGCGCGTCCAGCAGGCGCCGCAAGCCGTGCCCCAGCACCGGGGCGCTCTGTACCGCGACGCTGGGCGGCACGAAGTCGGGGTCGAGCTCGAAGCCGCCGGTGGCCACGCGGCGCAGGCGCAGCAGCGCGAAGCTGATGTAGGAGTCGCGCGGCTCGTGTTCCGGCACCAGGCGCACGGTCTTTTTCAGGAAGGACAGCTGCGCGTGCGCGGCCTGGGTGTAGAGATCCGGCGTCTCGCGGTTGTCCTGCAGGTAGCGCGCGCTGTCCTGCGGCTGGCCCGGCTGGGCGAAGTTGCCGCCGAAGGGTTTGAAGGCGGGCAGGGCGGCGTAGAAGGTCACGCTTTGCTGGTTCTGCAGCAGGGTGGAGAGGTCGACGCTGTCGGGCAGCTCATCGCTGGCGGGCGCATCGACGAGCTCGCCGTCCTGGAAGCGCAGCGACACAGCCATGACTCTCAGTACATTGCTTGCCAACGCCTCCGTGTCTACTTTCAGTAATTTTACCCCCCATGCATAAGGATGGGTCAGGAGAAGGCTTTCATGCAGGCGCCGCTCGTGGTACTGGTCCTGCTGCTGGAAGTGTTGGGGGCGAAGAAGCAGTCCCTCGCCCCATAAGACTTTGCTCGTCATGCGATCGTTTTCCCTCTGGGAAGGCGGGTACGGGCCGCCAAAAATTGGGCTGATAGTAACATTTCCGCATTTCCTAAACGCCATTGCATTTCAATCGTGCGCGGGGTTGCGCGACGTGAGAATTTGTGAGTTTCAATTGAAAACTGTAAATTTTTAGTTTCTGATATCGTGCGCCGGAACCGCTCTGATTTAACAAAAGTAATAACCTTTAGTTACCCATAGAGGATAGGCATGACCCTCAGTACCCTTGCTTTCAATGCAATTCCTACCGGCGCCGTCCGACGCATCGCCGTCGCCGCGTCGCTCGCGCTGCTGCTGGGCGCCTGCGCCTCCACCCCGAATGCCACCACCGCGACGCGCGGCGTACCGACCCTCGACGCGCTGCTGGCGCAGGCCAGCCAGGCCGCCGCCAGCGGCAACAAGGAACAGGCGGTGACCTTGTGGAAGCAGGGCGCGGCCGCCTTCCCCGCTGAGAAGACGCCCTGGACCCACATCGCCCAGACCCGCTACGAAGCCGGCCAGTACGGCGACGCCATCCAGGCCGCGCTCGAGGTGCTGGTGCGCGACCCCAACGACAAGCTGGCCAACAGCATCATCGCGATCAGCGGCCTGCGCCTGTCGACCCGCGCGCTGGGTGACCTGAGCCGCCAGAACAACCTGTCAGGCTCGCTCAAGACCGAATCGCAGGAACTGGCCAAGCTGCTGCGCGAGAACCTGGGCGAGACGGTGCTGGTACCGCCGGCCCCGGCTCCCACTCCCGCCGCGCGCGAACGCGAACGTCCGCAAACGCCGACCCGCACCGCGAAGAAGCCGGGCAAGGGCAGCAAGACCGCCACCGCCGGCGCCAATCCCTTCGAAGGCCTGAACTAAGCATTTACGACTCCACCACAAGAGGAAGCCATGTCCAAATCCGAAAGCGTGCAGAAGCGCCTGCAGAAGATCCGTCCGCCGCGCGTGCAGATGACCT
>Ga0265780_10004686_pt1 | contig 17523 bp, 17 predicted proteins | sample P1T30metagenome_FD_192432 | JGI IMG/M metagenome (GOLD analysis project Ga0265780, IMG submission 192432) | Plant litter microbial communities from East Loma Ridge, Irvine, California - P1 T30 | ecosystem: Environmental > Terrestrial > Plant litter > Unclassified | place: USA: California...
GTTGATTAATGCCCATGTCTGAAATGTATTACACGGAGCTTACGCACTGACGTAGTCATCAAACCCTACAAGTTTTCCGGTGAACTCTGGGGTACGTTAGATTACAACTTTTGGGAGCGCAATTGACAACACACCCTTTCCGCCGTTCATGATGACCCATATTTGCGATCCGACACATTTGTCGATGAGTTCTGCCACATGTGAGCCAAGGCACGAGCAGCGCAGACGGACTCGTCCTCACCGAGGGGGAGAAGGTTCTCTGTTGCCATGGCGAAAGTCGTGTGATGATGCCGTTTGCCTGACTTTGGGCAGCGTGCTTGGTGTGGAAGACGACGTCGTGACAGTTTGATATCTTGGCACCTGTCGCCGCGCTAGTTCAAAGTTCGCGGGAGCCAGGGTCTAACCGCCAATTCACAGGCAGACAACGCCACACTCATTCTTCGACCACTCCCAGCCTATCGTGCATGCCTGGTGCCTAGCGGAAGCACTACCATGGAGGGACATGCTCTACAGACGACGCGCCAACATCTCGAGCGCGTCGTGCCTCCACCGATGCGCCGCCCGTGATACAGTGGCAACCCGTGTGTATGCGTTCACACATCACGCCTTCACCAAGTCAGCTACATGCTCGCAAGTGCTTGTTCATATGTTAATCAGATATCGCACTTCACGAAGTCGCTCGCGGTACTTGCCTGTCACTAAGCAGACAGCGATGCAATGCAATAGCCCCCCACCTCCTTCACCCACGTCGACCTGCAAATGGAAGCGTGCCCGACCTGTCTATGCGCCATACGGCAGCACCATGTCCATCGTCACCTCCAACTCAACCTCACCGCGTCTATCGTTACCTCCAACGATTGTGTCGCAGGCATATGTCTCGAGCAATCATGTGCAACGTCGCTACGCCTCAACCGGACAACGCACGGCGCTTTCTGAAGATGCAGACGCCGAAGCATCCATCAGTGAAGCGCTGTGTCGCACGAACCTCGAAGATCCACCGCATAGCACGCTCTTCACGGCAACAACTGGCATTGAAGGACAACACGACACGTCTACGGTCAATGGCCCTGAGATTGTCGCAGATCACGTCGATCCTGCGATCTCTCTGCAAGAAGGGAACGATATGAGCCCGTCAAGCGATACCGACTACGTACCTAGCCAGGAAGAAGAGATGGTCGCCAACGAAAAGCTGCAGGAGGGAGACGAAGATGAATCTGAAGTTGAGGAACACATCGATCTCGACTATCAGATTCCCAAGGAGGCTCTGCGTGCTGCGATGTTGGCCTCGCCTCAGACACGAGCCAGTTTTTGGAGCGCCAAGATGTACCGTGGGCCTGAAGATCAGGCGTTGTCTACTCACTACTGTCGGTCTCTGGAAGTTTCCGAACGTGTCGCCCAACACTTTCTCAAGGAAAAGGTTTTGGGTTTCGATATCGAGTGGCGCCCTTTTGGCAGTCCACACAGTATCAAGCATAACGCGTCCTTGATCCAGCTCGCTTGCGAGGACCGGATCGCACTATTTCACATCTCTCAATTCACGGGTACCACAGCTGAGGAGCTCATGCCGCCTACATTGAAGAAGATTCTGGAGACGCCAGACATTCTCAAAGTTGGAGTGGCTGTGAAAGGCGATTTTACAAGGCTCGAAAAGTATCTAAACATACAACCCCAAGGAGTGTTCGAGTTGAGTCGGCTGCACAACCTTGTAGAAGGTAACCTCACGACTGCAAACCAAGTCTCGAATAAATTAGTCGGACTGGCCGCACAAGTGCTCCAACATCTTCAATTGCCCTTGTACAAGGGCGAGCAGTTGGCGGACGATCCAGCGGATACTGCGAGCGTTCGTGAGAGCGATTGGAGCAAACCCCTGGATCTGCAACAGATTCAATATGCTGCTGCAGATGCGTATGCCGGTTTTAGACTCTACGACATATTGGAATACAAGAGGAAGCAAATGCGGCCCATCCCACCAACTCGCGGGCTCTGCGATTATGATTCGAAACGCGCCCCCAAGCCTAAAACGACCACGAAGAAGACTCCCAAAAAGCCTAAGGCCTCTGTCCCCGCCGCCTCTGTGGAAGGTGTATCTAGCTTCGAGCAAGATGTAGACCAGCAACTGGAGCAAGAGCCGCTCGGGGTAGATGAAAGTGAGGAAGAGGAGGGCTATGAGACTGCATCCGAAGATCTCCTAGATAGTCACGAACTTGAGGATCCTGCTCAAGCATCCGATTCCAAGGACGAGCCACATGCGCTTCATGAGGGCAGCACGGTCACGGGCAAGGAAGTAAGACAGAAACGCGTTGGCCGCGTGAATCTTTCATGGTTGAAAGGCCCTGATCCCGCATATCCACAACTTCCACAGCACCCAAAGGATCGTGATACACCTGTAGCATCGGCGGATCCTTCCTTCGAATCTGGCACGACGAGTCAAGGAATGGCTTACACAGCTGATGCGGAGTTGCCACAGTCAGGTGCAGACGAAGAATTCGACGAATTTGCCGATTCTGAGCTCGAAGATGCTCTCCAGGTCCTTGACCTAGACGAAGACGGAAAACTCATAGACGCCCCAGTATCAACAGCGCGCCCCGTCAAAGCCAAGCGTACCAGGAAAGCGCCCACTGCACCTCAACCAGAGCCTCGTCAAGCAGAATTGCCCAAAGATATTGACCTGTCCGATTACAACCCCATCAGCCTTGACCCGCAAGAACCCGTCACAGCCTCGTCGCCAAACACCATGTCTCCCCCAGTAGCAGCCGATGAGCCCTCGCAATCCCCCGAATTCAGCTCCGCAACATCCTGGGCTCAAACATATCTAGAATCCACAGTCCCATCCCCATCATCCACAGCGCCATCGCGCATCCGCGCCACGATCCCGCATCTCCGCGCCTACCATCTCTGGCACCGGCAGAGTCTCTCGATAGATGACGTTGCTAATCACTTGCGTGACCCGCCACTCTCGCACAGCACGGTTACGGGATATATTTTGCAGGCCATTGCGCTCGAGGGCCTGGATTACGACAAGGATAGGTTGCGGGAAATCATGATGGGCTTGCCGGTGGGGATGAGGAAGGGCAGATTCAAGTGGATTGTGGAGAAGGTTGGGGCTACAGTGTGAGTAAGGTAGTGAGCGTGCGCTTGTGGAGTCTGGTGTAGATGGTACTACCAAGTTATGAATGATACGTGTTCCCACTCTTGAGCTATTTTCAATATGTGTTGCTTCATCCTCTACTTTGTTCACTTTGTGTCTAGCAAGACATTCACGTGAACATTGCGTGCTGCAAAGGCGCAGTCCAACGACATCTTGGCGGTAACATATAAGCACCACTAGGAGATGAGTCGAAATCACAGTTGTGGAGAAAAACGAGCTAGTAAAGTATAATTTAGGTAATTATATCATAGAATTACTGCTTAAGTTATAGTAGATAAGTGTAGCAGAATATATACTTAAAATTACAAATTATATAAATATACTAGTATAAATAAGATAAGTATATAACTAAGCCTAGAGGTACTTAAGCTCTAGGCTATAGTTATAATATACTTTCTAGATAAGCTACTTATAAGTAAGTTACTTGCTGCCTAGTAAGTTATAGTAAACAAGAGTAGTAGAATATATACTTAAATTTATATAATATACTAGTATAACAGAGAAGAGTACATAACTAGCTATAGAGACGCTTAAGCTCTAGAGTCTAGACCATACTCATCTGCGTCGAACTCGTCCTGGTTGGCGAGCTTTGGACCATCTTTGCGGATAGGGATTTTTATTCCCTGGTGGGCAAAGCACTTGCTGAGTGGTGTAGACTCTATGACGCCCGGAAACTTCTTGGCCGAGTAGACAGTGAAGGGCTCGGAGAAGCTGGTTGCGAGTACGGGGCATTTTCCATTAGAAACAACGGCATTGGCACCTTGTCCGGTACCCACGTCACACATGCTTAGCTTGAGTCTAAAGCCGTTGGTCAACGTCGAGCAAATATGCATAGAGTGTGATGGACATACCTGAAGTTTCCTTCGGTTCGCACTGACAGGTCTTGAAGGACAAACCAGAAACCAAGCTTGCCTTCTGTGTCGTTGAGTCGGGATGCGTTGACAGCATTCATCCCAATAAGATTTCGCGTGTGGTTCTGGTTGAGACTCGGAGCCGGGATAGAAATGGGGATCTGCTGATTTGGGGCATACCCGTTCTGCGCCCCATACGAAGGATAACCTGGATTGCTAGGATTGGTTTGGTAGTTATACTGTTGGGGCATCCCTTGCTGTGGGTAGTGAGTAGGGGGCGCTACTTGTCGACCAGTCGCTGGGTCCCATTGATTCGGCATCATAGCAGTAGCCATGTACATATTGCGCTCGGGTGGTGGAGGATAACTTGTAACCGTACTGCTAGAGATGGAAACCGTGGGCGCTGCACTACTGTGCCTCACTAGGTTTACTGCACGACTGCTGTCCTCGTGCCACAGATCGACCATGAGAACGAAGAAAGTACTGTCGACATCGCCTGGGTCAATCTCCTCGCCCGTCTTGCTGTCCAGGACAACCAAGCGGATGCAAGGTGGAGGAGTAATAGGTCGTCGGTCCTGTAAGTGGTCACATGTCTCAGCGCTGTACCAGAGAGGTGGGCAACGGGCTGTCTTACCTTGTCGCCAAAACCGCACATTCGGGCTCTGACAGGCTGTTGCTCGACTACTAACCTGCGATATATTAGCTATTTGAGGCCAACAGGGCACGTGAGTCTTACCTGTAGGTGCGGTCACGTCTATAGCCTACAAAGTCACCACGGTTTTCGCCGTGCTCATAAGATAGCTGGGGTTGCTGTTGTTGTTGTTGCACAGGAGCGTGCTGGTGTTGTTGATGTTGTTGATGTTGCTGTAATTGCTGACGCTGTTGCATGTGTTGCGGCGGCATCTCGTGGTGTGGCGGCAGGGCGTGCTGCTGTTGGTGTGGTATTTGATGCTGCATCATGGCTATTTTGGTCAAAGCTTGGAGGTGCGATGGTGGATCTTCAAGTGAGGGCTGAAGACGATTAAGATAAAGAGATTTTGGACTTTCCTGCTTTAGGCAGCAACCTAGGCCTATCGCAGTAGCCATGGTTCAATGAGGGGTAACGGCTCCTAGACGAATCAAGACGCAGAAGGAACATAAGAGGACCCAACAGGAGCTCTTCGTCCAATAGTTCCGCTGAATGCACAGCATTGCGCTCGGGAACTAACGCGCAATAACGCGGGTAATCCGACGGAACGGGCGTTGGCGCCAACGAGGCTACCGTGCGCTGCAGCAATCCGGCGTCAATAGCCACCGTCTTCGTCGTGTACCAAAGTACCTCGATATTTGGGCCTATTTAGCGCACTACTGTACGTAAAAATCTACATGAAGCCACCTGGTCTGCTGGCATGCGGATCCCCAGACGGCCGACATCACCACCTTGAACCATGATGTTCACTGCACATTCACGGGTTCTCACTAGAGTTTGGCCACGTAAAATTCCATCTCAGCCCCATTGGAACAGCGTCTGCTTTTTGCCCTTGTTACCCTTCTTTTTGCCCACACTGTCGTCCTCCACGGCAAGTGTCGTCGCGCCGCTAGCACCGCCCGAAGGGCCAGCCCATGGGTTGCTGACAGGAGTATTCCGTCCACTGTTGTCTCGTCGTAGCCCATGTCCAGTATAGCCCGGGCTGAAGATCGTGCTAGTGGGCTTTGCAGCTACTGGCAGCGCAGGAAATGCATCCGCTGCAATATTCGGCTTCTTGTTCAAGGCAGCTGAAGATGTGTTGCGAGACGGAAGTGGTGATGTACGCGCACTTGCTGCAGCAGACGATGAAGATGCCCAGGGGGTCTGCCCAGGCTTCGCCCCAATACGATTCGCTGAGGCGGCTGGCAGAGCAGGAAAAGGATTGCTCGACGATGGGGAGGACCAGCTTGCTTTTTGATTGGCTGTCGACCGTGATGACTGTGCTGTTGAGCTCTTGAGCTTCAGTACTCGTGAGCCTCCATGCGCAGGACCACTGCCATTCAATGCGGAAGACCCTGGTAGAGACGGATAGTCTTCGTTGATCGCCTTCCAGTCATTCCATGCCTTCAGCAAGCCTTCACGCTTCGCAGGAATCTCGAAAATGTCTGCGAGTTCCTTGATGAGCTTGCCAATCTCTTTTGAGTTGGTATCAAACAGCGCAAAGAAGCCCTCAATGAGTTCCGTTGCCGATGTCTTCGAGTTTCGATAAGATGAGATCGATGACCGGAATTCCTGAAGCTTTGGCGTATCGTTGCGAAGTAGACCAGTCGCTCGTTCTATGACTGCGTTATGACGAAGTAAACGTGCTTGCTCCTGGGGTGTCTGGGGCGCGGAAGCTGTCGGTTGTGCGTTGAGATTCAACTGACCGACGCCATTCGAAAGATTACTGCCAGTCGGGGGACGCGATGCTGTGACTGTAGGTGGCTCAGATGCATTAGGTGGTGGTCTGGCTGCAAACGCCTCGCCTGGCGTAGGCGCTGTGAGCTGGCCACCAAAAGCTCTTGCTGTTCCAGTCGTAGAGTTCTGGGCTTCCATTTGCCGCTGGTAAGCAAGTTCGGCTCGGCTCAAGGTTTGAGCTGAAGATGCAGGAAGAGGCTCCGCGTTCGGGTCTCGGCCTCGTCCACGACCCCTTCCACCTTCACGTCTGCGGTCATCTCGTCTACCGCCATTATCCTGATCGTGCGGCGCACGGAACTGGAAGCCAGACATATCGACGCGTCTAGCATCCCGCAGAGCATCTTTCGTGAGACCGTTGGGATGAGACTCGATCTGATGTGCCTTCAGATCCATTTCTGAATCGAAAACAACAAATTTCTTGTCCAAGCACTCGCGGTCGGGGCAGAGGAAGTGGTCTTTCTTGAAGTGCACTTCCAGCGAATCATAGTTGACGTAGTACTGTTGCTTCCTGCTACCATCCCGTCGATCGCAGATGTGACAGCGTTCGTGCTTGTCTCGGCAATGAGTGTACAGCTCATCGTCTCCGTAAAAGCGCTCACGACAAAAGCCACATTCAGGATGTCCCCTGAAGCCGCTCTGATCCACGGAGCCGGGGTTATCGTCGCCGAACTTTTGATGTTTTCGTAACTCCGGGTGTGTGAATAGCTCGTGTTCGTGTGTAAAGACTTTCTTGTTTCGTGTGCACAGATCGCTACGAGTGATTAGCCGGCATGATTTAGCTGTATGCTATGGAAATACTTACCACATGACCTTGCCGTGCGCCGTCTTGACGTGGCGATGCAGGTCTGGCCAGCCCAGGCACGCAACATCACAGTCGCCTTCTGGGCAGTTGTATTGCAACAACAACCGTGTATCATCAAAGGCCTGTGGGTTCTCGAAATGTATGCCTAGACTGTCGTTCGATTGGAAGAAATCCGCCGCATTGAAGCTCTCGTAGTTCTTTTCGGTGTCGTCTGTGAGGATAACGTGGTCGGACTCGGTCCTACAGTGGGCGCAAGCCTTGGTCTTGTACAATGCTCGCATTCGAATGGAGCAAATGTGGCACGTTCGATGATTGCAAGGAGCGACGGCGGTGTGCTGAACGGGCGAGGCGCAAATGAAGCAGACTTCGGCATCGTCGTCGTCGTCGGCCTGCGGGAGGACGACCTTGGGAACTGTGGCAGGTGTCTCGCCTGGCTGCTCTGTTTCTGCTACCGGCGCCTTGCCTTTGTCTACAGCATGTCCTCCCCGGTTGTTTGCACCATCTCGGTGACCTCGTCCGCGCCCACGCCCATTGTGAGAGTCGCCCCTGCCTCTGCCTCGGCCACCAGCATGCTCAGGTTGGTCTTCTGATCCAGCAGGACCTCCTCTTCCACGTCCCCGTCCACCTTTACCGCGCCGTCGCGGGCTCGCAGGGATGCGCGGTTGTTCCTGCGCTCCAGCTGCAATGCCACTTTCCCCAGTAGCAGCCATCGCGGGGTATTGAATTTTGATTTGAGGCTTTTTATGTACAGCAAGGCGCTGTGGAGTTGGTTGGTGAAGGGGCGTGCAATAAGTACAATTGAATCGAAAGGGAATGGAACAAGCGCAAGGCGACAAGGCCTATTATATTCGAGCCAGCGTTGGGTGGTTGTTTGTCAAAGTTACTATGACGATGTGCTGAAAGCAAATGAGCGCTACGGGAACGCGTGCGCGGGTCTGAGCTCCAGCCGCATTGCCGCATTGAGTAGCGTCCGAGCCACAGTCATACCATGACTCTTTTTCTTGGGTTATTAGCGGTGAAGACTAGATGATTCGAAATGGCTCATATATGCACCGCCACGCCGCTTCCTGTATTGCTGTAGGGTAGATGGTCACTCAAGGGCTCCAGATGAGTTGTTACCGACGTGCATTCGACTTCTAGATCTAAAACAACATGCGACGACATGCTACACCGACGTTGCATGTGGTTTTGGTGTTCGAAGCAGCCCTTTGCACTCCCTCTTCGGGCCGTACAGACGTGACTCTACTCCAACCCTAGAGCTCACGTAATCCACCTTCCTCCTCGTCGAATTCGTCTCCATAAAGCATTTTGAGGACAAGCTCGAATTCCGCGGGGGCCATGGTGCCCTGCTTCTTGATCCAGCTCTCCATACTATAGATCTGATCCGTGAAATTGTTGGCATCGTCGCGTGCTTTCTGAGTCTCCGCTGCCTTCTTCTCGACCTCGGCCGGATCTTGCTCGCTGTATGCAGCTAACTCAGTCCGTAGCTTGTCCAACTCCTTGGTCAAGTCACCATGCTTAGTGATGAGTGTCTTGCGGTCACCCCCTAGGTGCGCGTCAGCCCATGCCATGTGGGCAAAGGTGCGGCACTCACCTGTCTCTGTAGGGACGTCCTCGTCTTCAGCACGCGCAGCACCTGCCTCGTCCACCTTGGCTTGAAGCTCGGCAACTGTCGCGTTGATCTTGTTGAACTCTTCCTGAGCCTTGCTGAGCATGGCATCCTTCGCCTTCTTCTCGTCGCTGAGGAAGCTCCAGTACCAGTTACCGCTGCCAATCTTCTCCACGCGGATCTTGTTGTCGTCTGAGAGCGCTTGCAAGTAGTCCTTGACATGCATGCCGCTTATGGCTCCGACCTGAGGCAGCGTCTTCTCCAGGTCCTTGATGCTATGAGCTTGCGCTGTCTTGTGGAACCATGCAAGAATGGTGGCCGCCTTCTGCGGATTGGCTTGAATCTTGGGCTGGGTGAGGTTAGCAGGGTTGCATCCAAGATTGAGGCAGGACATTACCATGATGTGTGAAGATGCAGCTGCAAGGGATGGTTTACTGGTGAGGTAGAGACACAGGAATTAGGTGACGAGGGAGGAAAGAAATGTTCAGCTGAAGTGTTGAGGTGACGCGGTACGCGTGCCTTCCTCCTCCAAGTTGGTCGGCTCTCAAAGGGGAAGGCACCACCCACCACGATCATGAGCTGCACGCTACCCATACCGAATGACGTTCTCTTGCAAAGAGTCCGAGCCCTGACGCATGCGTCCTGAGTAAACTTCTCTTGCTTCAATCAGAGGCCTCTGTAGAGTACTCTGATCCATCATTGTCTGATGACAGTGAACCAGGTTGTTGCTCTTCCTCTTTTTCCGGCGCTGCTGTTACAGATCGCTGCGCGCGCTTCTCCTGTTCGTCGGCTTTATCCTTGTTGCCCAGCTCTTGCTCCTCTCCTGCAACAGCTGCCTCCGTGAAGGCCAGATCACCTGTCTCGCCAAGCATCTCGTTTGCCATCTCTTCCATCAAGATACCGAAAGCCATCAGTGCTGTCTCGTCCATGCATCTCCAGGTTTTCTCCATCTCAGGACATTCATTTCTTGCATACAGCTTCGACACATAGGCATGCAATGCACTCAACATATCACCAGAAGGCAGCTTCTGTCCTGCGGGTAGTCGTTCATGAGCGAAGTAGTAGTCTGTCTCCTCGTAGCGAATTGGCGCTTTACTTTGCTTGAAGAGAACTTCGTCTGGGCGTAGCGACTGCCGAGATGCTTTGGGGTCTGTAACATTACCAATGATACCAGCCTGAGTCACATTACCTTCACGGATATCAGTCAGAGGTTATGGTAGGGCTTTGCAAATGTTGTTTACCCGCTACAGCATCGTAAAGAGTTGCTTTTCGAGCTCTGCGTGGCCTTTTTAGTTTGACAGCCTCTCCGCCGCCACTAGAAGACTCTGAGGGTGGGCGCTCAGTAAAGGTCCCATAGAACTTTCGTTGCAGGATCATGCTGCGTGTTGAAAGTTGTTGCACGTGAGTGGAGGTTTAGCGGATGCATGGATGAACGTGTCGCACCTATCATGAACGATGGTCATAGCTTCAAGGTGAGCGTACGTCATATCCTCGCCTACCTGGGGCGCCTTGCCTTCGAGTCCTTCTACAAGTCACACCAAAGCATGTAGTTGCATATGAACCACCAATACTTGATCGACCGCGCATACGGTGCCATCTCCAATGATGCTCTTAGACGTGCGACCGCGTCGAGCCTCATCCACGCGATCCAGCCGTCTACCCTGAACTTCAGCCAACGCCTGCCTAGTCAAGACGATCCGCACGAGCGCGTACCGGCGCATATATCAGGCGTCAATGCTATCACTATCGACAAGTTCGAAGGCAGATACCTGCTCTCGGGAGGTGCCGACTCATCTGTCGCAATATGGGACCTAGAGGCGCAAACCACAGCGACTAAGACTGGAGATACGCACTTGCCTCTTTCTGCTGTGAAAAAGACTACAGAGGAACACAAACTAGGCATTACGCAGTTGTGCTTCTATCCTTTCGACTCCCTCGCCTTTCTCACATCTTCATACGATCACACAGTCAAGCTCTACTCTAGCGAGACGCTCGCTCCGTCAGCAGTGTTCGACCTCGATGCTGTTGTGTATAATATCGCCTTGTCGCCTATCGCCGACCATTTGCTCGTCGCATGCGCCACACAGGCACCCAACGTACGCCTCGTGGACCTCAGGTCTGGCGCAAGCACCCACAGCTTAGCAGGCCACACAGGCGCGGTCCTGTCAATAGCGTGGAGCCCAGTGCGCGAACACATCCTTGCAAGCGGTGCCACGGATGGCAGTGTACGCTTTTGGGACATTCGACGGAGTGTAGGCGAGCTAGGTGTCCTCGACCTCGAAGACTCGATCGGCATACAAGGCAAGGCGACGTCTTCATTCTCGCGCAATTCGTCGCGAGGACAGGCACATAGGGGACCTGTCAACGGCATTGTGTGGACTGAAGATGGTCATCATCTAGTGACGTGCGGCCTCGACCAGCGCATCCGAGTCTGGGACACAGATACAGCCGCCAATACGCTGGCCAACTTTGGCCCCATGGTCAAGAATCATGGCCTCGCGCCCTGCATACCTGTTTTACCACCCGCATACAACTTCCAGCCAGGCGCAGATGTCATGTTCTACCCGAACGGCCACGAAGTCCTTGCCTATGAGCTGTTCGATGGGAAGCTGCTGCGCCGCCTTCGTCGCCAGGAGCAGCAGAAGCGCCTACCAAATGTGCCTGCAGCTGCAAAAGGAGATCGCAATGCGAAAGACAGGATCACCGCACTGGCGTGGCGGGCGCACGACGTTGAAATGTACTCGGCGCATGCAGATGGGAGCATAGCAGCGTGGATCCCACGGACCGAGGAAGACGCTGAATTAGACGAAGAAGAGGAGGAAGAGAGGCGTGGGAAGGAGGAGGGGAAGAAGAGGAAGCGAGGCGTGCTGGATGAGATTTATGGGAGCTTGACGAAGAAGCCCATCACGTTTGGGAACATGGGATTTTAATCATGCATCTCAAGTCGATATTATTAGAATCTTGGGCAGAGGCGACTTCGCTCAATGCTAGATATGAGCAACGTTCATCTATATGCGCGCTCTGATTACACACATCTACCACAACATTCATCCCACACCTCTTATTTAAAGTTCGGCAACCGCGCCGGCACAAACTCCTCATCCTGCTGCCCTTCTCTCGCCTCATTCCTGAGCGACAAAGGCCTCTGCGGCGTCGGCGCCATACTGCTATAATCGCTCTCATCGACGTGAAAATTGCTGCTCTCGGGCATACTCTGCACATCCACGAAGCTCGGGCACGGCACCGACTCGGAGTGCTGTGGCGGATACTCGCTCGCCGGCGACCTAACCAGCGGCGAGACAGTCGACTGCACGGTAGCCATAGGCTGCGGCGATGGCGAGCGCGTGCGCGAGACAGGCGGAGTCTTGAGCTGGCGCTCCTGATCGGTGACGAGGCCGCGCTGCACAGCGAGGTGCTGTGCTTCCTGGCGCTTGCGGTAGACGTCTTGTTCCTCCTCGATGCGCAGGCGTTCCTCTTGCTTTTGCAGCTCGTCCATGGTGGGCATGTCGAGTTCCTCGATGGTCTCGGATGTAGAGTGGAGTGCGGCTTCTTCTGACTTTCGCGTGCTGCGGGAGGAAGCGGAGCGCGTGGACACGCGGGTGCCGGACGGGCGCTTGCTCTTTTTCTTGTTGCTGTTGGCGTTGCTGCTTGCGTCGTTCCATTGGCTGGTGGTTCTGCGCTCGAGGACAAGGGTGAATTCGTCGTCGAGGGGGACTGCGTCGTCGAGTTCGTCTTCGCTGGGGAAGATGTCGCCGCGTGAACTGAGGGAATCGGTCGTGTGACCTGAGGTAAGTGTGTCGCTTCGCTGCCTGCGGTGGACTTTGTGCTCGCTGCGGTCGAGTGTGTCTTCCTCGCTGTCTTCGATCAAGGGCTGTTCCTCTTCCATGCTTCGTCGCGATGTGCCGGGGTGGTCTACGAGATCTGCTGCGCTCGGCTTGTAGCGCAGGCCCTTGCCACCAATCTTGAACGGCAGCCGTCCCAGAAAGCCAAAGTATGAAGAACTTGGGATGATGGTCGGGTCTTGGCCTACTACATCTCTGGCCTGCTGCGCGCTGCTCTTTCTCCGCGCTGTGTTGTATCTCGGGTCCCGGTTCCGCTGTCCGTAGCTCATTGCGCGCTGGCGGCCAGGCTGGTTTGTTGTCCCATATGTGCTTGCGCTGCCCAAGAACCTATCCAGATTCTCAGAGCCCCAGCCCAGCAACCCATCGTTCTCGTCCTCTTCCCAGTCATCGTAGAAATCGAAACTCGACTCGGCACGGCCTCGTGCTGAGCGATGACGCCGACGGTCGTTGTGCGCGGGAAAGCATGGTGCGGTGCAAACGTTGACGCATTGGGTGATAGACGATAGACACGGGTTCACATAGCGCTGGGTGAAGCCATAGATATTTTCCTGCGCAGATTCGTTCGCATGTTCAATGTTCGAGGTCAGGTGCTGCAGCGTGCGATTCCATCGAGGGTCGCTGCGCCGGTACATGTTGACGTTGCTTTGGGCTTTGGGCGATGACGCTGAGGCTGGGAGAGGTGACTAGGATCGCTGCTCTCGCGCGCTTCTTCGCGACGGCGCATTGAGCTCAGAAGGGGTGAAAGCGCATGCGTCCTGCAGCCGCGGAATGCGTTGGGTCGATGTTGTGCGATGTTGTGTTGAATGAGGGCATGCAGCTAAGAGATTGTGTTCAAAGGGTCCCAAGGTTGGTTCCCGTGGTTCCCCAGCCGCCGCCCCCACATTCACCATCCTAGTCGGGTACCGAGAACGGCGCCTTCCTTCTCTGTGCCCCCACTCAAACTTTCATCGTCACCAACTCTAAATGCACCCATGCGATATATCCGATTCCTCAAGCCGCCTCGCGTTGTTACAGTGAAAGGTACCTCGAAGCAAGAGATATCATGTCTGGTTACCATCGTGTCTGATTTGGGTGATTCATTTCTACTATATGACATACAGTTGTCGGCGGAGCTTCTGTCGGGTCGCTCAGAAGAAATAATAGTATGGAGAACAGTACAATGGAGTGCTGGCATGCGAACTCTGTCTGTCACATTCCCACTAACCAACGCTCGAAAATCGTCGATACTCCGCGTGCGAGTGGGATTCGGGTCCAAGTTGAAATGTGACCAATACAGCATGCTATCTGAAGATGGAGCATGTGGAGTATTATCTGCCTGGAGCTCGAGTTTTGTTGTTTCTGCACCAACAAGCGAAGCCAGGAAGCTCGTCCAGAGACGTTTCACGCTCCCAGGTGGATCTGTTATGACCATGTACGAGGAAACTGGGGAGAGCATTGCTCGACATCTATGGTAGCACAACAACACAAATCACCATCACGCAGACGCTGACCATTTTCAGGGATGCAGGCATTAGCCTATCATCTCACCTCAATGATCTCCTCAACGGTGACAGCCCACTTGCGAAAGCATTACTGCCCTCTGGACGACCTGCCCAGTCTCAGATCTTAGAACTCGGAACCGGCTGTGGAATAGTTGGTATCACTATCGCCCAACTCCTTGCAGGAGCCCAGGTCCATCTCACTGATCTTCCGGAAGCTCAAGCAATTGTAAAGCGCAACATTCGTTTGGCCAAGCCCGCCGAAGGCTCTTCACTCGAGTTCCAAACCTTGGATTGGGATGCTGAGCTACCACCAAACCTACGGCTTCCGTCGTCGCCTATGGACCTGGTCATCGCTGCAGACTGCACATACAACTCAGACAGCAGGTAAGATGTCTGTCAATCCTCTTGGCATCGGCCATCACTGACGTGAACTCGCAGCCCAGCACTAGTTGAGACACTCAGTCGGTTGGCCAAAGTCTCGCCGAAGGTCAGAGTAGCCATAGCAATGAAAATGCGGCATTCCAGCGAGGAAGTTTTCTTCAATCTCATGGCCACAGCTGGATTTCAACCGACCGCGAAGCTTGACTATCCGCTCCCGGGTGACGTTGAGGCCGGTGAAGAAATAGTATACCTACACGTCTATCAGTACAACCCAAATGTGTAAGATATCAAAGCTACAATTGTTTGCAACCAATTCATCAACATGTAATTTCACAACTGGGTCGATATTTGCAACGTCGTCGTGATAAGGCCGTGGCGGACCGATTGGTGGATTGGCATTCATTTCGGTACTGATGTCATTCCAACACGCGGCGCAAATTCATGCTCACGGATCGGCCGCTTTGATGTACGATGAGACGGGCGGATAGTACCGCGCTGATGTTCTTGAATGCTCCTCGCGGTATTTCTTCTGGTTAACTGCTGGCTTCTCTCTGGAGGTGAAGATGATGAATCTTTGCAGTGGGTTTGGTGCGCTGGTCGCGCTTTTGCATCGTGAGTCTTTCCCAGATCTTCCGAGGGATCGTCCCGGAGGCGCGCTCGTACCAGGCGTTGCGTGCTCACTCTTGACCCCTTCTTACACGACTGACATGGTACGCTTCAGGTCTACCTTTGATGGACCATAGAACTTGTCACCGTAACACGCAGATGCTAATCTTGCGATCTTGAGGCTTCTGTAGCCATGACTCCTATCACACGAAGTATATTTAGGGTGTGAGGCCAGTTCGATAGAGATAATGAATCATCGCTGGATCTGGCAGGATGCTTTACTTACTACATTCACATAAACTCAGATAATTCCTTTAAAGTCGTGAGCTACATGTGGCCTAGCATTCCTTCCTCTTCATCTCTCAGTCATCCTCCGACGGATACAAGCAACTCCATTGCTGACAGCCCTTTCGAATACAACCCGCAAGCCCATGTTCAACCACGGACGAGTCCCCTTTTTCCGGCCCTCGTCATTCGGGAAGAGTCCTGATGGTGTATGACTCTCACAGGGATTCCATGGTCACATACAGTCAGCGCTATTTGATGCACGCAGCTAAGATGGCCACACAGTATCGCATCCCATAGCGCCTGATATCTCTGGGCTTTGGGCCGAACGAGATTCTCATACTCTGTCGCGAAGGTGTGCAGTCACATCAAGGGCTCATACCGGATTGGAATTGCACCACGACATGTGCACGCCGATCTGGAAGGACAAAACGAAACAAAACAAAAAGAGCTATGAAGGCTCCTTTGCTGACCGGAAAACAGCCTTTTGGCAGAGTCTGGCTTTTGGAACACACCGCGCCCCTGAACGCGAGAAGGCCAAGGTACCTTCACTGCCGCCCATTCGCTGCAAGTCAGTAAAGCAAGCCCAATGGGCGCAAGCGGCGCAATCTCGAGAGTTTGCGGCGTCGTCTGGGGGAGACGGCCTGTGCTAATGCAGGAACACAGTTTACTGTGTTATGTATGACTCCATAGCCACGTCCCCATCTACATGCACGATGCTGCACAATGTCCGGTCAACGTATGCGAGTCGGAAATATCGGGCAACTTCAAGCTTTGCGCCCGTTTCCAGCCAAGCGATGCGCCCCACACATCCCGATCCGAGGCACGTTTGGTCTGCGTGGTTGATTGCTTCCAGCTTGACATGCGACGTGGAAACGACCGAGAACCACGGCTTATTTTAGCAGCTGTCGAGTAATCATGGTGTTTGCGAAGTAGTTTTCGCACTTCACGATTACCGCCAGATTAGTAATTGTTGACCGTTTGGTGTCAAAGTTGTCTGCGGCGTGACCAATCTGGGATATCGGTTGTCGGAGCGAATTAGACACCGAAGGCGAAAAACCGCCCTTTGATCCTTAGCAACCCCAGGTTATGCAGCGCTTTCGCGTCATTACCGTAAAATTCCGCCCACATCGCCGAACGCTAGACAGGGGACGGTACGCACCGGATAAGCTTAGATAACAGGCGTCAGGACTAATAGGCTAAAACTGCTGGCGTGAGGCGTCCTCTTTCAACATTGCTAAGCTCTGTGGAGGTGGAGGCGTTTTAAACTGTCTCTAGTTAGTGCGGCTCTCATCCCCTCCTAGGTAGCGTTCGGCGATGTGGGCGGAATTTTATGGTAGTGATTGGCGACCTTTATGTCCGTCTCGCCCGGATGCCGCTAGTGGCTGCGGCTTGCAGTGAAATCGTCATTCAGTATTTGATGTCCTCGGGTGCCTGCTGCCAGTGGCACTGACAACTGTCTCACTGTCGCCAGCGCTGTTCACTTTCCGTCTCGTACACGTCGCTTTTGGATGTTGCAACTGTCGCTTCCAGTTGACAAAGCAGCCAGGGACATCTACGTGTACGCAAATTTCGGCTCCGCGTACTTTTACTTTTTGGCATAGCGCCAGTGAACGGCTGAACTGAACCCTGATCATGTCGAATTCATCGACATCGATGGATGAGAACGAGAAAGAGAAGGAATTCGGACTGGTAGATCCTCAAGCCGCGGTGCAAGACCCAACAGAGGCGGAAACACGTGACGACGCGCGATATGGGCCCATAAAAACAGAGAAGGCCGCAAAAAACCTGGAGAAAAACACCGACAGTTACAGCAAACGCGGCGATCTTTCAAGAACGCAGAGCGGAACGAGCGCATACACAGACATTAGCGATGACTCGGATGCGACCCTGAAACGACGGAAGTGGTACAAGACGAACCCTCTGAAATGGGGGCCTGTCCCGCCTGTGCCGAAGACACGGGAAGTTTCTCCTGAATACACGGCTAGTATGTTCAGTATTTTGACTTGGCATTGGATGCAGCCTTTGATGAATGTTGGGTATAAGCGACCATTGGAGAAGAATGACCTGTATGAAGTCAATCCCAGGCGCATCGCAGATGTGCTCGCGACAAA
>Ga0265780_10004687_pt1 | contig 17522 bp, 18 predicted proteins | sample P1T30metagenome_FD_192432 | JGI IMG/M metagenome (GOLD analysis project Ga0265780, IMG submission 192432) | Plant litter microbial communities from East Loma Ridge, Irvine, California - P1 T30 | ecosystem: Environmental > Terrestrial > Plant litter > Unclassified | place: USA: California...
TGGACGGTAGCGCCGGGCGAATTACTTTTGGGGCATCGGACAAACAAAGATAACAGGCAGCCAACCTGCTGCGGAGGCTTCCCCGGTGCCTCCTTTCCCCCAAAACGAACGACGTGCGGATTATTGCTCTATTAGCGGTTAGCTTCTGGCTGTTAGCTGTCAGCTTTTTTTCTGCACTGGGAAAAAAGCCTTCCTATGCCGGTGGCCAACAGGCAATAGCCAAGCCTGCTGCCGAGCAAAAAGCTGACAGCCAACAGCTAGAAGCTAATAGCTATGAAAACGCCGACCGCTACCGCCTGCGCACGGTGGTGCTCGATGCCGGCCACGGCGGCAAAGACCGGGGCTGCGCCGGCGCCTCGGCCCGCGAGGCTGACGTGGCGCTGGCCATTATTTTGGACCTGGGCCGCCGCATAAAAGAGGGCAACCCCGACGTGCGCATCATCTACACCCGCAAGACGGACGTGTTTATTGAGCTCGATGAGCGGGCGCACATTGCCAACCGCAACCACGCCGACCTTTTTATCTCGGTGCACTGCAATGCCGGCCCTAAGGGCTCGCACGGCACCGAAGTGTGGTGCATGGGCCCGCACAAAACCGAGGCCAACCTAGGCGTGGCCAAGCGCGAAAACTCGGTTATTCTGCAAGAAAAAGACTACCAGCGCCGCTACGACGGCTTCAACCCCAACTCGCCGCAGGGCAATATTTTGTTTTCGCTTTTTCAAAGCGCCTACATCACCAACTCGCTGCGCCTGGCCCAGCGCATCGACAAGCAATTTCGGAGCAGCGTGGGCCGCAGCTCGCGGGGCGTAAAGCAGGCGGGCTTTATCGTGCTCTGGAAAAGCACCATGCCGTCGGTACTGGTCGAGTCAGGCTTCCTCACCGACCGCGCCGAGGAAAACTACCTCGACACCAAGGCCGGGCAGCAGGCCATCGCGGGCGGCATTTACCATGCTTTTCGGCAGTACAAGCAAGAGCTCGAAGGCACGCGGGGCGAGTGAGCCAGCGCTGAGCTTAGCGATTAGCTAAACATCTAACCAGCGTTTACGTTAGGAAGCCTCAGGCGACCTTCATGCGTGAGTATGGGCTCGTTTCTCCTTCCATCACAGCTCGGAATAACTCAGCTCTAATCTGCAAATACTGTGTCTAAAGAAATAAAGGTCGGCCTACTGGCCGTAGTGGCGTTGGTAGCGTTGGCAATTGGCTTCAACTTCTTGCGGGGCAGCAACTTGCTGTCTTCCGACCGCACGTATTACGCCATCTATCCCAAGGTTGATGGCCTGAACGTGGGCGCGCCGGTTATCCTCAACGGTATCAAAGTAGGCCAGGTCAAAAACCTGGAGCTCCAGCCCGAAAACAACAACGCTATCCGCGCCTCACTAGAGCTTGCCAAAGGTGTAACGGTGGGCGACTCGACCAAAGCTGGCCTGAGCGGTTCGCTGCTGGGTTCCAAGACTATTACGCTGGTGTTGGGGCCTGATTCCAAGAAGTTTAGCGGTGGTGAAACGCTGAAAACAACTACCGCCGTGAGCATTACGGACATTGTGCAGGCCCGCGCTACGGTGCTGCTCGACACCGTGAATTCGACGCTCTCGCACCTGAATGGCTTCCTCAACAAGGATGCCCAGACCAACATTCAGGGTACGCTGGTAGGCGCCCGCCAAAGCACTGAAGCATTGCAGCAGCTAATCGCCGCCAACCAGGCCAACATCAACCAGATTACTCGCAACTTGGCCCAGATGAGCGCCGCGCTCAACAAAAGCACGACCAAACTCGACCGCATCGCCAACAACTTTGCCCAGCTGTCCGACTCGCTCAAATCGGCGCCTATCGGACCGACCATGCGCAACCTCAACGCCACGATGGCCGAAGCCCAGACTTCGCTGAAAGGTGTGAGCACCGCTCTGAACGACAAAAAAGGCTCGCTCGGTAAGCTCATCAATGATACACTGCTCTACAACAACCTGAATGCTACGGCTGCCAGCTCCAATGCGCTGATTTCCGACATGAAGGAGAACCCCAAGCGCTACGTGCATTTCTCGGTATTTGGGGGCGGCGGCAAGGACAAGGTGAAGAAAGAAACCACCAAGGAGCCTGACGGCACCGTGAAGACCGAAGTCAAGAAGGTGAGCGCTGTGCGGCCGTAAGGTCGGCGCGAGCCTGTTAATTTTGAAGCCCGCTCTGGAAAGAGCGGGTTTTTTTGTAGCGCTGCCAGTTGCGCGGACTTTGTAGTCCGCGTCCGTAAGCGGGCAGCCCGTACGCGGACTACAAAGTCCGCGCAATCATTCTCCCCATCCCACCCAACTTATGAACGTCGAGTTCAACCGCAACGAAGACCACATTCAGCAGCTCACCTATCAACTGCGCAAAAAGCTGGATAAAGTAGCCCTCGGCGGCGGCGAAAAGCGCATTGCCGCCCACAAAGCAAAGGGCAAGCTCACCGCCCGCGAGCGCATCAGCTACCTGCTCGACAAGGGCGCGGCCCAGGTCGAAATCGGCGCTTTTGCCGGCGAAGGCATGTACGCCGATGAGGGCGGCTGCCCCGGCGGCGGCGTGGTCGTGGTAATTGGCTACGTGCAGGGCCGTCAGTGCGTAGTCGTGGCCAACGATGCCACCGTGAAGGCCGGCGCGTGGTTTCCCATCACGGCCAAAAAGAACCTGCGGGCCCAGGAAATCAGCATCGAAAACAAGCTGCCCATTATTTACCTGGTCGATTCGGCGGGCGTGTACCTGCCCATGCAAGACGAGATTTTTCCCGACAAGGAGCATTTTGGGCGCATCTTCCGCAACAACGCGGTGATGTCGAGCATGGGCATCGTGCAGATTTCGGCCATTATGGGGCCGTGCGTGGCGGGCGGCGCCTACCTGCCCATCATGAGCGACGAGGCCATGATAGTGAGCGGCACCGGCTCGGTATTCTTGGCCGGCTCGTACCTGGTGAAGTCGGCCATCGGCGAAACCATCGATAACGAGGCGCTCGGCGGCGCGGCCATGCACTCCGAAGTGTCGGGCGTCACGGACTATAAGTTCGATACCGACGAGGAGGCGCTCGACCACATCCGCAATATTTTCGACAAGCTGGGCGCGCAGCCCTCGGCCGGCTTCAGTCGCGCCACGCCCGCCGCGCCCCGGCTCGATGAGAAGGAGCTATACGGCCAACTACCCGCCGACCGCGCCAAGCCCTACGACATGATGGAAATCATTAACCGGCTGGTTGATAACTCGGAGTTTGAGCCTTACAAAGACCTGTATGGCCAGACGCTCATCTGCGGCTTGGCGCGCATCGACGGCTGGGCGGTGGGCATTGTGGCCAACCAGCGCAAAATCGTGAAGAGCAAGAAAACCGGCATGCAAATGGGCGGCGTCATCTACTCCGACTCGGCCGACAAGGCCGCCCGCTTCATCATGAACTGCAACCAGAAGCGCATTCCGCTGGTATTTCTGCACGACGTGTCGGGCTTCATGGTGGGCAGCCAGAGCGAGCAGGGCGGTATTATTAAGGACGGGGCCAAGATGGTGAATGCCATGGCCAACAGCGTAGTCCCCAAATTCACGGTTATCGTGGGCAACAGCTACGGCGCCGGCAACTACGCCATGTGCGGCAAGGCCTACGACCCGCGCCTCATCGTGGCCTGGCCCACCGCCCAGCTCGCCGTGATGAGCGGCGCGGCCGCCGCCAACACCCTCCTGCAAATCCAGGTGGCTTCGCTCAAAGCGAAAGGCGAAGTCATTACCCCCGAAGCCGAAAAGGAATTGCTCGACCGCATTAAAGCCCGCTACGAGGAGCAGTTATCGCCTTACTACGCTGCGGCACGGTTGTGGGTCGATGCTGTGATTGACCCGCTGGAAACCCGCAAGGTTATTTCGGAAGGTATTAGCGCAGCCAATCATGCGCCGATTGAGCGGGCGTATAACGTGGGCGTTATTCAGGTGTGAGCAACTGCCTAAAGCATTCTGGATGGGCCGTAGCGCGAACTACAAGGTTCGCGCTACGTTTGCCTGTACAGTAGTCTCAAAACTGCGTTAGTACATAGCCAATTGCCCCGCCGCTATGGAGAGCTGGTTTACCGAGGTTGTCCGCCACGTTCTCACGGCCCTCGTTACGGCGGCAGTACTCTATGTGCTGTTGCGGCAGTCGCGGCGGGCACCCGCACGGGAGGTGGTGGGGGGCGGACTAGTGTTGCGGCAGCCGCCGTTTTACCGGGTGCTGGGGCTGCTGTCGGCAGGCATCGGGCTAGTGCTTTTGGTGGGTACGCTGCTGAGCTTCGACTGGGCGCACCTGCCCTACGATGCACATGAGCAGCTGGGCTTTGGAGGCGCTATGCTCGGGGCGCTACTACTTATTGGGTTGAGCGTGCCGATACTGCAAGCCAGTGCTACTATGCTCACGCTCACGCCGCTGGGATTGGCTAGTAGCGGGCCGCGGGGGCAACATACGTTTCTGTTGTGGACCGATATGACCACCGTGCGCTACAATCACCTCACGCATGAGCTGAAAATAACTACCCCGCAGGCCAGCATCAAGGCCGGGCGCTACCTAGTCGGCTTCGACCACTTGGTGGCGGAACTGGCACGCCGCCTGCGCCTGACGCCCGCGCAAATGGGCTTGCTTGCGTAGCACTTATTTCAAGCTAAAAACTACGTATGACCGGCGCAGAGTTTTGACTATTGCCGTTCAGTGTGTAATGGTTGAGCACGAGCCCAACGAGGTTCCGCCTGGTGAGTAACTGGGCTTGGCCGGCTTTACCAGCAAGCTATACTACACGCCTTCGCCCGCCGCCATCGACTACAATGATGGGCAGCAAAAAGCGTAACTTGAAGCTAAAACCGAAGGATGTAGCTGCCGACCTAGCGCCCGTAAGAGCGTTTCTAGAGACCTGTAAAAGCCCAAATCTGGGTCCGCTGCTAATGAGCCGTAGCGCGGACTTCTAGCCTGCGAGTGGCAATTGCTACGGCGTACGATTCCGAAGATGGCAATGCTAGCCAGCCGCAAATGCGGGCATCGTGGCAATTGCTACGGCGTACGGTTCCGAAGCCAAAATACCGCCTGAGACGATGCTAGGTGGGGCCTTGCCCCACCGCCCAGGCACTGGCAATACTTTAGTAGCGGCCGCCATCACTCGTGGCGGCACCAACTAAAAGTTGATTTGGGCCTGCAGGCGCAGCAGGTTGCCACGCTGCTGATTGCTGGGGCGTAGGAAATCTTCGAAGCGGCGCGAGGAGAGCGTGTACATAGCCACCAGCTCGAAGCTGGGCAGGGGCTGCCACTCCACGCCCAGTTCGGCTTCGCGCACGGTATAGCTGCGGGCGTCGCGCTCGTGCTTTTTGCCGCCATCGTAGTACTGCGCCCGCACAAACGGGAAAAACTGCTGCTGCTGGTAGCGCAGCCGGTAGTTGAGCAGTAGATAGCCGCCGTTCAAAGACTGGGTTTCGATGGTGCTGGTTTCGGGGTTGAATTCGGGGCCGCGGCCGATGTTGTATTCGGCCTGCACGCCGAAGGGCTGGGGGTAGAGCACGAAGGTGGCGGCTAGGCGCTGGTCGGGGTAGCTCAGGTCCGGGCGGAACTTCACGCCCGGCGAGAGCTGCTCGCGGTTTATCACGTAGCTGCCGGTATAGGCCTGAAGGCCAGGCTCAATAATCTGCTTGCCCAGGGCCAGTGGGTAGCTCACGCGGGCCACCACGTGCTGCTGGTTATTGAGTTCGGGGCGGTTGGCGGTTTGGCCGTTGAACACGCCGAAGCCCACCACGCCGTAGTCGCCGGAGCCTTTCAGGCCGTCGCGTACCAGGTGGCTGAAGCGCTGGCGCACGGCCGTGGGTGCCCAGTAGAAGAAGGCCCCCAGGTCGCGCTCATTCGAGAAGGCGCTGTTGATACCATCGCTGCGGTCGAGGGGCAGGCGATTTTGGCTCGACTGCATGTTCTCAAACCCAAACGGAATCTTGCTCTGGCCCAGGCGCACCCGAAAGCGGCTGGCCTTGTCGAGCCCCAGGTCAAAATACGCGTCGCGTATCTGGCCGACATTGACCGAAGTGCTGCCGCTGACGGTGCTGGCAAAATCGGGCTGAATGTAGAAGTACACCCGCTCGTGCAACTGGCCGAAGAAAATAATGCGGACTCGCCGCAGCGAAATCCCGCCATTGTTGCCCCATGAACGGTCGCACTGCTCACACGACAGGTCGGGGTTGGTTTCGAGCAGGCGGTTGTAGCGCGCCTGCACATACCCGCGAATCGCAAAGGTTTCGAACCACTTTTTGGCTACCAGCGGCCGGTGCACCGAATCAAGTGCCTGGCCCTGGGCCTGCGTGGCGAGTAGCCACAACAGGCTGAGTAATAATTTTTTCATCAAATGATAATACTCACACAAAGTGCGGCCCTGCACGTGTCCTAATTGTGGCCGTAGTATTATCCTAATGTTACTGACGGGTTTATAGCTTATTCTTAGCGCATTAGAATGCCGCAATAACCAGGGCGTCTGCCAGCCACGGTGAGCAGGCCGGTTTTGGTTACTGTCACTACCAATCCTCAAGGGCATCATGAGGCGTCTGCCAAGGCTGTCCGTGTGCAGACCTAAACCAGGCTTGCCCGATTGGGCGAAAAAATATTTTTTGCTGCCGATTGAAAATCAGGCACGCTGACTACATTTACGGTGTACTAGTACTGTAATACACTAAATCACCCGCCTCTATGGTCCGCATCCGCAACCTGCACTTCGGTTACACTCGCCGAGCGCTCCAACTCGAAAACCTTAACCTCGACTTGTTGCCCGGCCGTATCTACGGCCTGCTGGGCAAGAATGGGGCGGGCAAATCGACCTTGCTCAAAAACATTGTGGGCCTGGCTTTTCCGCTCTCTGGTACCTGCGAGGTAAGCGGTCAGGCGGTGGCCCAGCGCCGGCCCGACACCCTGCAAGACCTGTTTTTCCTACCCGAAGAGGTGCAGGTGCCTGCCACCACGGCTACGCAGCTGGCGGCCAGCACGGGCGTGTTCTACCCGCGCTTCGACGCAGCGGCGTTTCACGACTACCTGCATGAGCTTGATGTACCCGCTACTACCAAGCTCACGGCCCTCAGCTACGGCCAGCAGAAGAAGGTGATGATAGCCTTCGCCCTGGCCACCAACACCGGCCTGCTGGTGCTTGACGAGCCAACCAACGGCCTCGATATCCCGAGCAAAGTGCAATTTAGGAAGCTAGTGGCGCGGGCCCTCGGCGACGACCGCTGCGTCATCATCTCGACGCACCAGGTGCGCGACCTCGACAGCCTCATCGACACGGTGCTGGTGCTGCACCAGCGCCGCGTGGTGCTCAACGAAACCATCGACCAGCTCGCCGAGCAGCTTCATTTTGGCACCGCGCCGGTGGGGGCGGCCCCCGAGGCGCTGTACGCCGAGCCCTCGGTGCGCGGGCAGGATGTTATCCGGCCCAACCACGAAGGGGCGTACAGTAAAGTCGATTTGGAATTACTCTTTAATGCGCTGACCGGCAAGGAGTCAGCCGTTACCGCTTACCTCACCCAACTGCAAAATGAGCCAGCACTTTAACCCCACGCGCTTCGGGCGCCTCCTGCGCAAGCACACCGCCGAGCACCTGCCCAGCTACGCCATGAGTACGGCTGTGCTGGCGGGTGGCGTGCTGGTGGTGCTGGGCACCCTCACCTACATCACGCACCGGCCCTTGGAGCGGGAGCTGCAAATTGTCATTTTCATATTCGGAGCGTTAGCGGCCGGGGCCATCTTCACCGCGTCGGTATTTGCGGAGCTAGGTCAGCCACGCGGGGCGGCCCCGGCGCTGCTATTGCCCGCGTCGCACTTCGAAAAGTATCTGGTGGCCTGGCTCTACTCGCTGCCGGTATTTGGGGTGGTGTACACGGTTGTCTTTATGACGATTAACTTCCTGGTGCTGCAAGTAGGCAGCCAAGGCAAGCCGTATGAAGTATACGACTTTTCGCGCGGCGCCAGCGAATGGGTTACGCCCCTGCTGAGCTATGCGCTGCTGCACAGCCTAGCCCTGTGGGGAGCCATTTTCTTTCGGCGGCTGCACGTTATCAAAACGGCTTTTGCCGTCTTCGGCACGCTGCTGGTGCTCATCATCGCTAACCTGCGGCTACTGAAAAGCTTGCTGCCGGTGCAAGGGGTTACCATGCCATTCAGCGATGTGTGGGTGGGTACCGGTGCGCAGCATATGATGCTCTCGCTGCCCGACAGCCAGCAGCATCTGGTGCTGCTGTTGGTGCCCGCGGCGCTGGCCCTGCTGCTGTGGGCCGCTGCCTATGCCCGCCTCACCGAGAAGCAGATTTAATCCCTATCACTATGGAATTCAATAATAACGAGGCCATCTACCTCCAGATTGCGGGGTACGTGGGCGACAATATTCTGCGCCAGCAGTGGCCGCCCGACGGCAAAATCCCGTCGGTGCGCGACCTCGCCGCCGAGCTGCAAGTCAACCCCAATACGGTGATGCGGACCTACGATTTTTTGCAAAACCAGGGTACCGTGTACAACAAGCGCGGCCTGGGCTTTTTCGTGGCCCCCGATGCCGTGGCGCGGGTGCAGGCCTTCCGTCGCGAGCGGTTTTTGCAGCACGAGCTGCCCGCTTTTTTCAAAACGATTTCGCTGCTGGGTATTGGCTTCGAGGAGCTTAGTCAGCGCTACGAACAGTACAAGGCCGCCGCGCCCTCCCTCCCCGCAACCCATGAAAACCAGTAACAAACTCCTGTTGGCCGCGCTGGTAGTGCTGCTGACCTCGCTCATGGCCTACAACATGGCCCTGCGCGCCGAGTACCGCAAGGGCGACTACAAAGACCCGCTGCACGGTTACGTAAGCCTGGATTATAAGGACTTCACCGAAGTAGCCGTGCCCGCGGCCAGCGCCGTAAGCGTGAAGCTGGTGCCTGGCCCCTTCAGCGTGCGCCTCAACCCGATGGCGACCAAGTACGTGCAGCTGCGCCAGCAGGGCAACCGGCTGGTTATCACGGCCGCCTTTCCCGACCGCCGCCACTATTTTGGCCAGGCTGCTACTGTGCTCATCAGTTGCCCGCGCTTGGCCACGCTCACAACCGATGCCGTGTATGACGTGGAAGGCAAGCCGGTAATCGGCAAGAATTGTTGGAATAGCGAGCGGGTGCTGGTGCAAGGCTTTAAGCAAGATAGCCTGTGGCTGCGCGCCGACCGTGGCAGCCGCGTTGAGCTGACTGGTAATCAGTTGAGCTACCTGGGCGTAACGGCTGGTACCAGTCTCGGCAGCCAAACTCAGCTTCAGCTAAATTCCGACAACCGCATTGCCGCCGCCGACCTCACGCTGGGCCACCAGAGCGAGCTGGCGTTGAATAATATCACTATTCCGCAGCTACGCCACCACTTCGCCGACAGCGCCAAGGCTACCCTGACTGGGGCCGCCCTGCACAGCTTGGCCCGGTAAGAGGGAGGCGCGTTTCAGGCTTGGCTCGTAGCTCCATGACGTTCTCCGAAACCACCAAAGCGCAGCTCTGGGATTATACTATACTGGCGGCGCGGGTGCTGCTAGCCGGCACCTTCTTAGTCTATGGCGGGGCCAAGCTGATGGATGGGCAGTTCGGCCTCTCGGCGGCCGAAGTGGCCAAGCCGGTCGGCCAGCTTAGTCTGTTCCGGCTGTCGTGGTATTTGTTTGCCCAAGAGCCATTTAAGTCCTTCGTGGGCATCTCGCAGGTAGTGGCCGCGCTGCTGCTGCTGCTCTAGAACCGCGCGGCGCTGCTCGGGGCGCTGCTGCTGCCCATCGTGGCCAACGTGCTGGTGGTCAACCTCACCTACATCAAAATGCTGGGGCTCTACGGGCGGCTGTCGTATTATTTGCTGCTTTTAGGCCTCATTTCCTGGCACCACCGCGACCGGATGCAGGCGGCTTGGGTGGCCCTTACGCACAGACTCACCGCCCGTTTTCGCTACCCGTGGTGGACGTATGTGCTGTTGCCGGTGGCCGCCGTCGGGCTCGAACTGCTGGGTACGCTGCCGTAATTGCTTTACCCACTGGCGAATAACCCCGCCGAAACGTGGCGCAGTACCAGGCAGCTGCTAGTCAGCTTGTGGGCGCACTTCAGCAGCTAGCCCAGGTTGCGGAGTCGCGTAGCGGCGGTTTGTCGATGATAGTTCCGGCCGACTTTCGAGTTGTGACTGTTAGCCAGCAGAAGCACGGTACGCAACGGGCAATGCCGTTGTTCTAGAGTACTTACGCAAAAAAGCTGATGCAGCGCCGATACATAATTCCTTCATAAACAAGAAAGAGAAAAAGCCTGGCAACAATAGCCAGGCTTTCCTTTTTCTCGTAAAGTCACAAAATATATAGGAATTATGCCTAAGAAATCAGTAGCCGAGATTATAATCGACACGCTGCAAGCGGCCGGGGTCAAGCGCGTCTACGGCCTGGTCGGCGACTCCCTCAACGGCCTCACCGATGTGCTGCGCACCCGCGAGGGTATCGAGTTTGTGCAGGTGCGGCACGAGGAGGCGGGCGCGTTTGCGGCTGGGGCCGAAGCCCACGTAACCGGCCAGCTAGCCGTGTGCGCCGGTTCGTGCGGGCCAGGAAATACCCACTTAATCAACGGCTTGTTCGACTGCCACCGCAGCCGGATGCCCGTGCTGGCCCTGGCCGCCCAAATTCCGAGCATCGAAATCGGCACCGGCTACTTTCAGGAAACCCACCCCGAGCGGCTGTTTCGGGAGTGCAGCCATTACTGCGAGGTCATTGCCACGCCCGACCAGGCCGTGCGCATGGTAGAGGGCGCTATTCAGGCCTCGCTGGGGCTCGGCGGCGTGTCGGTGCTGGTCATTCCCGGCGACGTATCGCGCCTCAAGGCCGAAGCTCCCGAGCCACGCCTGCCCGCTCTCGGCCACAGCAGCGCTGTGGTGCCAGCTAAAGACAAAATAGCGCAGGCCGCCCAACTGCTTAATGAATGCGAAAAAGTGACTATTTTGGCTGGTATCGGCTGCGATAGCGCCCACGCCGAGCTGCTGCAAGCTGCACAGGCCCTGCAAGCGCCCGTGGTGCATGCCCTGCGTGGCAAGGAGTGCGTGGAGCCCAATAATCCCTACGACGTGGGCCTGACTGGCCTGCTGGGCATGCCCGCCGGCTACCACGCCCTCATGGATGCCGACGCCGTGCTGATGCTGGGCACTGACTTTCCGTACCGCCAGTTCTTTCCCGAAAATGCGCGGGTAGTACAGGTTGATAAGCACGCTGCCCACATCGGCCGCCGTACCAGGGTGGAGGTGGGCCTGCACGGCAGCGTTATCGAAACCCTGACCCAGCTGCTGCCGCACCTACGCGCCCGCACCGACGCCACCCACCTCGAAACCGCCCAGCAGCGCCACCGCGACGACGATGCCCACCTAGCCGAATTGGCCACCGGCGACGCTGGCGACACCAGCCTGCACCCGCCCCACGTGGCCCGCCTACTCAACGAGCTAGCCACCGACAACGCCATTTTTACCTGCGACGTGGGCACGCCCACCATCTGGGCCGCCCGCTACCTGCACATGAATGGGCACCGGCGCCTCATCGGCTCCTTCATCCACGGTAGCATGGCTGGGGCGCTCTCGCAAGCCATCGGCGTGCAGCTGGCCTGCCCCGACCGCCAGGTAATCGCCATGTGTGGCGACGGTGGCTTCGCCATGCTACTGAGCGAGTTGCTGACCCTGCGGCAGATGAAGGAACAGTTGCCTATCAAGGTTATCATCTTCAACAACAGCGCCTACGGCTTTGTAGAGTTAGAAATGAAAGCCGCTGGCACCCTCGAATACGGCACCGGGCTCGATAACCCCGATTTTGGCCAGCTCGCCGAGGCGGCCGGCATCAAGGGCCTGCGCGTGAGCGACCCCGCCAACCTCGAAGCCGTGCTGCGCGAAGCCCTGGCCCACGACGGCCCCGTGATAGTAGATGCCGTCGTGAAGCGCCAGGAACTCAGCATGCCCCCGCACATCGAAGCCGCTCAGGCCGAAGGGTTTAGCCTCTACGCCTTCAAAGCCATTATGGACGGCCGCGGCGGCGAGTTGCTGGAGATGGCTAAAACCAACCTGTTTCGCTAAGAATGGCAGAGTAAAGAGCTATTCCTAGCATAAAAAACGTCCGTCATGCTGAACGCAGTGAAGCATCTCTACCGCATCATTCAACAGTGCGGTAGAGATGCTTCACTGCGTTCAGCATGACGGACGTTTTTTAATTTAATTGCCGGAGTAAGCTATACTAAATAACATTGCGCGGCGAGCCTGTTTATAAAGCTCTATGGTGCCTGGCAGGGCACTACTTGCCACTTTTGAGGGTTGTTCTCCAACCAAGAATCCGCGAAATCTGTTAAATCTGCAAAATCTGCGATTGATGACGACCAAAGAGATAAAAGCCCTCATTTCGCTGCTCGACGACCCGGAAATAGCCCCCCAGATTCAGAGCGAAATTCAGAACCTAGGCGAGACGATAATCCCGTACCTGGAGGAATCGTGGGAGGAAACCCTCGACCCCCAGCAGCAGCAGCGCCTCGAAGACCTCATTCACCAGCTCCAGTTTGAGGGCTTGCAGCAGCGCCTGCGCGTGTGGCGCGATTCGGGTGCCCAAGACCTGCTCGAAGGTATGTGGCTGCTCAACTCGTACCAGTACCCCGATGCTGACCTTCAGGCGCTTAACCGGGCCATCGAGCAGCTGCGCTTCGAGGCCTGGACCCTGCTGCGCTCCGAAATGCACCCCGCCGACCAAGTGCAGGTGCTCAACCACGTCATTTTCCGCAACCACAAGTTTTCGGCTAATACCCAGCACTTCCACTCGCCGGCCAACTCCATGCTGCAGCGCGTGATTGAAACCAAGCGTGGCAACCCGCTCTCGCTCTGCGTTATCTACCTGCTAGTTGCCCAGCGCCTCGACTTGCCAGTATTTGGGGTCAACCTGCCCAACCTGTTCGTGCTCACCTACCAGCTCGCCGACCAGCCGCTGAGCTTCTACATCAACTGCTACAACCGCGGCGTAGTGCTCTCCCGCGCTGATATTGAGCACTATGTGGGCCAGCTCGGCATCACCTCGCAGGATGCTTTTTACGAGCCCTGCTCGCACCTCGATATTGTGCGCCGCGCCATGCGCAACCTGCAAGTGAGCTTCGAAAAGCTGCAAGAGCTCGGTAAAGCTGAGGAAGTAGGACAGCTTCTGACTATTTTAATGGAGAATAAGCCGGAACCAGAAGAAGACGAGCAGTAGCGCGAACTTTCCAGTTCGCGGCCGTTCGGCTGCCCACTTGTTGCATAATGTATAAAGCCAAAAAAGCCCCGCTACCAACTCTGGCAGCGGGGCTTTTTTAATAAACCACGTAAATGACTACCGCTTAATCAGGCAGCCCGCCGCCCGCTTATCAGCCACACCGGCCGGCTTGCCGGACAGCACGTTGTCGAGTACCTGCTGCAAATAATGCTGCTGCACCCCGCTGGCTACCTGCGGGTTATCATCAATGGCCCCGCGGTAGCGCACCGCGAAGCCGCCGCCGCTCGGCTGCAATACCACGGCCTCGGTGGTTTTGCTGACGCCCAGGGCAGCGCTGGCGGCACCATTATCGTCGGAGAAGGTGGCCAGCGAGCCCCCGCCGCCTTCGTTGCTATCGAGGTTGATGGGCACGTTGACGAATAGGAACTGCACGCCCCGGCCGCCGTAGGCGCTGCTCAGGGCCGACAGGCGCTCCTGGTAGAGACGGGTGAAGGCACAGGCCGGGTTCAGAAACACGACTACCACGGCTTTCTGGCCGCTGTAGGCGCTGAGCGAGGCGCTGCCGCCCCCGGTTTTTTGCACCGTGAAGTCAGCGACGGTGCCGCTCTGCGCCCGCACTACGCCTACCGTGATGGTAGCGAACAGCAGCGCGGCGGCCAGTAGCAGAGGAAGTTTGCGGAGCGACATGGGAGGGGTAGAAATTGGCAGGAGAAGAGGAGCGAAATGCCGAAACGTATTGATTAAGAAAGCAAAAGCCCGTGGCAGTGCGTGAGCACGTAGCCATCGGCAGGCTGGAAATAGCAAATGCAATGCCGAGAAATTGACTCACCCAGCGCTAGCCGCGCCGGCAGCTCACCGGCCGCTGGCAGGGGGCCGGGCGGCAGGTCGAGCAGCAGGTTTTGGCGGAAGATAATGCCGCGCTGCCCGGCCAGTTTATACAGCGTTTCCTTGGCGCTCCAAAGCAGGCTGAATAGCTCGTTATCGGCAGCGGAAGATGCCGAGGTAAATGGCTTGATAGCAGCCGATTCAGCCTCGTTCAAAAACTTGTGGGCAATGCGCTGGGCCTTGTCGCGCACCACTTCGACATCGATGCCCACGGGCGTGCCGGGCGGGGCCAGCAGCGCCGCCACCCACGCGCCCGAGTGCGACAGCGACACGGCCGGCACCGGGCCGTGGCTTGCCAGGAAGGGACGGCCAGTGGCGTCGTTTTGAAGAGTAGGAAGCACGTCGGTGAGAGCCGTGGCGGCGAGCATTCGTTGCACCAGCACGCGGCCGGCCAGCCACTGGGCTTGGCGCGGGCCATCGGCGCGGGCGGGTAGCAAGGGGCGATAAGCCTCGGGGGCCGCCAATTGGGGCCAGAGATCGGCGGGCGTTTCGAGGAGATGCCAGAGGCCCAGATGAGCCCCGCCGGGCAGCGGGCGGATAGAATGAAGCGGCATGAGCGGCGGGTGAACGGCGAAATTAGCACCCGCCCGCGCCCCGGCGCGGCGACAGTGCCGCCCACCCCCGACCTTTGCGGGCCGCTTTGCCCCGGTTGCCTTCCGCCATGACGCCGCTTTCTGCCCCCGCCGCCCGCCCCAATGCCCACAACATCGCCACGCTGGCGGGGCACCGCGACGCGGTGTACGCGCTGGCCGGCCGGCCCGGCTCCGACCAGATTTTCTCCAGCGGGGCCGATGGCTTGGTGGTAGCCTGGAACGTGGCCACGCCCGAGCAGGACGGCGAGCTGTTAGCGCGGGTCGATAACTCGGTGTACGCCCTGCGCGAGCTGCCCAAGCGCGGCCTGCTGCTGCTGGGGCAGAATTTTCAGGGCGTGCAGGCCATTGATTTACAGACCAAAAAGCTGGCCCACGCCACGGCGTTGCCGCCCGTCGCCATTTTCGACTTAGTGTATTCTGAAGCGCGCCAGCGCCTTTACTGCGCCCTGGCCGATGGCACGCTGGCGGTGCTGCGCGGCAGTGATTTTCGGCTTGAAAACCTGTTGCGTATAAGTCAGCAAAGCCTGCGCTGCCTAGCCCTGAGCGAGACACGCCACGAGCTGGTCGTGGGCAGCTCCGACCACCTAGTGCGGGTGCTCGATTTGGATTCGCTGGAAGTCAAAACCACCCTCACCGACGCGACTAATTCGGTGTTTAGCGTGGTGTACTCGCCCGACGAGCAGCACCTGCTGGCCGCCGGGCGCGACGCGCATTTGCGCCGTTATACCACTGCCGACTATGCGTTGCAGGATGCCGTAATTGCCCATATGTATGCCATCAATAACTTGGCCTTCAGCGGCGATGGCCGCTACCTTGCTACCTGCTCGCTCGACAAGAGTATTAAGCTTTGGGATGCCGGTAGTCTGGCCCTGCTGCGGGTGTTGGATAGGGCCCGGGCGGCGGGCCACGGCACGTCGGTCAACAAGCTGGTTTGGCCGGGCAGCCAGCAACGGCTAGTTTCGTGTAGCGATGACCGCAGCCTGGCGGTGTGGCAATTAGTAATGAGCAATTAACAAGGAGTAGAATACAATTTTACTCGTTTACCAACCCTTATTCATCCCACCGCTGCGGCCTAGCCTGGTACTATTCCGCTACTTTCTATCTGCTCATCTTTCATTACTTCTTGCTACTTCTTTCTAATTCTTTATGAAAATTACCGCGCTCGATATTCGGCAAAAAACGTTTGAAAAGGCCTTCCGGGGCGTGGACAAAGACGAGGTGCAGGCCTTCCTCAACATGGTGTCGCAGCAGTGGGAGCGCCTCGGCGACGAAAACCGCGAGCTGCGCCTCAAGCTGGAGCACGCCCAGCACGATGTGCAAAAAATGCGCGAGGTGGAAAGCTCGCTCTACCGCACCCTCAAAACGGCCGAAGACACCGGCAACTCCATCACAGAGCAGGCCCAGCGCGATGCTGACCTGCGCCGCCGCGAGGCCCAGTTTCAGGCCGAAAACACGCTGGCCGAAGCCCGCCAGCGCGCCCGCACCATCGTAGATGAGGCCTACCAAACGGCCGAAAAAACGGTGGCCGACATGCAGAAAGAAGTATCTGGCCTGGGCCAGGAGTGCCAGCGCCTAGAGCAGCAGCTCGATACGCTGGTGCGCGACCTGCACCACTTGGCCTCCGATGCCCTCGAAAAGGTAGAGCGCGCCCGCACCCGCCCCAAAAACGGCCCAACGGCCATCCTTTCGCGGGCGGCAAGCGTACAGGTAAAGCGGCCTGCCGAACCGGCCGCCCCCGAACCTACGCCCGCCCCCGCCATGCACGCTAATATCCCCGCCTTTGCCCCGTCGGCTGCCTCGGTAGCCACCGCCCCCAGCACCCCGTCGGGTGCCGATTTTGGCCTGCCCGCCCGCGCCGAGCGGCTGAGCCAGCCCGTGGGCTATAACCCCAAGCCCGGCCAGCAGCCTGACCCGCGCAACCCCGACCAGGCCCCCAGCCCCGACATTGAGCGGCCCGGCGCGCCGGCCGAAAACCCCGGTATCTCGCCTGCGCCGCACATCGATGAGCCTGGCCCGGATACGGTGCCCTCGCCGCCCGCGCCCTACGTAGAGCCCGCCCGGCCCGAATTTGAGCCCATCGGCCCCAACTATCCCGAAATTCAGCAGCCCCAGCCCATGACTCATCCCGGCATGGTGGCCGTGGCCGAGCCAGTAGGGGAGAAGTCGTTTTTTGACGAGATTTAGTCTTTTATTATAAATTGGTGCGCCTAGCGTACCACCCCAAAAAGGTATTCGGCAAGCTGCCGGATACCTTTTTTTAATGTAGCTCGCCGAGCGTGAGCTGGCGAAGTTCTATTAAAAAAAGCAGCGCCATAAGTATAAGTATTTGCCTACTAAATAAGCTAAAACAGTTATCTTTGATGCCCCCATAGCCAGTCACCGTGCTTTTTCATACTATCCCCAATTTCTGTTTGCAGTATGACGAGGTGCTTGGGTTGTTGCGTCTGGAATGGGTGGCCCACAGCGACCACAGCCAATTGCGCGCTGGGGCTGAGGAACTACTGATTTTGCTGCGCGAGCTAGCGGTGCGCCACCTGCTGCTCGATATGGATAGTGTGCCCAATTTGTCCTTGGCCGACCAGCTCTGGCTCGGCGACCACTGGATGCCGACGCTGGTGACCCTGCCGCTGGAGCGGCTGGTGCTGATTATTGATAGTAGCCAAACGCACAATCAGTTGGCCATTGATATGCTGCATGACTTAGTGCAGCCGAGCATCCGCTTCGAGTCGCAATATTTTGCCGATATGGAGTCGGCGCTCGACTGGACGACCGATAGCTCGCCCCGACTGCCGGCCCTGCGTGCCGAGTGGGCCGCTCGCTACGAGTGAGCGGCTTTTGGGCC
>Ga0265780_10004689_pt1 | contig 17520 bp, 16 predicted proteins | sample P1T30metagenome_FD_192432 | JGI IMG/M metagenome (GOLD analysis project Ga0265780, IMG submission 192432) | Plant litter microbial communities from East Loma Ridge, Irvine, California - P1 T30 | ecosystem: Environmental > Terrestrial > Plant litter > Unclassified | place: USA: California...
GAGCACATTGGGTCCATGGCCGTGGCTCAGGTCCTCGACGATGTCCTCGACCATGTTGACGCGGTCGGCGGCGACCAGCATCAGCCAGTGGCGCAGTTCGTACTCCGGCAACTTGTAGGCCAGGCGTCGGATGGCGCCCGACAGCCACTTGGGCGGCTCGGCCGTGCCGAAGATCGGGGTGATGCCCGGCCGCTCAGGCGAGCAGAACACTTCGACAGTCTGTGCCTGCTGGACCGGCTGTCCCTCCGGCACGTGGATGAAGCGTGGCGGCGTGCGCTCCATCGGCACGGCCGGCCGGTTCTTGCGGTCGACGTCCGAGCCCCAGCCCGGGATGCCCTGCAGTTGTTCGCGCGGCGGACTTTGTCGGTCGAGGTCGTAATCGATCTGGCGTTCGCAGTCGACGTGGCCGCGGTGATGCGGGTGGCGCTGGCAGAAAAAGCACGAACCGCAGCCAAAAGAATGTCAGATTTGCTTCTGAGAGCTTGAGAGCTCCAGTGAACCAAGCACACAACCAGCGGCAGGCATAAAATCTGAAGTGCGCATAATCTATATTATGTTAAATGCGATGTCGAATGATGCACCGGAAGATGTTCGCCTGCTACGGGAGCTTCCCTGTTCCGCTGAATGCACATATCCAAGGCAGCATGTCGCGGCTGGACACCGGCGTGCCGGTAGCAAATTGTGGCGCTCCGTCAAAGAGCTGCCTCCGATCTCGTCCTCCGCCATCGAACGTCCATCGATGCGGGTTTGATGACGATGGCCACAGTGGCCGCTGATGCGGTTCTTCCTCAACCCGCCGCGTCGCAGACCGACACGTGTTGTGCGCCATCCATCAAGGCTTGGTTACCATGGCAAACCCACCGGGACACGGTACCGGCCGCACACAAGCCTTGGTGCACGCCGCGCTGGCCGACGTTCACGCCAGAATACGCCCGGGCGGCGGCTCTTGTGGAAAATGCTGGCAGGCTCACATCCCGGGCCAACGTTTGCGGCGTATTGAGTGCAAGGTATGGGTTTGGGCCGCATCTGGCTGCCCTGGAACAGTCAAAATCCCGGTTCCTGTGGGCGCGCATGGCCAACCGCCCGGATGCATGCACACGAGCGCCGCAAGATCGCCGGCCCGGCGCTTCGAATGGCCAGATGTCCCATGAAAAAAGCGCGCACGGCACCGGTGCGAGTGATCTGCAAGGCACGCGACGCCTCGGTCGACGTGGCGCACGCGGGGATGCCGTGCGCGCCAATCCGCGCATCTCCCCCGCCGTCACCGCCCTGCTCCAGCGCCCTGCTTCCTTTACAGTCAGCTATTGCCGCATCAACACATCGCCTGTTTATGCATGTTCTAAATGCTCGTATAGGAGATGCATATCTTCGCGCCCCCGACGCGTCACGCTCATTTTATCGCGCAATGCTCCCGTTCAAACTGTGCCAGCGGCACCGGCCGGCCCAGCATATATCCCTGCAGCGCCGTACATCCCATGGCTGCAAGGACACGCCGCTGTGCTTCGTGTTCGACACCCTCGGCGACAATGTCCAGCTTCAGCGCGCGTGCCAGCGCAATGATTGCTTCGACGATGGTCACGGCATTCGGATCGACATGCACATTGCGGACAAACGAGCGATCGATCTTCAGGGCGGATAGCGGAAATTGATTTAAATAGGCAAGTGACGAATAGCCGGTGCCGAAATCGTCCAGGGAGAAATGCACGCCAAGCAGGCGCAGTTGCTGCATATGCTGGCGCAATTCCGCGACATCGGCGGCAAAGACGCTTTCGGTGATTTCGAGGCAGAGCTTGTGCGCCGGCGCATTGGTCTGCGCCAGGATGCCGGCGACCAGCGCGGGAAACGCAGGATCGTGCAACTGATCCACACTGACGTTGACCCCCAGTTTGACGGTGCTCAGGAACGCGTCGTGTTCCCAGCGTGCCAGTGCCCGGCAGCTTTCTTCCAAAACATGTCGGCCCAATGGGGCGATCAGTCCGCACGACTCCGCCAGCCCGATGAATTCCCCGGGGGCGAGCAAGTCGCCTCCAGGATGGCGCCAGCGCACCAATGCTTCCGCACCGGTGACGTGTCCCGCCATGGATACCTGCGGTTGACAGAAAATGACGAATTGCTGCACCGAGATATGGTCGCGCAACGCGCGCGTCAGCGCTGCCTGCTTGTCTACCTCGGCTTGCATGGCCGGATCGAAAAACCGGAGGGGTTGGTGCCGGTCCGCTTTGGCCTGCTGCATGGCAAGGTTGGCCTGTTTCAGGACCACTTCGCCCCCGGCCGTCAGCGTGTCGAACATCGTCACGCCGATGCTTGGCGTGCTGTCAAACGATTTGCCGGACAAGAGGTAGGGCCGCTTCAATTCGGCCAGGAGATGACTGATCATCATGTTCGCCGCGGCGACCGCATGCGATACCGCATGACCGAGGTCTTCCAGCACGATCACGAAATCATTAGCGCCCAGCCGTCCCACCAGGTCGCTGCTGCGCCCGGCCTGGCGCAGCCGGTCCGACACCTGGCGCAGCAGAGCGTCGCCTGCGTCGTGCCCCAGCGTCTCGTTGACCAGCTTGAATTGATCCAGGTCGATGATCAGGACCGCGCCGAACTGGCCGGTACGGTGGCACCGCGCCAGGATATTTGCCAGCTCCCCGGTGACGTGGCGGCGGTTTGGCAGGCCGGTCAGCTGATCGAAATTGGCCAGCGCGTAGATCCTTCGTTCCGCTTCCTTGCGCTCGGTCAGATCGGTATTGGTGCCGGAAATGCGCAGCGCCTTGCCGTCCCCGTCGCGCAGCACGAATCCCCTGGCCAGCACAGGCAGGTAATGTCCGTCGCGATGGCGCAGGCGGAACTCGATGCTGTAGGTCTGCTCGTGGCCGTTGAGAAGGCGCTCGCGGCAGGCGTTCAGGGCCGGCCTGTCGTCGGGGTGCGCCAGGCTCATCCAGAAGTCCGGCGCACTGGACGGGTCGCCGGGTGCGTAACCCAGCATCGTCCACCAGCGCTCGGAATAGTAGACCTCGTTCGTCTCGACATCCCAGTCCCACGGCGCATCGGTCGAACCCTGCAGCACCAGCCGCAGCCGCTCCTCCGATTTCTCGAGCTTTTGCTTGGCGCGCTTGAGTGCGGTGCAGTCGGTGAAGCACACGACCACCTGGCACAGCACGCCGGACGCATCGAACGAGGGATAGGCGGTGCAGAGCAGCCAGCGCAGCGGCCCCCGCAAGTTCCCGGGCACGCCGATGATCAGGTCGCGCACCGGCCCGCCGGAGCGCAGCACAAGATTGACCGGATAATCCGCCGCCGGCAACGTCGACGCATCGGTGCGGACGAAGCACCAGGACGCCGCATCGGCCTGGCGCCCGGTCAGATCGGCGTCGCCAACGCCGAGCAGTTCGCGCGCCATCCCATTCGCACAGCGGACGCGCCCATCCGGGCCATGCACCACGACGCCGGCTGGCAAATGCGCCAGCAACTGGTCCATCTGAAGTTGACGATCGGCGGTGGTGTGGGCATCCATGGCAAGCCCCGGCGCAAAGCCGGGTGTGAACAATCTATGACCGTTTCCCGGAAAATCAAGAGAGCGCTGGTCGATGTGGCCGCACGATACGTTACGTGGTGGCGTGGTGACCACCCGCGCTGGCGCAGGTTTGATGCAGATCATAGAACGTGCCGAAATGTGCCCGGACAATTCCCTGTTTGAACAACCTGTCTGGAGCAGCACATGAACACAGCACAATGGACCGAGGACCTGGCACTCGGTGCGTCAATGTTCGACACGGCGAACCAGCGCCTGTTTTTGCGCCTGCCGCGCCTCGACAAGCTCGCCGACAAGGAATTTTCCGAAGCGTAGGACGAGTTGGTCACCTGCGTCGAGTCCCATTTTCGCGCCGAAGAGACGTTCATGGAAAAGCGCGATGATCCGGGCGACCTGATCACGGCGCGGCGTGCCGTCGCCCTGCCGGGCTACTGGATGCAGCTGCACATTGCCACGATGGACCAGTCGCTCGCGGTGGTGGCATCGATGGCGCAGCAGGATCCCGGCACCGCCGTCCAGTCATGCACACCCATCTGCCCGCATCATGCAGGCATTAAAGGATGTATAATGGATGCATACCTCACCCCGTCTCTGCATCCATATGAAAACCGCCCTCGCCTATCTGCGCGTGTCCACCAGCGAACAAGGCCGCTCCGGGCTCGGGCTTGCTGCCCAACGTAAAGCCATCGACGACTTTGCCTCCGCAGAAGGCTTCACGCTCGCCGACGTCATCACCGAAGTTGCCAGCGGCAAGCTGGGCCTCGACGACCGCGACGGCTTGCGCAAGGCGCTGGCCAAGGCCAAAAAACTGCGTTGCCCCGTCATCGTCGCCAAACTCGACCGCCTCAGCCGCGACGTCGCGTTCATTTCGGGCCTGATGGCGGCCGGCACGCCGTTCATCGTCGCCGAACTGGGCGCCGATACCGATCCGTTCATCCTGCACCTGTTTGCCGCCCTGTCGGAAAAGGAACGCAAGCTGATCGCCTCGCGCACGAAGTCGGCGCTGGCGGATTTGAAGGCGCAAGGGGTCCAGCTTGGCAACCGGACGAATTTGCAGGAAGCGCAGGCGCTCGGCCAGGCGCGAAACGCCGAAAAAGCCGCGGCGTTCGCGGCGGGCATCCTGCCGGAAGTGCGGCGCCTGCAGGCGCAGGCCATGACGATGACGCAGATCGCCGACGAGCTCAACCGGCGCGGCGTGAAAACCGCGCTGGGCCGCACCTGGCACCAGTCGACGGTCTCGCGGCTGATCAAGAGCGCGGGCTGATCAGTCGAAGCCGGCCAGCGTCAATTTGCCGACCGCCTTGCCGCTTTCCAGCAGCCCATGGGCGCGGCGCAGGTTCTCCGCATTGATGGCGCCCAGGTGTTCGCCGGCCGTGGTGCGCAGCTGGCCGGCGTCGATCATGGCGGCAACTTCACCCAGCAAGCGGCCCTGTTCGCCCATATCGGCAGTCTGGAACAGCGAGCGCGTGTACATCAATTCCCAGTGCAGCGCGATCGATTTGGTCTTCAACGGCACCACGTCGAGGGTGGCGGGATCGTCAATGACGCAGATGTGACCCTGCGGGTGCAGGCTGGCGACGATGTCGGCGAAATGCTCGCCCGTGTGCGTCAGCGCGGCAACGTACTCCACACCTTCGAGTCCGTGTTCGCCCAGCTCGGCCACGAAGGGCTGGCGGTGGTCGATCACGGCGTGTGCGCCCAGGTCCAGGCACCATTGGACGGTCTCGGGCCGCGAGGCGGTGGCGATGACGCGCAATCTGGTCAGCTGGCGCGCCAGCTGGATCAGGATCGAGCCGACGCCACCGGCTCCGCCGACGACCAGCAGCGCCTGGCCTTCGCCGCCGCCCTTGGCGACGTTGAGCCGGTCGAACAGCATTTCCCACGCGGTGATCGAGGTCAGTGGCAAGGCGGCGGCGTCGGCATCCTGCAACGTCGTGGGCGCCAGTGCGGCCAGGCGTTCATCGATGGCGTGCAGTTCGCTGTTCGCGCCGGGACGGTTCAGCTCACCGGCGTAATACACCCGGTCGCCGGCCTTGAACAGCGTGACCTCGGGGCCGGTGGCTTCGACGACCCCCACCGCATCCCAGCCGATGATTTCCGGCAGGTCGCCAACGGCCGGACGGCGGGCGCGGATCTTGGTGTCGACGGGATTGACGGCGATGGCTGCCACGCGCACCAGCAGGTCGCGCGCACGCGGGGTCGGGTCGGGGATGGTCAGGTCCTGCAGCGATGCGGTGTCCGTGATCGGGAGGGAGGCGAAGTAGCCGACTGCTTTCATGTGGGGTCCGGGAGAGAGGTGAGTGGAAACGATGCGCTACTCTACCTCTCCCGGCGCAAGCCTGCAGCGCGGCTTGCGATTTTGGCCAGCGGCCGACTTACGGCGCGGCCGCCGCGCTGACGCGCCACACGGTATTGCCGACGTCATCGGCAATGAGCAGCGCGCCGCTGCTGTCCATGGCGAGGCCCACCGGGCGGCCCTTCGCATGCTCGCCGGCGATGAAACCGGTGACCACGTCGATCGGCTGGCCGGCCGGCTTGCCGCCGCGGAACGGCACGAACACCACTTTGTAGCCGCTCACCGGGCTGCGGTCCCAGCTGCCGTGCTCGCCCACGAATGCGCCTTCGCGCAAATTGGCCGGCATGGTGCCGGCGCCGTTGCTGAAGACCAGCCCCAGTGGCGCCACGTGCGAGCCGAGCGCGTAGTCCGGCACGATCGCCTTGGCCACCAAGTCCGGGCGCTGCGGCATCACGCGCGGGTCGATATGGGCGCCATAATAACTGTAAGGCCAGCCGTAGAAGCCGCCGTCCTTGACCGACGTCAGGTAGTCCGGCACCAGGTCCGGGCCGATTTCATCCCGCTCGTTGACGACGACCCACATTGCCTTGCTCTGAGGTTCCCACTGCATCGAGTTGGGGTTGCGCAGGCCGCTGGCGAACGTGCGCACGGCGCCGCTGGCGCGGTCGACCTCGAGGATGTTGGCCCGGTCCTTCTCGGCGGCCATGCCGTTTTCCGTGATGTTGCTGTTCGAGCCGACGCCCACATACAGCTTGCTGCCGTCCGCGCTGGCGAGCAGGCTCTTGGTCCAGTGGTGGTTGATCGGGCCACCGGGCAAGTCGACCAGCTTGGTGCCGGCGGCCGTGATCTTCGTGTCGCCGGGGTTGTACGGGTAGCGCATCAGCGAATCGGCATTCGCGACGTACAGGTCGTTGCCGACCAGGGCCACGCCGAACGGCGACGTCAAGCCGTCGAGGAACACCGTGTGCTGTTCCGGCGCGCCGTTGCTGGCGGGACGCACCAGGGTGATCCGGTTGGCGCCCTTGGCAGCGCTGCCGCCGTACGCCTTGATCGGGCCCATGATGATGTCCTTCGGGCGAAACACCGGTGCTTTTGGCCCGTTCGATTCGACGATCAGCACGTCGCCGTTCGGCAGCGGATAGACGAAGCGCGGGTGCATCAGGCCTGTAGCCAGGGCGGTCACCTTCAGGCCAGCGGCGGCGCTCGGCGCCTCGCCCTGCTTCCAGCTGCCGGCTTCGATGACTTTCATCGGCGGCAACAGGTAGTTCTTGGCGGCGGGCAGCATCGGCGCGGCGCCGTACTGGGCGGCCTGCCTGGCGGGGTCGCCATGGTCGCATGCAGCCAGCGCCAGGGCCGCGGCAGCCAGGGCGCCGAGTTTCAGAAGTGGTGTGTTCATTAGCGGGCTCCGGTATGTGGATGGGTGACGGCCGGCACGGTGCGCGTGCGCGGCCAGCCGAGCCAGGTCGCCAGGAGCATCAGGACGACGACGATTGCCGACAGCGCGAGGCCGGTGGGGACCACCGCGGTGTAGCCGTCGCGGCTGTGCACAAAGGCGTTCACGATCGACAGCACCAGGGCCACGATGCTGGTGACGACGTGCAGGCCGGCGAAAGGCAGGCGGCGCACGTGGTGGTAGCGTACCCAGGTGACGAGGCCGGCGATGGCGGCAAAGGCGGCCATGATGCAGCCCGCCGTCAGCAGCCAGATGGAGAACGTCTCCCAGATGAACATGGCGCTGCGCCAGTAGGCGATGTCGGTGATCAGCGCGCCGATGAAGCAGACGGCCGGAAACTGCACCAGCGCGGCATACACCGGCTGGCTGGCCAGGCCGAGGCGTGGCGCATCCGCGACGACGTTGGTCGTGGTGGTGGTGACCGCGGGGCTAGCCATGGGCGCCCCCCGCTTCTTGAAACGTTGCTGTTGTCATTGTCTTGTCCGTTATGTAATGTGGATGAGAAATCCACGATATTCCGGCGCACAAGACGGGTCTGTGCAACAGCTCGCTTAGCTACAATTGACAAACGCTGTTACGCGCCGCTACTCGCCGTTACGCGAAGTTACAAGACTGTCAATACACTGCCACCCTTACATGGCTTGTACCCAGCCGCCCTTGTAGACGATCGGTCCGCTCGGGCCTGTTGGATCCGGTGACCCGCCCAGGGGCTCGACGCTGACGGCCAGCAAGGCGACATCGTCGCCCAGCGCGCCTGCCGGCAGGCGCAGGCGCACGGTCCCGCTGCGCGGCAGCACGCCCAGCGAGCGCGGTGCCCCCGCTTTCGGTACCGCCCACAGTTGCAGCACGCGGTCGGCGGCAGGCGTCGTGCCCGCGGCCAGGCGCACGTCGAGCGCGCCGTGGCGGCGGTCGGCGGTGACCAGCAGTGCGGCCTGGGCCTTGTCGTCGCTGAGTGTGGCCACATAGTCGACCGACGGTTGGTTGTTGCGCCACTGGACCAGCGTCACGGCCAGCACCAGGGTCGCCACCATGGCGACGAGGCCGAGCGGACGCCAGAACGCCGGCGCACTGCCGCGCCAGAAATTCTCCCAGGCCGATGCCGTGCGCAGGTGGAGCCGATGCTCGATGGCGCGCCAGACCCGTCGCGGCGGTGTCACCGCGGGGGCGAACTCCCCCATCGGCGTCAGGCGGTCGGCCCAGTCGCGAGTGATGTTGCGCAAGGCGGCGTCATCATGCAGCCAGCCTTCGAAGCGGCGCCGGGCGCCACCCCTGAGCGTTCCCAATACATATTCGGCTGCGAGCTTGTCGCGCAGTGCGGCGTTGTCGCGGTAATTCATGCGCTCTCCTGTTTGCCAAGGCAGGTCCGCAGTCGTTCCAGACTGCGCCTGATCCAGGTCTTGACGGTTCCGATCGGCAGCGCCAGTTGCCTGGCCAGTTCGCTGTGCGACAAGTCATGAAAAAACGCCATGCCCACCACCTGCCGGTGCGCGCTGTCGAGTTCCGACATGCACGCGGCCAGCGCCTTGGCGTCACGGCTCATCTGCAGGGACTCGATCGGCGTCGCGCCCGGGTCGGCCAGCGCGCGCAGCACGGCCTGGTCGAAATCATTGGCGTCGATTTCGACAGCATGGTCCGCTGCCCGCAATGCATCGAACGCCTTGTTGCGCACGATGGTGGCCATCCACGTCATCGGTGCCGACAGGTGGGCGCGGTAATCGCGTGCGCTGTGCCAGACCGCGGCGAAGCTCTCCTGCAGCACGTCTTCCGCCAGTTCCCTGCGCTGCAATATACGTAAGGCAAAGCCAAACAGTTTCGGAGAAGTGTTGTCGTAGAGCATGCGAAATGCGTTGGCATCGCCGGTGGCGACCTTGGCCAACAGGGCGCGCAAGGCGGTGGGATCGAGTCTTGAAGGGTCGGAAGGCACGCCGAAGTTCCTTTGATAATTATTTTGTGCCGGAAAAATAACATAAATACGTCCGCCCGTTTCCCGCTTTTGAAAATTAATAAATTGAATCCGTTTCAACCGCGTGCCCGTACATGCCTTTGCGACAGCGTTAATTTTTCCACAAGGGTCGCGCACGAGCAGCCAATTCTCGCTTCGGCGAATACAAAACAATTATTATTTGGAGAGTCACCATGCAAAAGCACCAACAAGGCTTGCTATCGGCACTGATCGCAGGCCTGGCGATGAGTTCGGCTTTCGGCCCGGCCCAGGCATCGAGCCACCGCGAAGCCCCCTTCATTACTTCCACCCCGAAAGTCGATGGGACCGACTTCTACATGTTCCGCAGCTACGAAGCCAACCGCGCCGGTTTCGTGACCATGATTGCCAACTACCAGCCGTTCCAGGATCCCCAAGGCGGCCCGAACTTCTTCCAGTTCGATGCCAACGCGCTGTACGAAATCCATGTCGACAACAACGGCGACGGCAAGGAAGACATTACCTTCCAGCTGCGCTTCAAGAACACGTCGAAAAAAACCGCACTCACCGTCGGCGGCAAGTCGGTACAGATTCCACTGATGTATTCCGGCCCGATCTCCGGCGTCAATCCAGCCGCGCTCAATGTGCGGGAAACGTACACCGTCGACATGGTCAAGGGCGACCGCCGCGGCGGTACCCGTACCCACCTGGCGAATGCCGCCGGCGTGACCGAATTCGACAAGCCGATCGACAACGTCGGCGACAAGACATTCGGCTCGGCCACCGGTTATGAAACCTATGCCAACCAGCACATCTACGACATCGTGATTCCCGGCTGCGGCACCGGGCGCGTGTTCGTGGGCCAGCGCAAGGAGCCGTTCTACATTGCCGTCGGCAAGATTTTCGACCTGTTCAACCTGAATCCACTGGGCGCCGAAACGGGCCAGAAGAACGACCTCGAAGGCAAGAACGTCAGCTCGATCGCCCTGGAAGTGCCGATCGCCTGCCTGGCCACCACCACCGAGCCGGTCATCGGCGCCTACACCACCGCCAGCGTGCGCCAGGGCCGCCTGATCAACCCGGCGCCTGCGTCCGGCCTGAACAATGCGACCAAGGAAGGCGGCGCCTGGAGCCAGGTGTCGCGCCTCGGCATGCCGCTCGTGAACGAAGTGATCATCGGCCTGGACGACAAGGACCGTTTCAATGCGTCGAAACCGTCGGGTGACGCCCAGTTCCTGACGTACGTGACCAATCCTGCGTTCCCGGCCGTGGTCGAGTCGCTGTTCCCGAGCGCCAAGGCGCCGACCAACTTCCCCCGCACCGACCTGGTTGCCGCCTTCCTCACCGGAATTTCGGGCCTGAACCAGCCGAAGGGCGTCGTGCCGTCTGAAATGCTGCGCCTGAACACCAGCATCGCCGCCACCGCCCAGGCAGCACAGTCGCCGCTGGGCGTTGCCGCTGGCGACAATGCCGGCTTCCCGAATGGCCGCCGTCCGGCCGATGACGTTGTCGACCTGTCGCTGCGCGTCTCCATGGGCGCCCTGTGCGTTCTGACCGGGACCACCGACAAGTTTGCCGTTGGCTGCAAACCTGGCGATGCACCTGCCGGCGGCGCCGCCCTCACCGACGGCGTGCGCAAAGATGCGACTGCCTTCAAGGCGGGCTTCCCTTACCTGAACACCCCGATGCCGGGCAACCAGTAAGCATTAAGAGAGGACATGATCATGTTTGATATTAAATTAACGCGGGGGCGCCTCGCCATCGGTGTCGCCGTGGCAGCTGCCGCGCTGACTCTCGCAGCATGCGGTGGCGGCAGCAGCAGCGGCCATTTCAGCGATGGCGGCACTGCCGTGACGCCGCCGGCCACCAGCAATCCGGCACCCGGCCCCAGCGTCGCGGGCTTTCTCGCCGTGGTGAGAAACCTGATCGGGATGACGAGTGACACCACCGAGCCCGTCGCAATCACCGACGTGACCGCGACGACATCGGAGACGACCGAGCCGGAACCGGTCTCGTAACGCGTACCGGGCCGTCCAGGCCCGCGCCAAGGGGGAGCGCTGCTCCTCCTTTTTTTCATTTGAATCCATTTTCGATGCCGCCATTCCGACCCATCCGATTCCTGTTTGCCGTCCTGGCGTGCTGCGCCCTGCCCGCCCTTGCTGTGCCGTACCTCCCCAAGGATGGCAGGCAGGTCGTCGAACATCTTCCCAGCCGTGCCGACCCGGTCCAGCGCGAACTGCTGCGCCTGCGCACGGAACTCAATGCAGCCCCGAATAACGTCGCGCTGGCCGCGACCCTGGCCCAGCGCTATATCGAGCAGGCCCGCATCGACGGCGACCCGCGCTACCTGGGCTACGCCGAAGCGGCGCTGGCGCCGTGGTGGAAGCTGGCCCAGCCGCCCGAGCAGGTACTGGTGCTGCGCGCCACGCTGCGCCAGAGCACACACCAGTTTCCCGCGGCCCTCGCCGACCTCGACCAGGCCGTCAAGCGCGACAGCGGCAACGTGCAGGCGTGGATCACGCGCGCCACCGTGCAGATGATCACGGGCGACTTCACCGCCGCAAAGGCCAGCTGCATGCGCCTGTACTCGCGCGCGCCGCAGCTGGTGGTGCAAACCTGCCTGTCGAACATTGCCAACGTCACCGGCCAGGGGCCGGCCAGCTACCGCCAGCTGGCCGCCAGCCTGGCCGCGCAGCGCGACGCCACGCCGGCCATCCGCATCTGGGTCAGCACGCTGCTGGCTGAAATGGCGGCGCGCGCCGGCGATGTGCCGGGCGCGGAAAGCTACTACAAGGCAGCGCTGGCCTTCGATCAAAGCGACAGTTACCTGCTCGCCGCCTGGAGCGATTTTTTGCTCGACCAGGGACGCGCCGCGGAAGTGGTGCCGCTATTAAAAGACAAGACGCGCGCCGATGCGCTGCTGCTGCGCTACGCACTGGCGTTGCAGGCCGTGAGATCGCCCCTTGCCGGCGCCCAGGTCGAGGCCTTGCGCGCCCGCTTCGACGCGGCCATGCTGCGCGGCGACACCGTGCACCAGCGCGAGCAGGCCCGCTACGCGCTGGCTTTGCGCAACCAGCCGGCGCAGGCCGTCCAGCTGGCCAAGCTGAACTGGGCGGTGCAAAAGGAGGCCGCCGATTTCCGCATCCTGGCTGAAACCGCCGCTGCCAGCGGCGACGCCGAGGCACGCAAGCTGGTGGCGGACTGGCTCAACAAGACCGGCCTGCAGGACCAGACGGTCGCGTCAACGCTGCGCCGCCTGAAGGTGGCCCCATGATGCGCGCCCTCTTTTTCGCCTTGCTGATGGTGTGCGCCGGCGCCGCCAGCGCGCACAAGCCGAGCGACAGCTACCTGGTGCTGGACGTAGCCGGCAAGAACGTGGCCGGCCAGTGGGACATCGCATTGCGCGACCTGGACATGGCCATCGGCCTGGACCAGGACGGCAACGGCGAGCTGACGTGGGATGAAGTGCGTGCGCGCCAGGGCGCCATCAGTGCCTACGCCCTGGCGCGCCTGCAGCTGTCGAACGCCGGCGCGGCCTGCCCGCTGCACGTGACCGGCATGCTGCTGGACGACCACAGCGATGGCGCCTATGCCGTGCTGCGCCTGCAAGCTGCGTGCGCGGCCGACATCGATGTGCTGGACGCGTCGTACCGGCTGCTGTTCGACATCGACCCGCAGCACAAGGGCCTCCTGCGCCTGACCAACGCGGGGCAGACCTCGACTGCCATCTTCACGCCGGACAGCCCGGCGCAGCACCTGGCCGTGCGCGACGCGTCGCGCTGGCGCCAGTTTGCCGATTACGTCAAGCATGGCGTCTGGCACATCTGGATCGGCTTCGACCACATCCTGTTCCTGCTGTCGCTGCTGCTGCCGGCGGTACTGGTCCACACGGCCAAGGGCTGGCAGGGACGCGACACCTTCCGCGCGTCGTTCATCGATGTGCTCAAAGTGGTCACGGCGTTCACGCTGGCGCATTCGGTCACGCTGACGCTGGCCACGCTGGGCGTCGTGGCGCTGCCCTCGCGCGTGGTGGAATCCGCCATCGCCGCCTCGGTCGTGCTGGCGGCGCTGAACAACCTGTGGCCGCTGTTCGAACGGCGCCGCGCGCTTGTGGCCTTTGCGTTCGGCCTGATTCACGGATTCGGTTTTGCCAGCGTGCTGCTCGACCTGGGGCTGCCGCAGGCGTCCCTGCTGCTGTCGCTGGTGGGCTTCAATGCCGGCGTTGAAATCGGCCAGCTGACGATCGTGGCCGTGTTCCTGCCGCTGGCGTTTGCTGCGCGCCGCACGTTTGCGTACCGGAAGGTGGTGCTGATGGGCGGATCGGGGCTGATCGCACTCATTGCGCTGGTCTGGCTGTTCGAGCGCGTGTGCGATTTCAAACTGATTTCGTCGTGATCGCGTAGAATCGCGGCATGCGCCGTCTCCTCGTCATCTTCCTGCTGCTGATCTTCCCGCTCGAAATGACGTTCGCGGCGGTGGACCCGTGCTGCACCTATGGCACGGCCACGCGCCATGCGCAGTGCATCGATGCCGAGCGCGCCGGCCAGGCGGTCGATCCCGGGCACAAGCTGTCCGGTGTCGACGCGCACTGCGCGCTGTGCGCCCTCGGGGTCATCGCGTATCTGCCCCATGCGGTCCTGACGCCGTTCAAACCAGTGGTCCGGCGCGACGTCCTGGCACCTTCCTCCCCGCTGCCGTTTGCGTCGCACCTGGCGCCGCGTCCCGACCGTCCGCAGTGGTTGCTGCCCGCCTGAGCGGCAGCGAACCCAGTCAACTTCCACAGCACCTGTTCGTCCTGCCGAATTTCCTCCCCCAAGATGCCCGGAGAATTCGATGCACCCATTTTTATGGCGTTTCGCCATGGCCGCGCTGGTCGCGCTGCCGGCCTGCGCCCACACTCGCGCGCAAACCCTGGCGCAGCGCACCGGCCCGCTGACCCTTTCCGCTGCCCGGACGCTGGCCCAGTCGGCCAACCCCGCCATCATCGCGGCCATCCACGAGCTCGATGCCGCCGGCGGCGCGGCCATGCAGGCTGGCGCCCGGCCCAATCCCGAGCTGTCCGTCCTGGTGGAGGACACGCGCAGCGCGACGCGCGCCACCACGCTGCAACTGAATCAGGCCATTGAACTGGGCGGCAAGCGCGACGCGCGCATCAACGTCGCCGGCCGTGCCCGTGAACAGGCCGAAGCCGCGCTGGCGGCCGCGCGCGCCGATACCGGCGCCGCGGTCGCGCTGGCGTTCGATGAGCTGCTGGCGGCACAGGATGCGCTGGCACTGACTGTCGCGACGCGGACGGTGGCCGCGCGTACCGGCGCCGTTGCCGACCAGCGCGTCGCAGCCGGCAAGGCATCGCCGGTGGAAGCGACGCGGGCGCGCATCGGCGCGGCCGAGGCCGAGGCGGCGCTGGCGCAGGCCGAGGCGCTGGTTCAATCGTCGCGGCGCCGCCTGGCTGCAACCTGGGGCGCCAGCGCGCCGTCGTTCGACCGTGCCGAGGGGACGCTCGCGCTGAGCGGCGCCATGCCGGATATCGCCGTGCTCCAGCGCCGCCTGGAGAATGCGCCGCGCCTGGTCCAGCTACGCAGCGAGCTGGACCGCCGCGGCGCCCTGCTGACGCTGGAACGCGCCCGCCGCACGCCGGACATCACGCTGTCCGCCGGCGTCAAACGCGACGCCCAGCTGGGCCGCGACCAGGCCGTCTTCGGCGTGGCGGTCCCGCTGCCGCTGTTCGACCGCAACGCCGGCAATGTGATGGAGGCCGCCAGCCGCGCCGCCCGTGCGCGCGACGATATCGACGCCGCCAGGGTCGACGCCACGGTCGCGTTGATGCAGGCGCATGAAGCGTGGCTGCTGGCCGGGCGCCAGGCCGCGCTGTACCGCGACGAGATCGTCCCCGCCGCACAAAGCGCCTTTGAGGCAACCTCCACCGGCTTCGCATTCGGCAAATTTGCCTTCCTCGACGTGCTCGATGCGCAGCGCACCTTGATCGACGCCGCCAGCCGCCAGCTGCGCGCCGGCCTCGACGCGCGCCGCGCCATGGCCGACATCGAGCGCCTGACCGGCGTTCCCCTGACCGAAAGCCAGCCATGAACAAGCGCCACCTTTACTTGATCTGCGCGATCGCCGCCGCCGGGCTGCTGGCCGCGTTCTTCATTTTACGCAGCAGCGTGCCCGGCGGCGCCGGGACCGTTGAACACGACGACCATCAAGCCGCGGCTGCCAGCGCAAGCACGCCCGGGGAAGGCAAGATCGTCCTCAGCGACGCGCAGGTCCGCGCCAACGGCATCGTGATCGCCACGTCCGGACCAAGGCGCATTACCAGCAGCGTGCACCTGACAGGCGAGATCCATGTGAACGGCGAGCGCAGCATCGAGGTAGCCGCACGCGCCGGGGGCCTGGTGGAAACGGTGCCGGCGACCCTGGGCCAGCAAGTGAAAAAAGGCGACGTGCTGGCGGTGATTTCCAGCGCCCAGGTCGCGGACCTGCGCACCGAACTGCGCACCTTCGAGCAGCGTCTGGCGCTGGCCCGCACCACGCTCGCACGGGAAAAAACGCTGTGGGAAGCGAAGATATCGGCGGAACAGGACTACCTGGCCGCGCGCCAGGGGCAGCAGGAGGCTGCGAACAGCGTGGAGAACGCGCGCCAGAAGCTGGCCAGCATCGACGCCGGGCCGGCGTCGGCTGGCCGCCTCGCGCGCTACGAAGTGCGGGCGCCGATTGCGGGCACCGTCATCGAAAAACAGGTGGCCGGGGGCGCATCGGTGGACCCGGACAAGGCGCTGTTCACGCTGGCAGACTTGTCGACCGTCTGGCTTGACCTGGCGGTGCCGGCGCGCGAATTTGGAAACGTCGCGGCGGGCAGCGTGGCGCAGGTGCGGGCCAGCGGCGCCGGGCCGACGGCCACTGCGAAGGTGGCATGGGTCAGCGCAGTGGCTGCGGAGGCGTCGCGCAGCGCCGTCGCGCGGATCGTCCTGCCCAATCCGCATGGTGCGTGGCGCCCCGGCCTGTTTGCCGGCGCCGACATCGGTTCCGAACCGCGCGATGTGACAGTGGCGGTAGCGCGCCAGGCGGTGCACGCCGTCGAGGGCAAGGACGTCGTCTTCGTGCGCACGCCCGGTGGCTTCATTGCGCAGCCGGTGACCACGGGCCTGGCCGACAGCGAGTTCATCGAAATCGTCTCCGGGCTGGACGCCGGCGTGGTCCACGCAGCCGGCGGCAGCAATATGGTCAAGGCCGAACATGACAAGGCGGACGCAGATGACGCGCATTGAAGCGAATTCCCATGTTTGACCGCCTGATCGCCTTTTCCATCGCGCGGCGCTGGCTGCTGATGCTGATCGTGCTGGGCATGGCGGCACTGGGTGTCGCAAGCCTGCGCGCGCTGCCGATCGATGCCGTGCCCGACATCACCAACGTCCAGGTGCAGATCAATACCGCTGCTCCCGGCTACTCGCCGCAGGAATCCGAACAGCGCATCACCAATCCGATCGAAGCTGCCATGGCGGGCCTGCCGCGCCTGGAGCAGACCCGCTCCGTCTCGCGCTACGGCCTGTCGCAGGTGACCGTGGTGTTCAAGGACGGCACCGACCTGTATTTCGCGCGTCAGCTCGTTGGCGAGAAGATGGCGCAGGCCCGCGCGTCCCTGCCCGTCGGCGTGAATCCGGAGCTGGGTCCGGTGGCGACCGGCCTGGGCGAGATCTACTACTGGACCGTGGAAGCACGCGACGGCGCGCTCAAACCCGATGGCGCGCCGTACACGCCATCCGACCTGCGCGAAATCCAGGACTGGATCGTCAAGCCGCAGCTGCGCACCGTCCCGGGGGTGACCGACATCAACAGCATCGGCGGCTACGAACGCCAGTACCAGGTGGCGCCGATTCCGGCAAAGCTGGCCGCGCACGGGCTGGGCATGGACGACCTGGTGGCGGCCATCGAACGCAATAACGCCAACGTGGGCGCTGGTTACATCGCGCAGCGCGGCGAGCAGTTCCTGGTGCGCGCCACTGGTCAGGTGCGCTCATTGGAGGAACTCGGCGCGATCGTTGTTGCGCGGCCGGGCGGCGTGCCGGTGCAGCTGCGCGACGTGGCGGAGCTGGCGTTCGGCCAGGACTTGCGCACCGGCGCCGCGACCGAAAACGGGCGCGAAGTGGTGCTCGGCACGGTGTTCATGCTGATGGGCCAGAACAGCCGCACTGTCGCGGAGGCGGCCGACCGGAAGCTCGCCGAGATCAACCGTTCGCTTCCGCGCGGCGTATATGCGGCGCCCGTCTACAATCGCACCACGCTGGTCGACAAGGCCATCGCCACCGTGGCGCGCAACCTGGTCGAGG
>Ga0265780_10004691_pt1 | contig 17519 bp, 9 predicted proteins | sample P1T30metagenome_FD_192432 | JGI IMG/M metagenome (GOLD analysis project Ga0265780, IMG submission 192432) | Plant litter microbial communities from East Loma Ridge, Irvine, California - P1 T30 | ecosystem: Environmental > Terrestrial > Plant litter > Unclassified | place: USA: California...
GATTCGATTGGCTAAACGGACAAGATTGCGATCCGCGCTGCTGAGGCCGTGAAGGCGTCGGGCGCGGTTTGCTGGAAGCTTGCTTCGATCAGCGCAATCTCGATGATTCTCGCATCGACCACATGTAGTGTCGCCTCAGGAACTCTGGCTAAATTAATTCTAGACGGACGCCGGTTCAGCAGGTGCGACGGACAGCCGCATTCCAACGGCATGTAGAACTGCCAGCAGGGTTTTGAGCGTGGGGTTGCCAGTGGGGGACAGGGCCCGATAGAGCGCTTCGCGGGTGATGCCTGCTTGTTGCGCGACTGTCGCCAGCCCACCATAAGCCTCGGCCACGTCACGCAACGCAAGCAGGCCGACAGCGCGATGCTCTGCGCTGTCCAGTTCTTCCAGTGCGGACTTCAGGTATTCGACGGCGAAGCCTCGATCGGCGCGTAACTCCGCTATCGTGGCCTCGTTATGGGGGATCGAGGCAGCATACTTGCGATTGCTCATTGGTTTCTTCGCTTCCAATCTAACCAGTATTCTTTGGCCAGTTGAATGTCCCTATCTCGTGAACGTTTATCGCCGCCGCATAGCAATATGACCAGTGCAGCGCCTTGCCTGCCGATGTAGACGCGATAGCCGGGGCCGGTATCCTCGCGCAATTCCATGACACCTTCGCCGACCGGTTTAATGCCACCGAATAAACCCAAGGACACACGGCGGAGACGGATTTCCAATTTCGCCCGCACGCGCGCATCGCGAAGATCCGCCAACCACTCGGTGAGTGGAACGGCGCCATCCACACGTTGACATCGTCGGACGTCAACCACGGTACAAGCGTATTGTAACTTATAAATTACAATGATCAAGGGCGGCGAGTATCTGCTGATACAGAGGTTTGCTCTGCGGCAGGTTCTTCAATCCTTTGAGCTTTCATGTGGCGCCCCTAACGATGTTGACGAGAGTTGGACTGCCAATTAGCTCAGCGGTTCAATACACTTTCATCTCTCACAGGCACAGCGATATGAAAAAAACCCGCGCAAGCGCGGGTTGGAAGCCACCAGGAGATATCCTGAATCAGAACTTGTACCGCAAGCCAAACAGATACTCACGCCCAGTCACATTGTTCACCACCACGCTATCGCGCTGACGGCTGATGAACTGGTCATTTTCCTCATTGGTCAGGTTCACACCCTCGAGCGTGAACTCGAGCCGCTCGTTGACCTTGTACGACAGCGACAGATCGACGTTGAAGGTCTCGTTCTTGCCCTCGACATCATTGTTGTTCTGCCCCGGCACGCGGGTCACGAAGCCCGAGCGCTTGGCGCCCGACACCCGCGCGCTGAACTTGCCATCGTCATAGAAGAAGGTGGCGTTCCACGACTTCGGCGACAGGTTCAGCAAGTCGTCGGTAATTGTCGCGCCGCCGGTTGGCGAGACCAGGTACTCGATCTTCGAGCTCACCTTGGTGTAGTTCAGCAGCGTGCCGAAGTTCTTGCCCCAGCTCGGCAGGAAGGTAAAGGGTTGCTGGTAGCTGATCTCGAATCCCTTCAGCTTGCCGCCATCGGTATTCACCGGCGAGGTCAGCTGGAACACTTCTTCGCCCGTGAAGTTGGCCGGCAGCAGCGACAACGGCAGGCCCGAATCCCTGAACGGGACATTGGTGCGCAGGCTCTGGATATACGTGTCAATATTCTTCTGGAACAGCCCCAGGCCCACGAACGCCTTGTTGGCGAAGTAGTACTCGAAGCTGGTGTCGAAGGTCTTGGCGCGGAACGGTTTCAGGAACGGGTTGCCAGCATTGATCGACAGGTTGCCGGTGGTGGCGATGCTGCCGCCCGGCGACAGGAAGCCCAGTTGCGGACGGGTCATCACCTTGGCTGCGCCAAAGCGCACGATGAATTCGTCGGTGACATTGGCGGTCAGGTTGAACGATGGCAGGGTGTCGGTGTAGTCATGATTGACCTTGACCGCGGTGCCGCCGCCGGCTGCCTGGTAGCCGATGGTTTCGAGGTCGGTCTTCACGTAGCGCACACCGACATTGCCGCGCAGCGGGATGTTCCACATATCGTAGCGGAACTCGCCCATCAGGTACACGCCGTCGCTTTTCTCGGTCACCGAACGGTTGTTGCCGCGTGCATTGCCATTCTCGATCGACGACAGGGTGAAATCCCCCGGGCCGCCGGCGGGGCCGCTCTTGATGCAGTTGCAGTAGATGTCGTAGGCGGCAGCGATGGCCTGCAGGTTCGGGATGACCCAGCCGGTCGGGCTGCCGGCCGGCATGCCGAAGTTGCTGCCGAAACCGCTGATAGTGCTGGTCAGGCCGGTGGCGCCGGCGGGCGGTGCGAAGATGGTGTCGTTCTGGTTGACGCGGCGGAACTCATAGGTGTCCGAGGTGTACTTCTTGCTGTTGACGCCGCCCTTGAAGGTCAGGTTGTCGGTCGCTTCCCAGGCCAGGTCGAACTGGCCGACGGTGTTGACGTTGTCGGTGCCCTGCGGACGGATGCGGATCTCGCTGGTGGTGGTGTTCGGCACCGTGGTCGGCTGGGTGCCGCTGGCGACTTGCGGTACGCCGACCAGGTTCAGCGGACCGCCGTTGACGTCGAACGGATACGTGATGATCGGGCGGCGGCTGTCATTGCGGAAGTCGATGCTGTAGCCGTCGACATTGAGCGCGTCGAGCGTGACCGTGGTCTGGATCGGATTGCGGAATTTTGATTCAGCGCGGCCGACCTTGGCGCTCATGCTCCAGGTGTCGCTCAGCTTGTGTTCCAGCGTCAGGGTCGGCTGGGTGAAGGTGGTTTTCAGCTCATCGAAACGCTGCTCGGAACGGATATCGACATTGTTGTAGCGGCCGTACAGCAGCGAACCGTTTGGCGCGTATTCAGTTTCCAGCACGCCGACCTGCGGCTTGCCGCCCTGGCTGGCGCTGCGGCTGAACGAGGTCGCCTGCAGGAAGTCTTCCTGGCGGGTGGCATCGAGCTTCGAATACAGCATGTCGAAGGTGAGCAAGGTGCCTTGCTGCGGGCGCCACTGCACCGAGCCGGTCAGGCCAAGGCGATCCTGGTCGTGGGTCAGGCGGCCATAGCGCGGCAGGCGTGGGTGGAAGTTGTTCGGGTCGCTCGCCGCGTTGTAGGCGGCGATGTTTTCCGGCGTGCCGGCAGGGCGCTCGGCGCCTTGGGCGGCCGGGCCGCAGGTGGTCGCGGTCGAATTGGTCGGATTGGCAGCCATGCCTTGCGGCGCGCACCAGCCGCCGGACGATGGACCGTTATCCCAGCGTACCGTGCTGAAACCGTCTTCCAGCACGCGGCGCTTGGAGTAGGCGCCCGAGACCAGCACGCCGACCTTGCGGTCGAAGAAGGTATTCGAAATCATGAAGGCAGCGCGGGGATCGGTCTTCTCCGAGCCGTCGTTGTACTTGCCCTTCAGCGCCACGGTGGCGTTGAAACCGCGCAGGTCGAACGGACGCAGGGTCTGCAGGTCGACGGTGGCGCCGAGCGAACCTTCATCGACGTCGGCCGATGAACTCTTGCGCACCGTGAGGGCGCTGAACAGCTCCGAGGCAAACACATTGAAGTCGAAGCCGCGGCCGCGGTTGGTGCCGCCCGAGCTGTCGGTGCCGCCGGTGGTGGCCAGGCCTTCGATGCCGTTGATACGGACGCGGGTGAAATCCTGCCCCAGGCCGCGCACCGTGATGCTGCGGCCTTCGCCGGCATCGCGGTCGATCACGACGCCCGGCACGCGCTGCAGCGATTCGGCGAGGTTCGTGTCTGGGAACTTGCCCATGTCTTCCGACTTGATGACGTCGACGATGCCGTTGTCCTGACGCTTGGCGTTCAGCGCCGATTCGAGCGAGGCGCGCAGGCCGGTCACGACCACCTTTTGCGGCGCCGCGGCGTCACTGGCGGCCTCGGTCACGGCCTGGGCGAACGCCGGGCCAATCGACAGGGCGGACACCGAGGCGGTACCGAGCAGGCACAAGGTCAGTTTGCGCAGTGCTGCGCGGTGGGGGTGTTGGTTCATGCTGTCTCCATGCGTTTTTGTCAAGGCGGATCATGATGTCCACCAGCGCTGCATTTATATATCTGGTCAGGCCAGTTGTTGAATTCTATGTCAACTCTTTGCTTTTTGGTCAGGCCAATTAAAAAATATTTTTAATCTGGCCTGACCTGTTGCGAGTCAGGTCTTTGTGGTCAAGACCTGCTTGTAGCGCTTGCCGCCGATGGTGACGTTATCGAGCGTGATATCGACGGCGTTATGCATGAACCACGGCTGCGCGGCGTTGGCGGGCGTGCCGAAATCCGAATCGCTGATGCGCACGCGCGCGATTGGTGGGATTGCGGTGCCCGGCTTGCCATTGAAGCTCGACGCCACGGGCCCGAGCAGCACAAAGGCCTGGTAGCACGAGAATGTGCCCTTGCCGGTATCGACATTGCTGGCGCGGACATTGCGGATATCGATGTCCGAGACTTGCGGCGGCCGGATGCGCATCGTGTCGTCGCCCGGCACGTAGTCGCAGTCGATGGTGATGATCGCACCGGCACTCGAGGCCACCGGCTGCTTGAGCTCCACCGCGCCAGGCAGCGGCTTGTACAGCATCGGCTCGACCGAGACGCCATGCGGCAGCGTCACGTCGCGCACGTACAGGTGGCGCAGGAAGCCGCCGCGGTTCATATTGGTCTTGAGCCGGATCGCCGTGTTCAGCGGATCGTCCTTCCAGTGGATGTTGCGGAACTCGAGCTGCTGGGCGTAGATATGCTCGATGCCGCCGGCCATCTCGCTGCCGAGGGTCACGCCGCCATGGCCGCTGTTCATCACGCAGCGCTGGATCACGATATTGCGGGTCGGCCCGTGGCCGGTGTCGAGGTTCTTGCCGGCCTTGATGGCGATGCAGTCGTCGCCGTTGTTGAACATGCACTCGTCGACCAGCACGCCGTCGCAGGCTTCCGGGTCGAAGCCGTCGCTGTTCGGCCCCAGGCTCTCCATGTTCACGCGCCGGATCAGCAGATCGCGACAGTTGACCGGATGGTGCAGCCAGAACGGCGCGGCATTGACCTGGTAACCCTGCAGCAGCACCTTGCTGCAGCCAATCAGCTCGATCATGCAAGGCCGCAGGTAGTGGCCATGGCCAAACACCCGGCGTTCGACCGGCACGCCGGCCTCGGACAGCGCCGGCAGGTAGCGCGAATCGGTTTGCCAGCGGTCTCCCTCGCCCTGGATGCTGGCCTGCAGGCCGGCGGCGATGCCGGGCGCCGCCTTGTCGAGTGCGGGGTTGTTGGGATTGGCCGCGACCTCGGTGCGGCTGCGCACCGGCTTGCCGCGGCCTTTCCAGTCCCACCAGCATTCGGGCTGACTGGCAAAACCGGGCTCGAACGGCACGCCGCCCTGGCCATTGAGGATGCTGGTCCAGTCTTCGCCGGTGAGGGCGATATTCTGCTGGTCGATGGCGTACACCATCGGCGAGTAGTTCAGGCAGTCGTTGCCCTGCCAGCGCGACAGCACCAGTTTGCCGTTCTTGCCGCAGTCATGGTCGCCATGGCGTGCGTAGTGGGCCGGGTTGGCGGCGAAATGCACGCGCGCGCCGGCCTTGAGGTGCACATGCACGTTCGAGCGCAGCACGATCGGGCCGGCGCAATACCAGTCGCCTTTCGGGATCACGACCCGGCCGCCGCCCTTGGCATGGCAGGCGGCGATGGCGGCGGCGATCGCGGGGTAGCAGTCATGCGACCCTGTGGCTGGCGTATTCAAGGTGCCATCGACCAGGGATTCCACCTGGCCCTTCACCTGCACCAGCGTGCACGGCTTGGCGCCGTGCGCGGTGATGGCGAAATCCTCATCGCGGAACACCAGCGGCGTGGCGAAGCGCGCGACGATGTCGGCGGCCCGTTGCCAGGGGTCGGCAGGTGCGCCGGCCTGGCTGGCGGCTGCGGGTTTCATACCCGAGATCATGAGCGGGGCGGCGGGAACGGTGCGGAGCAGGGCGCGGCGTTTTGCTTGGAAAGTCATCGAGTTCCTTGTTGAGCGCGCTGGATGGACACGCGCACCGGGCTGGCGTCGCGCGCGGCGATGTCGTGCGCCTGGCGTTCCCATTGGGTGCGGCTGGTGATCTCGCCGGCGCGGCTCCAGGCCCCGCCCGCGTAGTAGCGCAGCGGCTGGCCGGGCGTGGCTTTGGTGAATACGAGTTCATTGAGCGCGTCCTGGGCGAAGCCCTCGGCTTTCGGCAGCACGATTGCAGTGCCGAAGGCGTCGTTGCTGGACTGCTCGACCCACTGCAGCAGCACGTCGCCGGTGCGGCCCACCTGGATTTTCGGGTCTTGCCCCTTGTCGCTCGGGGTCTTGTTCAGGCCCACGGCGACCGTCAGCGGCGCGGTGTCGCCGGCCGTGGTGGTGAAGGTGCTGTCGATGCGGTCCAGCCAGTGGCCGGCGTCGACCGTGAAGCGTTTGACTTCGCTGACCTGGCGTCCACCCGCGTCCCACGGCGCGTAGTGCAGTTCGAAGACAGCGCGGATCGGGCCATTGGCCAGGATCCTGAAGCTGGCGTAGTTCACGCCCGTATATAAAGTCTTGCCATCCCAGATGCCGGTGCCGCCCGCGCCGCGCGACTTGCCGACGTTGTACATGTCCATGCCTTCACCCTGGTCCTTGTGGTAATGGTCATGGCCCTTGTTGTACCAGCGGTCGACGATCGGATAGTCGACTCGCTTGAACCAGAGATCCAGGCCGCTGGTCACCAGTACTTCTTTTACTACGCCGGCCGGCGCGGGCGCAGCGAGTGCCGGGCCGTAGGTACGGTGCGCGACCTTGTCGTTCTCCCAGGCGAAATCGTCCAAGCGCTCTGGCACCTGGCGCGCGAACGCCTTGATGGGGAAGGGCGGCGCCACGCCGTCGATACGCTCGACGCTGAAGCTGGCGCTCTTCTCGCCCGGGGCGAAGCTGTGTTGGAACAGCAGCTCGCCGTACGCGACGCCTTCGTTCTTCGGGTCCTTGGCCTGCGGTGCGATATTCGTCACCTGGTGCGGCAGCACGCGGCCCTTGGCATCCTTGACCGCGATCTTCTGCACCATCGCGCCCGGCATGGCCGCGTTGACGTCTTTCCACGGGATCGAGATGGTTTCCGACGGGCGGGCGATGGCCAGGTCGTGCTGCACCGTGACCGCAAATGAGTTCTGGGCTTGGGCCTGGACGAGCGGAGCCGCCAGCATGGCCGCTAGTACGAGTCGTTTCATGATGTCCCCTGATTAGTGGTGTTCGCGGTAGTCGGTCTGCCCGCCCTTGGGCAGGTAGTGGTAGGTGCGCACCTTGTGCTGCACCTCGAACGCCGGATTGCCCACCAGGCGGATGATCTCGGCGCCGGCCAGCAGCATCGGGCCGTAGCCGTGCAGGGCGTCGACGCTGGTCGGGCGATGGTAGTAATAGACCATGTCGCCGGCCAGCGTGGTGCCCACGCAAGTGCCTTCGACCTGTCCCAGCCCATTGATGCGTGTCGACAGGGCATTCCAACCGGTCTGCGCGATCGAGCCATAGGTGGTCGGGCTGACCCAGCCTTCGTTGACTGCGTGCGCGAAGACATAGGTGAAGATCGCGCTGGCCGAGGTCTCGAGGTAGGAGTCGTTCCGGTCCAGCATCTGGTGCCACAGGCCGCTGCCGCTTTGCAGCTCGGCGATGCCTTTCAGAGAAGCGCGCAGCTGTGCCAGCACTTTCGGGTAGCCGGGATGGTCTTTGGGTAGCACGTCGAGCAGGTCCGACATTGCCAGCACCGCCCAGCCGTTGGCGCGGGCCCAGTAGAAACGCGGCGCATCCGGGTGGTTCGCATGCCAGCCGTGGGTATAGAGGCCCAACTGCGGATTGAACATGCGGCTCGACATGCCGATCACATTGTTGACGGCGTCGTCGAAGTGCTCGCGCTTGCCGGTCAGGCGCCCCATCTCGGCCAGTGCCGGGATGCTCATATACATATCGTCGGCCCACAGCGACACTTCCTGCGGACGCTTGCGGGCCATGGTGCCGTCTTCGAGGCGGAACTGGCGCTTGGCGACCCAGTCGCTGCAGGTGTCGATCATCGGTTTCAGGTCGGGGCCGACCTTGGCCAGGCGTGCGCGGATCAGAGCAGCGCACATCGAGCCGGCGTCGTCGAGCGAGCGTGGATCCAGGAAGCGCGAGAAGCTGTTGGCGCGCTCGAGGTGGAACTTCTGCTCCTGCGCGCGGAAGTAGGGGAGGGTCTCGGAGAAGAACTGGAAGTGGCGGCGGGTCATGCCGGTGAAGCTGGGGTCTTTGGTGGCTTCAGCCGCCTTGAGCAGGCCCGAATGGACCACACCCATCTCATACACCTGGATGCCGTAGTCGCCGGCACTGCGCTCGAAGACCGCATCGGCGTTCGGCGTTTTCAGGTCGGTGATCGGCTGGCCAGTGCGCTTGCTGACGATGCGGGTCGGCGTGGCGCGGTCCATGAAGGCCCGGATCGATTGCAGCTGGGCGGTCACCTCGGCCACCACCGGTTTTTTGTACGGGATCGGGTAGGTGCCTTCGCCCGGGTCGCCCAGGTTCGTATTGTCGGGATTGCGATACTTACCCTCGGCCAGCGCGGGTCCGCACGCGAGCATGCAGCTCATGAGAGCGGCTAGCAGTTGCAGTTTCATTTGTCTCCAATCGGCGTTGTTGTGTTACCTGGAATGCATAAAATTCAGGTACGACTTTTGTGTACTGCGTTTTGGTCAGGCCATTCTAATTTGGTCAGACCAAAATCGCAAGGTGGACTAGCCACTTTCGATTTTTGTATGGCATACTGAAAAAGAACTTCCAGACAAGGCAACCTCATGAATCAGCTCGTTCCCCGTACCATTCGCATGCAGGCCAGCGACAATGTCGCGATCGTCGCCAACGATGGCGGCCTGCCCGCCGGCACCGTTCTGGCCGATGGCCTGGTGCTGGTTGAGGGGGTGCCGCAGGGGCATAAGGTGGCCCTGACCGACCTGGCCGATGGGGATGCCGTAATCCGTTATGGCGTGACGATCGGCTATGCGAATGGCCCGATCGCGCGTGGCAGCTGGATCTCGGAGAAGGTGCTGCACATGCCGGCGGCGCGCTCGCTCGACGACCTGCCGATCGGTACGCATGCGGTGACCGATTTTCCGCCGCTGGAGGGGTATACCTTCGAAGGCTTTCGCAATGCCGACGGGTCGGTCGGCACGCGCAACCTGCTGGCGGTGACCAGCACCGTGCAATGCGTGTCGGGCGTGATCGAATATGCCGTCAAGCGCATCAAGGATGAACTGCTGCCGCGCTACCCGAACGTCGAGGATGTGGTCTCGCTGGAACATAACTACGGTTGCGGCGTGGCGATCGACGCGCCGGGCGCCGAGATCCCGATCCGCACCATCCGCAACCTGTCGAAGAATCCGAATTTCGGCGATAACGTGATGGTCGTGAGCCTGGGCTGCGAAAAGCTACCGCCGGCCCGCCTGTTCCCAGCCAACTCGATTCCGATCGGCGCTGCCGAGCCGGCAGTCGTGTGCCTGCAAGACCAGCAGCACGTGGGTTTCAACTCGATGATCGATAGCCTCATGTCCACCGCCGAGCGCCATCTGCAGGCGCTGAATGCGCGTCAGCGCGAGACCTGTCCAGCATCCGATCTGGTGGTTGGCGTGCAGTGCGGCGGGAGCGACGCTTTTTCGGGCGTGACCGCCAATCCTGCGGTCGGCTATGCAACCGACCTGCTGGTGCGCGCCGGCGCCGCCGTCATGTTCTCCGAAGTGACCGAGGTGCGCGACGGGATCGACCAGTTGACGGCGCGCGCCGCCTCGCCCGAAATCGCTCAGGCGATGGTGCGCGAGATGCAGTGGTATGACGATTACCTGGTGCGCGGCAGCGTGGATCGCAGCGCCAACACCACGCCTGGCAACAAGAAGGGCGGCCTGTCGAACATCGTCGAGAAGGCGATGGGATCGATCGTCAAGTCGGGCAGCACGGCGATCACGGGCGTGCTCTCGCCGGGCGACAAGCTAAAACAGAAAGGCCTGATCTACGCTGCGACTCCGGCCAGCGACTTCATTTGCGGTACCCTGCAGATGGCGGCCGGGATGAACGTCCACGTCTTTACGACCGGCCGCGGCACGCCATATGGCCTGGCCGCCGTCCCGGTGATCAAGATGGCGACCCGTACCGAACTGGCGCGCCGCTGGCATGATCTGATGGACGTCTATGCCGGCCGCATCGCCACTGGCGAAGCGACGATCGAGGATGTGGGTTGGGAGCTGTTTCGCCTGATCCTCGACGTGGCCAGTGGTCGCCGCACTTGGGCCGAACAGTGGAAACTGCATAATTCGCTCGCGCTGTTCAATCCCGCGCCAGTGACGTAATCGAAAAAAACAAGGAGACTTTGCATGACCGACGCAGTAAACAAGGTGGGTAAGCCGTTCAAACGCATTCTGTTGACCGGCGCGGCCGGTGGCCTGGGCAAGGTGCTGCGTGAGCGCATCAAGCCGTGGGCTGACGTGGTGCGCCTGTCGGACGTCGCCGATATGGGCGAAGCGCGCGAGGGCGAAGAAATCGTCCAGTGCGACCTGGCCGACAAGGAAGCGGTGCTCAAGCTGCTCGAGGGCGTGGACGCGGTGCTGCATTTCGGTGGCATCTCGACCGAGAAGCCGTTCGAGCCGATCATGCAAGCCAATATCCTGGGCGTGGCCAATCTGTACGAGGCGCTGCACAAGGCGGGCACCAAGCGCGTGATCTTCGCCAGCTCGAACCATGCGATTGGCTACCACCGCACGACCGAGGTGCTCGACGCGAATTCACCGACGCGGCCGGATAGCTACTACGGCCTGTCGAAGGTGTTCGGCGAGCAGATCGCGCGTTATTACTATGACCGCTTCGGCATCGAGACGGTCTGCGTGCGCATCGGATCGAGCTTCCCGGAGCCTGCCAACAAGCGCATGATGACCACTTATCTGTCCTACGACGACCTGACCGAGCTGCTGCGCTGTTCGCTGTTCGCGCCGCGCGTCGGCCATACGATCGTGTACGGCGTGTCCGACAACGACAGCGTCTGGTGGGACAACCGCCTGGCGGCGCACCTGGGCTACAAGCCTAAGGACAGTTCGTCGAAGTTCGCGCATCTGTTCCCGGATACGTCCGAGTTCCCGGCGGCAGACGATGTGACCACGATCTACCAGGGCGGGAAGTTCCTGCTCGACGGTCCTCAGTACTAGGCCCATGCTCGAACGTCTCTCGCTGCGCAATGATCGCCTGCTAGCCGAGATCGTGCCGCAGGCGGGAGGCGCTCTGGCGCGCCTCGATTGGATCGGCGGCGCGTCTCCGACGGCGTTGCTGCGCGCACTGCCGGCCGAAGTGCAGGAGGTGCCGTTGCCTTCCCAACTGGCGTGTTTCCCTTTAGTGCCCTGGTCGAATCGAATGGCGCCAACGGGATTTACATTCGACGGCCGGCAGCATGTGCCCGCACCGAACCGGGCTGGCGAGCCTTGCCCGATCCATGGCGATGGCTGGCAGCAGGCGTGGCAGGTCGTGTCGCACAATAGCGAGTCGATCCTGGTGCGCCTCGAGCGGCATGACATGTCGCCTTTCACTTACGACGCAGGGCTGCGCTACACGCTGGAGGGAGACGCGCTCGTGGTCGAGCTCACGGTGCGCAATGCCGGTACATTCGATTTGCCGTTCGGCCTGGGCCTGCACCCGTGGTTGCCTGATCCTGCGGGAGCGCGCTTGCAGGCGAAGGCCACGCAGGTGTGGCTGTCAGGACCGGACAAGCTGCCGTCAGTGCATAGCCTGCTGCCTTCGCACTGGAATTTCTCGTCGGCGTCGCTATTGCCTCAAGATGGTGTCGACAACGTCTTCGAAGGCTGGGATGGCGTGGCCCGCATCAGCTGGCCGGCGCGCGGCGTTCAGCTGGCCGTCGAGGCAGATATGGCGTATTTCATCCTGTACGCGCCGCCAGGGCGCGACTTCTTCTGCTTCGAACCTGTCGATCATCCGATCAATGCGCACAATATGTCGGCATATCCGGGTCTGACCGTGTTGGCGTCCGGTGCAAGCCTGCAGCGGCGCGTCGTGTTCCGGGGCGCGGCGCTGTGAAGCGCTGGCTGCTGGCACTCCTGATGGCGCTGCCAGTCGCCAGCGCCCAGACGTACGACGCCGAATCGACCTACCGCAAGCTGGCTGCCGACTATCCCTACATTCGCATTGCGAGCAGCGCGGCGCCTGCGCCAGTCCAGGTGCGCAAGGAGCTGGTGTACGGGCGGCGTGGCGAGCATATCCTCGGACTGGACTTGTATCTGCCTGCGCCCGCCGGCAAGCCGGCACCGCTGGTCGTGCTGGTGCACGGCGGTGGATGGCGTAGCGGCGATCGCGCTGGCATGGCGCCACTGGCGGCCCGGTTGGCCGCGCGGGGCTATGCGGCAGCTACCGTCAGTTACCGCTTATCGGGCCAGGCTCGCTATCCTGCGGCGATCGACGATGTGAAAGAGGCGGTGCACTGGTTGCGCGCCAATGCGGCGAGCCTTGGCCTCGATCCGGCGCAGGTGACGCTGGCAGGCGGTTCAGCCGGCGGTCAGATCGCCGCGTTGGCCGGCATGACTAGTTCTGGTGCAGTCCATGCCGTGGTGAATATCGATGGCTTGTCGGACTTTACGTCTGCCGAGGCGCTGCGCCATGAGGATGACCCGGCCAAGAATCCGTCGGCTGCCGGCGCCTGGTTGGGTGGGCGCTACGCTGAGAAGCGCAGGCTCTGGCAAGAGGCGTCGCCCATCAACCACGTCGGCAAGGACAGTCCACCGGTGCTGTTCATCGTGAGCGGCGTGCCGCGTTTTTCAGTCGGCCGAGAGGCGATGTCGGCCAAACTCAAACAGCATGGCGTCTCCGCCGAAACCGTGGCGCTCTCAGATACACCCCATTCATTCTGGATGTTCGACCCGTGGGTCACGCCCACAGTTAACGCGATGACCGATTTCCTGGGACGCGTGCTCGGCGCGCTGCCGACGCGGGCGCCGTGGTCGCCCGATCTGGGCAACGGCCGCTATCGCAATCCCATCCTCCATGCCGATTACTCCGATCCGGATGTGATCCGGGTTGGCGATACCTACTATATGGTAGCGTCGAGCTTTGCCAATACGCCAGGCTTGCCGCTGCTGGTGTCGAAAGACATGGTCAACTGGGAGCTCAAGGGCCACGCGCTGCCGCAACTGTCACCCGGTGCGGTATTCGCAAAGCCGCAGCACGGGAAAGGCGTCTGGGCGCCCTGCCTGCGCTACCACGGCGGCCGCTTCTGGATCTTCTATCCGGACCCGGATCACGGCGTGTTTGTTACGACCGCGGCCAGCTTCGATGGGCCGTGGAGCGCGCCGCACCTGCTCCTGCCGGGCAAAGGCATCATCGACCCGACGCCATTGTGGGATGACGATGGCAGGGCGTGGCTGATGCACGCCTGGGCCAAGAGTCGCGTCGGCATCAACAATGTGCTGACCTTGCGCCATATGGCGCCGGATGGCCACAGCCTGCTCGATACCGAAGGCAAGGTGGTCATCGACGGCAATCGCTTGCCGGCCTACCGCACGCTGGAAGGGCCGAAGCTGTACAAGGCCAATGGCTGGTATTACGTGTTCGCGCCAGCCGGTGGCGTCGAACATGGCTGGCAGTCGGTGTTCCGTTCACGTGCGATCGAGGGCCCCTATGAGGACCGCATCGTGCTGGCACAGGGCGCCACCGCGATCAATGGGCCGCACCAGGGTGCCTGGGTGACGACGCCGGAAGGCAGCGACTGGTTCTTCCACTTCCAGGACAAGCGCGCCTATGGCCGGCTGGTGCACCTGCAGCCGATGCGCTGGCAGGATGGCTGGCCATTGATCGGAGAGCCATCCGCCGCACCCGGTGTGGGGCAGCCGGTACTGGAGCATGCGAAGCCGGTACCTGGCGTGTTCGCGCGTCGCGAGCCTGTCGTCGGCGGCGAGTTCGATGGTCAGGCCCTTGGACCGCAATGGCAGTGGGCAGCCAACTGGCGCCCTGACTGGTATGCGCTACAGGACGGCAAGCTGCGCCTGATGGCACAAGCAAACGCGCCGTTGCGCGAACTGGCGTCGGTGCTGACCCACAAATTCGTTGCCCCAACCTTCAGCGCGACGGCGAGCATGGCACTGAAGGCGGACCATGACGGCGACCAGGCCGGATTCGGTATCGCCGGCTTGGCGAGTAGCTGGTTCGGGCTGCGCCGCGTCAATGGCGCGGCGCGCATCGTGTCGGTGCGCTGCGGCGAGGGTGGGCCATGCGTCGAGGAGTTGGGCGCGACGTTGCCCCGCTTGGATGCCCGGTTGCGCATCGATGTGACAGAAGGGGCCATGGTGGCCTTCTCGTACAGCATCGACGGCCAGCGTCATGTCCCCGTCGGTGCGCCGTTCGAGGCGCGCATGGGGCGCTGGGTCGGCGCCCAGCTGGCGCTGTTTGCAAGCGGCGCGCCCGGCGCCTACGCTGAGATCGACTACGTGCGCATTACGCCTTAGGGTTGCGGGTTCCAACCCTGGCCGTCGTTGAAGCGGCTGAATACCGCAGCACGGCTCGACACCTGCCGTGCCTCGACCTCGTTCATCACGTAGCCCCCGAACTCCACCGGCTGGCCATCAGGAGAGCTATTGCCAAACTCGCGCCAGCCTGAGACGGCGTCGCCGACGAGGGGATTGGGCGGCGGCGTGCGCAGCCAAGCGTCCGGCGCGATGTGGGTGTCGATGGTGGAGTGAACGACGGCGACGTTATCCCAGGTATGCGCGGTGCCGGGCGAGCGGGCGAAGTAGACGCTGGCAGACGGCGGCCGGTTGCCGGCTGGGCCAGGTCCTTGTGTCAGGCGCGAACGCAGGAAGACGAAGCCGGGATCGTCGCGTTCGACGGTCCGTGCCTGCACCAGGTAGCCGCCGTTCTCTGCCGACGCGCTGTCGCCGATGCTGCGGATCTCGCTCTCCTCGAACAGCGCCGCGCGATTGTAGCCCCAGATGAAATCGACATTGCCTTCGACGATGGAACGATAGACCCAGGCATAGCCGCCGAGCTGCAACGTGTCCTGTTCGCTGATGAAGTGCGCATTGCGGGCGATCAGGCGGCCCTTGTCGTTGTCGAACAGGAGCGCCTCGGCCTGGGCCGAGTGGGCGCTGTCGCGGCGCGCGCTGTTGTGCAGGGCGATGTCGCGGATCTCGAGCAGGTCGCTGTCCTGCACCAGGAACAGGGCGCGTCCCGCACCCGGATTGAGCGCCTCGCTGTTGGCTGCCCTGATGATCGTCGCTTCGCGGCTCTGCCCGCGCAGCATGAGATTGTCCTTGCCCTGAAGGTACAACAGCTCGGGATAGACGCCGTCGCGCACGTTGACGGTGATCGGCTTTTGGCGTGGCAGCGTCATCGCATGATCGAGTGCGCCCTGCACGGTGCGAAAGTCCGCGCGGCCATCGTCGTCGACGGTGACGCTGTCGCCGACCGGCCGGTAGGGCGTCGTGCGGAAGGTCCAGCGCGCTCCCTTGAATCGATCGTTCGTCACCAGGGCTGGGTCGATCACCACCTCGTACTCGGTGTCATAGTCCAGGCGCGCGGGAAGGCGCACGCGCAAGGATTTGCCATCGACCTGGATGGCGTGATGACGCGCAAAGCGCTCCCGTCCCGCAAGTCCGAGCGCAATGATGGTCTCTCCTGGTCGGATGGTGGCCACATTCGCGCGGTCGTGCCGACGGACGATGCGCACGCTGCCGGCACCGGACAGCTCAGGTGCCTGCTCGAATCCGATTGTCAGCGGCGTATCGGGAGGCACGCCCCGTTCGGCATGGCCCGGCCTCAGCTGCCCCGGTGGCAGCGTGGTACGTGCCGGACCGGAAAATGGTTTGCCCACCGAGACCGCAAACCTCGCCTGCGCCCAGTCGAATGCCGCATCGTTCACGGTGATGGTCGCCTGGCCCGCCGACAAGGGCGTGACGAGCAGTGCGCCGTCCTGCATCCGGACCGAAGCGACCTGTGGATTGCTTGAGGAGGCCACGACATGGGACCCGCTCACTGGAATGCGCTCGGCAGGATCTCCCGCCTGAAGGGACAGTGTATGCATGGCCAGGCGCAAGCCGACGCTGGCGGCAGGGATGCCCGCCGGTCCGTCACGCAGGTCGAGCAGGGCGCCCGTCCAGGCTGTAGGCTGGCTGGCTGTCAGCGCGGCCATGCGCACCGACGTGGCCTGCGCGCCATCGACCCAAACCGACAGCTCGCCCGCTTGATCGGCAAAGCGCAGAACGATCGGTGTCCCGGCGCGTGGCGCGCGCCGCCGCACCTGTTTCAAGCGGATTTGCGCTGCACCCTGTGCCTCCAGCAGTGCAATCTGGAGCGTCTTGCCGTTGTCGGTCAACTGGACGCTGGCGCCTTGCCAGTGACCGTGGTCGTCTTGTCTGGCCTTGAGGACGAATGGAGCATCGCCATCCATCAGCGCCACGCGCGCCTCGACGAATCCGTCCTGCTGCCCGATCACGCGCGGCCCGGCGTTCGCGAGCACGTGCGCCGGCACGTCGCTCGCCGGCAGCGCCGCAACCGGGTAGGGCACGCGCCACCCGACATCGCCGCCGAAATCGCAACCCAGCATGGGGCGGCCATTCAGGTTCGAGCCGGTGTCGTCGTACACGCCCGGGCTACGGCCGGGATCGCGCACCACATGGCCACACTTGCTGGCGCCTGCGATGTCATACGCGTTGGCCTGCGAAATGATGTGCGCCTCGTGCGCCACGCCGACGCTGTAGCCGTGTGTATAGACCGGATGCTTGCGGTCGCCCACGTGGTAGTTGTTCACCAGATGAACCTGGCCGTAGCGCACCCGCGGCGCCCGTTCGCTGACGTGTTCGAACAGATTGCCCTTGAAGCTCACCCGCAGGTGGGCGCGGTCGCCGCTGGCGCGATCGTCGCCACCGACCAGGGTGTTCTTCTCGTGCAGTGCGAAGTGGTTGTAGGTGACGCTGACAAAATCCGATCCATTGGTGATGTCGAGCGCGCCGTCGTGGCACTGCTTCGGCATGCCGTTTTCGACCGGCTGGGTGTCGTCCGTGATTGGTGCATCCGTAAAGCTGTTATGGTCGATCCAGACATGGTGCGCGTTCGAGACGCTGATGCCGTCATAGCGCGAGTTCCAGTTTCCCTTGCTCCCATCCTTCGGATCCCAGCGCGGATCGACATCGCAGGGATTACGCAGCGCCAGATTACGCACGATCACCTGCGACACGCCGGATACCGACAGACTTGCGTTGATGAAGCCGGCCCCCGGCGCGACGCCCACCAGCGTGGTATTCGATGGAATCCGCACCACGCTGCGCGCCGCCTGATCCTGGCCATCGCTGAACGCCCGGCCTTCACTCATGTCGATCGCGGCTGCGACCCGCACGATGCGCGCCGGCGCGTGCGCTTGCAGGGCGGCGCGCAGCTGCGCCGGATCGCGCACTGTGAATACGTGGGCCGGTTGGGCGAGCGCGCCGCCGCGCGTGCCGCCCTCCTGCGCGGCCCAGCCATCCACCGGCGCATGCTGGCGCTCG